>Ga0255338_1001101_pt1 | contig 58112 bp, 47 predicted proteins | sample MeOH1_35cm_T4_19_FD_203715 | JGI IMG/M metagenome (GOLD analysis project Ga0255338, IMG submission 203715) | Sandy soil microbial communities from University of British Columbia, Vancouver, Canada - MeOH1_35cm_T4_195 | ecosystem: Engineered > Artificial ecosystem > Sand microcosm > Unclassified ... | reverse complement strand
CGAGGCCGAACGCGGCGGCCACCGTGAAGGAGCGCCGGGCGAGCGGCAGCCATTTGCCCTTGAGCATGAAATAACAGGACACGCCGAGGACGAAGACCGAGGCGGTCACATAGCCCGCGCTGACCGTGTGCACGAACTTCGCCTGCGCCACCGGATTGAAGATGACGGCAGCGAAGTCGGTCACCTCCATGCGCATCGTGGCAGGATTGAACGCTGATCCGGTCGGGTGCTGCATCCAGCCGTTCGCGACCAGGATCCAGAGCGCCGACAGGTTCGATCCCAAGGCGACCATGAAGGTCGTGAACAGATGCGCCTGTTTCGAGAGCTTGTCCCAGCCAAAGAACATCACGCCGACGAACGTGGCCTCGAGAAAGAACGCCATGAGGCCCTCGATCGCCAGCGGGGCCCCGAAAATGTCCCCGACATAATGCGAGTAATAGGCCCAGTTTGTACCGAACTCGAACTCCATGGTGAGGCCGGTCGCCACACCAAGGACGAAGTTGATCGCGAAGAGCTTTGCCCAGAAGCGCGTGACCTGCCGCCAGACGGGGCGGTTGGTCATCACATAGAGGCTCTCCATGATGACGAGCATGAAGGACAGGCCGAGCGTCAGGGGCACAAACAGGAAATGATAGAGCGCGGTCAGTGCGAACTGGAGGCGGGAAAGCTCGACTACTGCCATGTCCATCGCTGGCGTCCTTCTCTAGACTCGTCCGGCCGGGCCGGGTCGTGAATATCAATTACTGCATAACAGAAAGTGTGTAAACAGGTGTTCGCATGAAGCACGCGCCCGTCTCGTCCCACAAGGTCCATGGGCCATTGGCGTGGTGGATGCTCGATGCCTGCCTGGCTGGGTTATTCGCGTTTGCGCTGGCGGCTACACTCCATTTCCTGATCACCCGCACTACGTATTGGTCCCTAGGATGGGCGTGGGTGATGGCGGCGGCGGCACTCGGGCGCGCCTGGGTGCAGGCGCGTGTCGAGGACAGCGGGGTCGCGGCGGCCGGCCTCGCGAAGGCGCGCGTGCGTCACCGCCTCTTCCCGGCGCTGCTTCGTGCGCGGCGCGTGCCGGGCACCCTGCTCGGAGAAGATGTAGCGACCGCAGTCGATCAGGTCGGCGCGCTGACGGCCTATTTCGGCCGGTTCGAACCGCTGCGGCGTGCCGCCGTCATCTCGCCCCTGCTCATTGCCTCGATGATAGTGCTCGCGAGCCCGGTCTCGGCCGCGATCCTGATCGCAACGCTTCTGCCCTTCGGTCTCGGCATGGCGCTTGCGGGCGGTGCCGCCCGTCGTGCCGCCGATGCCCAGGTCTCGGCGCTGGGGCGATTGTCGGGCCTTTACGTCGATCGGGTGCGTTCCCTGCCGATCATTCTCGCCTTCAGTGCCGAGGACCGGGTGGCGCGCCAGGTCGATACGGCCGTCCAGGAAGTCGCCGATCGCACCTATGGCGTGCTGAGGATCGCGTTTCTTTCGTCGGGCACGCTCGAATTCTTCTCGGCGCTCTCCGTGGCGCTTGTCGCGGTCTATTGCGGATTCCAGCTGCTCGGGCTGCTGCCGTTCGCGGTACCCGAACATCTTGATCTGCCGCGCGCCTTCTTCGCGCTGGCGCTGGCGCCGGAATTCTATCTGCCGCTGCGGCGGCTTGCCGCTGCCTATCACGACAAGCAGCTTGGAGAGGCAGCGCTGATGGCGATCGATGCCCGCTGTGCCGAGCTGCCGGTCGAGCCGGTGATCGCGTCAGTCGGTTCGGAGAAAGCCCACACGCTCGCGATCGAGCGCGCTGTCATCGGTTATGCGGACGGCACTACCATCGGCCCGTTCAGCCTTGCGGTCGGACAGGGGGAACTGGTCGCGCTCACCGGACCGAGCGGAAGCGGCAAGTCTTCGCTGCTCGGGATGATCGTTGGCCTGGCGCCGCTCGGGGGCGGCCGGGTGCTCCTCGACGGCGCGGAGACGCATCCCGGGACGTTCAATCAGGCGATCGCCTGGGCGGGCCAGCATGTCATGCTGTTGCCGGGCACGATCGCCGACAACATTGCGCTCGCTCGTCCGGAGGCAGACGCTGCGACCATCGAGGCAGCAGCCCGACGTGCCGGCCTGGGGCCCCTGATCGCCTCGCGCCCGGACGGGCTGGACACTGTTGTCGATCCGCACGGTTCGGGCCTTTCCGGCGGAGAAAGGCGCAGGATCGGCATCGCGCGGGTGTTGCTGGCCGATCGCCCGTTGCTGGTGCTCGATGAACCGACCGCGGACCTTGATCGCGACACCGCCGATGCGTTGATCGCGGTGCTGAAGGCGGTAGCCGTGGACCGGGCGGTGCTCGTTGCCACACACGATCCGTTGCTGATCTCCGCTGCGGACCGCGAGGTCGCCATCCGATGATGCCGGACAAGCTGCTGGACGCGCTCGACGGCTGCGGGGCGCCGTGGACGGATACCCGCCGTCTGGCGATTGCATCGGGAATCGCCGTCGCGGTCGCGACGGTCGGCCTTCTTGCCCTGTCGGGATGGTTCATCACGGCGGCGGCGATCGCGGGTGCTGCCGGGCCGATCAGCGCCCGCGCGTTCAACTATCTCATCCCGAGTGCGATGATCCGCCTGCTTGCCATCGTGCGGACGGCGGCGCGCTATTTCGAACGCCTGCTCAGCCACCGGGCATCGCTTTCCACTCTTGCCGCCTTCCGCGGCGTGATGTTCCGCAAGGCGGCCACCGCGGAAGCGCAGGGGACGCTGAGGTTGTCGGGCGGAGATGCGGCCACGCTGCTCGTCCAGGATATCGACCAGCTCGAGGATCATCTCGTCCGGATGCCCGCGCTGGCTGGCGCCATCGCCGGGGGCATGCTCACGATCGCGCTTGCCGCCATGGCGGGGCCATGGCCTCCCGTCCTCGTTGCGGCCGTGCTCGCGACAGCGGCTGTCACCTGCCGCCGGCTGGCGCGACAGTGGCTGCCGCGGCGTGCTGACGATGTCGCCACAGCCGTGCACGAGCTCAAGGTTGCGGTGACCGAATACGCTGCTTCGGCAGCCGAAATCGCGGTCTACGGTCTGACGGATCTCGTGTCGGCCCAGCTCGAATTTCTTGCGGGTCGCCACGACGAGGCGCTGCGGCGCCAGGCGCGCACCGAGGCCATGATCGGCGCCATCCTTCCCGCCGCCTCGGGCGTTGCGAGTGCGGTCGCGATCGTGACGGCGGGTGCGGAGCCCGCGCTCGCGGCGATGGCGGCGCTGGCAACGGCGGCTTCAGGCGAAGCATTGCTTGGCTATGTTCGGGGGCAAATCCGCGCGCCGTCCGTGCAGGACGCAAGTCGGCGCCTGGCCGAACTGGCTGCGGTCGAGCTGTCGGACCGGCCACCATTGCGGCTCGCCGATTCGAGTATCGGCTTCGTCCTTGACGGTGTGCCTGAACGGCTGCTGCCCGGCGACCGCATCGCAATCCTCGGCGCCTCGGGCGCTGGCAAGACCCGCCTGCTCCACACCTTGGCCGGCCTGCGTATCGACGCGCCGCAGCGACCAACCGTCGGTGGTGTGCCAGCGGGCGACCTGGGAATTTTCCGGCTTCGGCAGATCTTCGCACTGGTGCCGCAAGACGCGATGCTGGTTGCGGGCACGGTGCTGGATAATCTGCGGCTGGCGCGCCCCGGTCTGCGCGAAGACGAGATCTGGAGCGCTCTTCATGCCGCTCGCCTTGACGACGATATTCGGGCGCTGCCGGACGGGCTCAACCAGTGGATCGGGGAAGGGGGCGCGCGGTTTTCCGGTGGCCAGCGAAAGCGGCTCGCGCTGGCGCGCGGCCTGCTGGCGGATCGGCCCTGGCTGCTGCTGGACGAACCGAGCGAAGGGCTCGACGCCGCGACGGAGGCAGAAATCGTCAGTCGCCTCGGTGCCTGGCTGGCCCGCACGGGGCAGGGGCTGATCCTGGTATCGCACCGGCCCGCAATGCTGGCACTGGCGCAGCGGGTTGTCGTCCTGGCGCCTTGAGCGGATGCAGTATCGCGTGATTCCGCTTTAACCGCCCGACGCGCGAGGAACTGGATCTCCCTCACGCCATCCTCCGCCGGTCGCGCGGGCCAGGCGGACGCTGGCCTGCAATCGTCGCGTGGTCAGCTCGATCACAGCGCGTCGAATGCGTAGCGCGGTGGTTTGCGCGGTTACGACGTCGAGATACGTCACCGCCCCCTTGATATAACGGTTGAGCGACAATGCCTCGACCTGCGCCGCCTGGGCCTCCGCGCGTTGCTCGGCCGCGGCTTCCTCGCCGACCAGATGAAGTTGGGACAGGCTGTCCTCGACATCCTGGAAGGCCTTCAACACCGTGCCGCGATAGGCGGCGCTCGCCTGATCCCAATCGGCGCGGGCGAGGGCTACCTGGGCATGGCGACGGCCGCCGTCGAACAGGCTGAGCACCGCGCTCGGCCCGACCGACCAGAACAGGTTGGGGGCACTGATCAGTCCGGCCAGCGCAGTGTTCTGAAAGCCGCCTTGCCCGCCCAATCCAATCGATGGGAAGAAGGCGGCCCGCGCAACGCCGATCTCCGCGTTGGCGGCCATCATCCGCCGTTCCGCCGCAGCGATGTCGGGGCGACGCTCGAGCAGGGTTGACGGCAGGCCTGCCGGAATCGCTGGCATGGCCAGGCCGGTCGTGGCGGGCGCGATGGAGAAGCTCGACGCGGGTACGCCGACAAGACTGGCGATGGCATGCTCGATCAGCGCCCGCGCGGCCATGACGTCGCTCAATTGGGCTCGCGCTTCGTCCAGTTGTGTTCCAGAGCGGCCGGTATCGACACCCGAGGCGATTCCGCCCCGGAAGCGGCGCTCGGTGAGCGCATCGGCCTGGGCATAATCATCGACCGTGTTGCTGAGCAACGCGATCTGCTGGTCGGCGCCGCGCAGCGCGACATAGGCACTGGCGAGCTCGCCCGAGAGACTAAGCTTGACCGCCGCGACATCATCGGCGCTCGCCTCGGCCTCGGCGCGGCCCGCGGCGACCTGGTTGCGCACGCGGCCCCACAGATCGAGTTCATAGCCGATCGAGCCGGCAATGGTGTCCGCGGCGTAGAGGTCGGGCTGGTTGGAGCCTCGCAACGGACGGCTGTCGGACTGGCGATTGTCGGTCAGCTGGGTGCCGATGGCGACACTCGGCAGGAGATCGGATCGTGCCCGCGCGAGATAGGCGCGCGCGGCATCGTACCGGGCAACCGCGCCGGCGAGTGTGGGGTTGGCATTGGCGAGTTGCCGCTCCAGCCGATCGAGCTGCGGGTCATGGAACAAGGTCGTCCAGACATCGGGAGGAGCGACATTGGCCGGGCTGGCGGGCACCCAGGGGCCCGCCTCCTTGAACGCGGCCGGCAGCGCGACGACCGGCGGGTGATAGGCCGGTGCCATCGTGCAACCGGCAAGCGCGGCCACCAGGATCAGCATGGCGATGCGCCGCGGGCAATCAGCCATGGTGCGCCTGCCCGACCCGCACCAGTTCACCATCGGACAGGGAATCAGGCGGATTATCCACGACCTTTGCGCCGGGAGCGAGGCCAGCGCTGATCTCGACGGTCGCGCCAAGATCGCGACCGACCTTCACCGATTGCAGCCTGATACGCGCGTCCGGCCCGACCAGCGCGACCTCCGTGCCCCGGGCGCGAAAGATCAGCGCGCTGGACGGGATCTGGAGCGCGCCCGCGCCGCGTGGAACGTCGAAGCGAACCTGCGCGTACGCGCCAGGCTTCAATATCCCACCGGGATTCTCGGCCACGAGCTGGACCAGCATCGTCCCGCTTTGCGGATTGATCGCATTGGCCTCGCCGACGAGCCGCGCCTTGAACGACTGGCCCGGATATTCCGGAACGGCCAGCGTTGCGGTGAGGCCGGGTTTCATCTCCGCCGAATAGGCCTGCGGCACGGGCACGTAGATGCGCAGGCGGCTGATATCGGCGACGGCGAACAGGGGCTGCTGACCGGTCGCGCCCGGCCCGACCAGGTCGCCAATATCGGCGGTTCGCGTCGTTACCACACCGGCGAACGGAGCGCGCACCGTGGCAAAGCTCTTCTGCGCAAGGAGCCGACCCAGGTCCGCAGCAGCACTTTGGACTGCGGCCTGCTTGACGGCGAGATCGCCGTTCTTCTCCGCGGCTTCCTGTGTCGATACCGAGTTCGTGGTGAGCAGGTCGTTCCAGCGCGCTGCAGTGTCACGGGCCAGGGTTTCGGCGGCTCGGGCGCTGGCGAGGCCCGCTCGGGCCTGAACGATCTGCTCGTCCAGTTCGGGCGTGTCGATCGAGCCGAGCCGCTCATTGGCCAGCACCACCGCACCGATGTCGCGGTACCAGGCTTTAACATAGCCGGGGACGCGCGCGTAGATCTTCGCCGCGTCCCAGGCTTCCATCGTTCCTGGCAGACTGATGGAATCGCTTGCACTGCCGCCAAGGGTGGGGACGAGATGGACAGTCGGGATTGCTCCGGCATCCGCCACGTGCTGCGCCTCATGGTTCTCTTCCGCGCGCGTCACCGCGCCTAGCGTAACGACGGCGATGGCGACCAGTACCGCACCGATGCCGGCGGCTTTCAATCCCTTCGGCGCGGCGGTGGTCTCGGTCGGAACGGTGTCAGGCATGGACTGGGGCTCCATCAATTTCCTTGTCGACAGGATGCGCGGCGGCGCGCCGCTCCTTGCGGTGGGCGATGCCGAACAGCACCGGCACGAACACCAGCGTCGCGATCGTCGCGCAGATCAGGCCACCGATCACGGCACGGCCCAGTGGGGCATTCTGTTCGCCCCCTTCACCGAGCCCGAGCGCCATCGGCGCCATGCCGATGATCATTGCCAGTGCGGTCATCAGCACCGGACGAAAGCGCGTCGCGCCCGCCTCGGCTGCAGCGCGCAGCGCGTCCCCGGTCGCGGCCAGCCGCTCGCGCGCGAAGGTCACCACGAGCACACTATTGGCAGTGGCGACGCCCATGCACATGATCGCCCCTGTCAGCGCGGGGACCGACAGCGGCGTGTGCGTGGCGAACAGCATCCAGACGATCCCGGCCAGCGCGGCGGGTAGCGCCGAGATGATCACCACGGGGTCGATCCAGGACTGGAAATTCACCACGATCAGCAGGTAGATCAGCGCGATCGCACCTAGCAGGCCGAGCAGCAGGCCGACAAAAGCGGTGTTCATCGTCTCGACCTGACCGCGTAGATTGACCGAAGCACCCTTCGGCAGGTCTGTCGCAGTGTCCTTCAGGATTCGCCGGATGTCGCCCGCGACCGCACCAAGATCACGCCCCTGGGTCGTCGCATAGACATCGAAGGATGGCTGTACCGCATAGTGCGACACCACTGCTGCCGAAGGCTCGCGGTGGAGCGTGCCGAGCGCGCCGAGCAGCTGGAAGGAGTCCGGCTTCGCGCCCGTTACCGGGATATTCTGCATCTGCGACATCGAATCGACGCGGTACTGCGGCGCCTGCACGACGATCGGATAGGATACGCCGTTCCTGGGATTGAGCCAGAAGGCCGGGGCGACCTGGAGGCTGCCGGCGAGATTGACAGCCAGGCTCTTCGTCACGTCATTCTCGGTGATGCCGACGCGATCGGCACGGCTCCTGTCGACGGCAAAGCCGAGTTCAGGATAGTCGTTGGCCTGTTGAAGGCGCACATCGGCGATGCCGGCGATATGCTGCATCTGGGCGACAAGCTCATGTGCATAAGTCTCGTTCGCCTTGATGTCCGGGCCCGTGACCATCACGTCAACGGGCGCGGGCGCCCCGAAATTGAGGATCTGGCTGATGATGTCGGCGGGCAGGAACGAGAAGGTCGAACCCGGGAACGCATCGGGCAGCTTCTTGCGCAAATCCCTCAGATATCCGGCGGTCGGCGCGTGACCCTTGTTCAGCGTGATCAGAATGTCGCCGTCCTGCGGGCCGACCCCGCCGGTGTTCGAATAGGCGCGGTTGATGCCGCTGACGGGCAAGCCGATATTGTCGACGATCGAGGCGAGTTGGTCGTGCGGGATCGCGGCGCGGATGCTGTCCTCGATATGGTCGAACAGGGCGGCGGTTTCCTCGATCCGCGTACCGACGGGCGCGCGGACGTGGAGATTGATCTGGCCCGCATCCACCGTCGGGAAGAAGTTGCGCCCGAGCATCGGGATCAGCGCAAATGACAGCAGTACGACGGCGAGGAACCCGGGGATGAAGCGCTTGCGCTTCGTGATCGCAAAGCCGAGCAGCGCCACGTAATAATCGTGCACCTGTTCGAAGCGCCGCTCGAACCCGTGCTGGAAGCGGCGCAGCGGATTGCGGGTTTTCGGCCTGCCAGCACCGGCATCGTGGCTCAGCATCTGTGCCGCGGTGAATTCGGTCGCATGGTCGCGCAACAGGTAATTGCCCATTGTCGGCACCAGGGTTCGCGACAGAACGAACGAGGCGATCATCGCGAAGACAACTGCCTTGGCCATCGGGGCGAACAGAAAGCCGGCGATGCCGGGCAGGAAGAACATCGGGACGAAGGCAATGCAGATGCACAGCAGCGAGACGAACGCTGGCTGCACGATCTGCTCTGCGCCATCGAGGATCGCGCGGCTGACCGTCTTGCCCTGTTCGAGATGCCAGTTGATGTTCTCGATCGTGACCGTCGCGTCGTCGACGAGAATGCCCACCGCGAGCGCGAGACCGCCGAGCGTCATGATGTTGAGCGTCTCGCCCGAGATGGCCAGCGCCGCCACCGCCGCCAGGATCGCGAGCGGGATCGAGGCGGCGATGATCACGGTCGAGCGCCACGATCCGAGGAACAGCAATATCATCAGCGAGGTGAGCGTGGCCGCGATCACCCCTTCGCGGACTACCCCCGACACCGCTGCCTTGACGAAGAGCGACTGGTCGGCAAGCGCGGCGACGTTGAGGCTGGGCGGCAGCGTTTCCTTGAGCTTGGGCAGCAACGCCTTGACCTGGTCGACGATCGCGATGGTCGAGGCCGAGCCGCTCTTGAGCACGGTCATCAGAACCGCGCGGCCGCCATCGACGCGCACGACGTTCCGTTGCGGGGGCGAGCCGTCGCGGACATGCGCCACGTCGCGCATGAAGACAGTGCCACCCTCGATCGTCCTGATCGGCAGGTCGTTGAGCTGGTCGATCACTTCCGGGCTGTTGTTGAGCCGAATGTTATATTCATATTGCCCGATCTTGGTCGTGCCCGCCGGCACGATCTGGTTCTGCGCGGCGAGCGCGGCGCCGACATCGCTGGCCGACAGGTGTCGCGCCTGGAGCGCCGTAGGGTCGAGATCGATCTGGATCTGGCGCTCCTTGCCGCCATAAGGCGACGGGATCGCGGCACCTTGCACGGAGGCGAGCGATGGACGGATGAAATTCTGGCCGAGATCGAAGATCTTCTGTTCCGACAGATCCTTCGACGACAAGGCGAGCTGCAGGATCGGGACGGTGGAGGCGTTGTAGTTGAGGATCAGGGGCGGGGTGATGCCAGGGGGCATCTGCTTGAGCACGGTCTGCGAAACCGAGGTCACCTGCGCAGTGGCGGTGCGGATATCGACGCCGGGACGGAAGAATATCTTCACGATGCCAACGCCCGAGAGCGACTGACTTTCGATATGGTCGATATCGTTGACCGTGGTCGATAGCTGTCGCTCGTAATAATAGACGACGCGTCCGGCCATGTCCTGCGGTGGCAGGCCACGATAGGTCCATACCGCTGCGATCACCGGGATCTTGATGTCGGGAAAGATATCGGTCGCGGTATCGAACCAGGCGATCGTCCCGCCGATCAGGATGAGGATCGCCAGCACGACAAAGGTATAGGGTTTGCTGAGCGCAAGTTTGACGAGCTGGAGCATCTGGCACCGTTGGTTGTCCCGGGGTGCCAATGGCGGCCGCTGCCGGGCGGTCCGGGGAAGGGGGCCTTGTGCGGCGCACCATTGACGCGCTCCCCTTCGATCGGTTTGGCGCCCCCGCCAAGTTAAATGAAATTCACCTTGGACGGGCTGGAACGCCAGCGGGCGCTATGCGGAAACGTGCGATAAGGCCCGGGCGACCTCCCACCAGCTCAAGTTCGAAACCGTGCAGGTGGAGGATCGCGGCGACAATGCTGAGGCCGAGCCCGGTGCCGGGATAACCCGCCGCTTTCGCGCCACGATGAAAGCGCCGCAGGACCGCCTCGCGCTCCTCCTGGGGAATGCCCGGGCCATCGTCGCGCACTTCGAGCAGCAACTCCCGCCCGCTCTGTCGCACCGCTATCGACACCTGTGACCGGCCGAATTTGATCGCATTGTCGACAAGGTTGCTGATCGCCTCGAACAACAGCTTCCTGTCCGCCAGGACCGGCATCGCCTTGACGGAGAGCGTCAACGCGATGCCGCGCTCTTCGGCAAGGGGCTCGTACAAGGCGACCACGTCGCCAAGCAGCGCGGCGAGATCAGTCGGCGCGAACGCGGCTCGTCGCGCGCCGGCCTCAATCTCGGAGATGCGCAGCAGGGCGGCGAAGCGATCGAGTGCGAGATCGAGATCAGCTTCGGCCTGACGGAGGAGGTCGGATACATTCCGCGACGCATCGGGAAACTGCCGGGCGCGGTGGAGTTGGGCACGCACGCGGGTGAGGGGGGAGCGCAGATCATGCGCGATCGCGTCAGTCACACCCTTGACCTGATCCATGAGCCGCGCGACGTCGTCGACCATTACGTTCACGGTCGTCGCGAACTGATCTAGCTCGTCGCGGCGGCCGGCGATCGGCATCCGCACATCGAGCCTGCCGCTTGCGATGTCGCGCGCCGAACGCTGGAGGTTGCGCACCCGGCGAAGCGGCTCTGCACTCAGCGCGAAGGCAACGAGCGCCATGCCGATCGCCGTCGCGCCGCCGCTGGTGATGAGGATGATCAGGATCCGCTCCCTAAGGTCGTGGATCTGGCTGATGTCACGCCCGACGAGGATCGTCTCGCCTGCAGGAGTGGGTATCGAAAGCAGGCGGATCGGGCCTGGCGCGCCTTTCGCCTCCGCATCGATCGGGTGGTCGCTGCGGATATCGACCCGATGGTCGATATTGCCCGCAATCCGAGAACCGTCCTTCCCGAACAGCGCGCCATAGTTGAGATCGCGGTCGCCGCGCCCGATGTCCGTGACGATGCGCGCGGGTAGGGCAGCCGCCGGCACAGCGAGCCATTGCCTGGCCTGGTCACGGAGGATCCGATCGCTGCGCGCAGTCAGTTCGCGCGCGGTGAGCCCGTAAATCAGGCCCAGCTGCAGGATGATGCCGATCAGGAAAAGCGATCCAAGGATGATCGTCAGCCGAAAGGCGCTGGTGCGGCGGATATCGCGAAAGCGCAGCCGGTCAGACAGCATCGAGCCGATAGCCCTCGCCCTTGATCGTAGCGATGACCGATGGTCGGCCCGGTCGGTCCAGCTTGCGTCGCAGCCTGGCGATATGCACGTTGATCAGATTCGCGCCGGGATCGAAATAATAGCCCCAGACCTGCTCGAAGATGATCCGCCGGCTCATCACCTGGCCGGGGTGGCGCGCTAGGAATTCGAGCAGGCGGAACTCCATGTGGAGCAGCTTCACCACTTCTCCGTCGATCGAGACCTGACGGTGGATCAGGTCGAGGCGCAGCGCGCCGAGCACCAGCATCGTCTCGCGGCCCGACGATGCCGCGCGGCGCAGCAGGACCTCCACGCGGGTAGCCATCTCGCCCGGGGCAAAGGGCTTGACGAGGTAATCATCGCCGCCGGCGCGCAGGCCCGCAATGCGGTCATCGACATCGCTCAGGGCGCTGATCATCAGTACCGGCGCCGCGATCCGCCGTTCGCGCAACCGCGCCACGATACTCAGGCCGTCCAGGCCGGGAAGCATCCGATCGAGCGTAATGACGTCAAAATGTTCCTGGGTCGCCCGCTGCAGCCCGTCATCGCCATCATGGCTCTGGACGGCATCGTGGCCGTGGGTCCCCAATTCGACGGCGATTTCCGCCGCGGTTGTTGTGTCGTCCTCGATGACCAGGATGCGCGCCATGATGGCGAGATAGTGGCATGACCTGCCGGCAACAACGCCGCAGTGCGTGGCCTGCCAGATGCGTCGGGCAGCAGTTGCTCTCGGGATCAGTCCATGCCGGCGATGGCACGCAGGCGATAGCTGGCGACGAGCAGCTGACCCTCGGCGCTGATCCGCATGCTGTCCGCTTCGATCGCCTCGCGTTCCGCGTCGAGCAGGGCGAGCTGCGGCTTGGCGCCGACCTTCACCTCGAGCCGCGTACCGCCAAGGGCTGCTTCAGTCGCGACGACGCGCGCCTGAGCGGCGTCGAGCACGGCTCGTGCCGTGCGTACCGCCTCGAAAGCTTCGATCGCCTGCTCTTCGACCGCCAGGCGCACGCCGCGCGCGTCTGCCTCGGTGGCGGTCATGTCGGCGTTGGCAGCGCGAATGCCGGCGGCATTGCGGCCACCTGAGAACAGCGTCCACCGCCCCCGCAGACCGACCGTCGCGGAATCTGCCTTGTAGCCGGGGAAGAACTGGTCGCGCACCGTGGCCGCTTCCGCAAAAGCGCCGATCGTCGGCATGCGCTCGGCCCGTGCGGCGTCGACGCGACCTTGCGCCACATCAGTCGCCTGCTTCGCCTGCTTGAGCCGCGGGTTACCGGCGATGGCGCGACTGACTGCGTCGTCGGCGGTGAGCGGCGTCGCCGGCGGCCCCGGCAGCCCGGCGGGCGAAGCAACGCTGATACCCGTGAGGGCGAGCAGCCGCGCATTCGCCGTTGCGACCTGGCCCTGCGCCTGGGCGAGGCCAGCCGCCGCTTCGGCGCGGCGCGCCTGCGCCTGCGCCGTCTCCGTGCTGGTGCCTTCGCCCGCCTTGAAGCGGAGCCCCGCCTGGCGGACGACTTCATCGAGCGAGGCTTGCAAGTGCTCGTAGCGCTGGACCAGCTGGTGGGCGGCGAGCGCGCTCGCATAGGCCTGGGTTACCTGGACCCGCAGGTCGAGCATCAGCGCAGCGGTTTCCAGCCGCGCGATATCGCGCCCGCCGCCGGCCTGACGCTCGGCTGCCCTGATCCGTCCGCCGGTCCAGAGGGGGAACTCGGCGACCGCCTGGGCGGAGCGCGGCGTCACATTGTCAGCCGACAATCCGAAATAGCCCTGCGGGTCGAGGCGACCTGCGCCGATCTGCCCTTCGACCCGCAGCGACGGGCCGCGCTCGGCGCGCGCGCCGTCCAGCCTCGCCTCGGCGGCAGTCTCGCGCGCCCGGGCGGCCGCGAGTTGCGGCGAATGGGCCATGGCTGCCGCGATCACATCGTCGAGCGTCTGGGCGGAAGCGGGCGATACCGCGAGCAGCGCCAGTCCGGTGGCTGGAAACAGGTGGCGAACGATCATCGGCCGGAATCAGCGGAACGCGGTGCCGGGGCGTATCCCGAACGACCTGAAGACCATCGCGGCCGGGCAGAAACCGGTGATGCTCGCCTGTAGCATGTTGGCCCCGGCGAAGATCGACAAGGCGATCCACCACGGATTGACGGTCACCGACAGGATGGACCCGGCGAGGACGACGAGGCCGGCAAAGGCCAGCACGGCTCTATCGAGGTTCATGGCAGTTTCTCCCGTGGAATGGTGGCTCAGAAACGCAGCTTCTTCACGCCGAGGACGTGGAGCGCGAGCTTCTCGTAGAAGGGCTCGCTCTCCCCCTTGCGAATCTTGCGCAGGAAATATTTCTCGAAGCCGATCTTCGCGAGGTGTACCCATTTACCCTCCGACGACCAGTTGACGTTGCGCGGCGGAATCTGCGGCTCGGCGACGAACGCAACGCCGCCATCGCCGAAATCGGCGAGGCAGATCGCATTCCAGGTCGCCTCATGCCTTGCTTCGCCGCCCGTGTGGAGTTCGCGCAGGTTCTTCGCGACGGCAGTGACCATGCTTTCGATCATGAACCCGGTCTTGGGCACACCGACGGGGAGGGGGGTGGGGCCGACCGGCGGGATGGCGACGCAGACGCCGAGGGCGAAGATGTTGGGGAAAGCCGGGTTGCGCTGGTGCTTGTCGATCAGGATGAAGCCGCGCGGATTGGTCAGGCCCTCGATTCCGTGCAGCGCCGGCACGCCCCGAAAGGCGGGGAGCAGCATCGAGAAACCGAACGGCAGATCGTGAGTACGCTTGGTCTTGCCGTCCTCGTCGACCTCCTCGACATGCATCATGCCGGGATCGACGCTGGTGACCTTCGCGTTGGTGATCCACTTGATGTGGCGGTTGCGCATCTCGCTTTCGAGCAGCCCCTTGGTGTCGCCGACACCGTCGAGACCCAGATGGCCGATATAGGGTTCGGGCGTGACGAAGGTGATCGGCACGCGGTCGCGAATCTTGCGGCGCTTGAGCTCGGTGTCGAGCGTCATCGCGAATTCGTAAGCGGGGCCGTAGCAGGAGGCGCCCTGCACCGCGCCAACGACGATCGGCTTCGGATCGGCACACAGCTCCTCGAAGCGGGTGAAAGTATGGGCGGCGTGATCGGTCTGGCAGATCGACAGGGTATTGGCGCCCGGGCCGAAGCCCGGAATCTCGTCGAAGGCGAGATCCGGGCCGGTTGCAATTACGAGATAGTCGTAATTGAGCGACGCGCCGTCATTGAGTTCAAGGCGGTTTTCCTTCGGATGGACGCGGGCCGCACCGACTGCGGTGAAGCCGATGCCATGCTTTGCCATCACCGGGGGCAGGTGAACCCTGATCGCCTCGGGTTCGCGCCAGCCAACAGCAACCCAAGGGTTCGAGGGAACGAACCAGTAATCCTCCGAGCTGGAGACGACCGTGACGTCGGCCTTCCCCTTGAGGGCGGCGCGGATCTCATAGGCGGCGATCGTGCCACCCAGTCCGGCGCCCAACACGATGATTTGTGACTGAGCCATCTTTCGGCCTCTCTCCAACTGATTGTGCTTGACGAATATTACAATTACACGATACACGCAATCATTAAATTGAAAGGCTTTGGCGATGTTCGGTTTCGGAAAGCAGGCGGCCGCTCGGGAGATCGGGGTCAGCGACCTCAAGCGGCTGCTGGAGAATGATGCGGCTATGGTCGTCGACGTGCGTGAGCCCGACGAATTTGCCGCCGGGCACATCCCGGGGGCTGCAAATCTTCCCTTGTCGCGATTCGATCCTGACCTCCTGCCCGAGGCGAACGGTAAGCTACTGGTCCTGAACTGCGCCGCCGGCCGACGTTCGGCTATGGCCCTCGCACAATGTGCGAAGGCGGGCGTTCCGGTCGATACGCATTTAAACGGAGGGTTTTCCGCCTGGCAGCGTGCGAAACTGCCCATCGCTTTCGGCCGGTAAGGATCGACGATGGTCAGACGTCCCACCCCAGCGTTCCTCGCCCTGATGGCGGCGCTTTCGCTTGCCGGCTGCGGGGGCAAGGAGCCCGCGGATACCGCCCGCGTGACGAGGCCTGCCGGCCCGCGGCTCGTCGTCCGGTCGGTCGAGACGACCGAGTGGAAGGATGTGGGGGCTGAGATCACCACGACGGATCGCGCCGATGCACGTGCGCGCATCCCCGGCGTTCTGGAGAGCCTCAGCGTGCGCAGGGGCGACATGGTTCGCAAGGGGCAGGTGATCGGCCGCATCGTCGACACGCGACTGGCGTATGAAGGCGGCGCTTATGGCGCCCAGGCCGCCGCGGCCGAAGCACAGGCGGTGCAGGCCCAGGCGGATCTGGGTCGAATCCGCTATCTCTATGACAATGGAGTCTATGCGAAGGCCCGGCTCGATCAGGCTCAGGCCGGGGCCGCCGCGGCGCGTGCCCAGGTCGCCGCGGCGCGCGCGCAGCAATCCGCGGTGGCTGCGGTGGCTGGTCAGGGCGCTGTCGTTGCGCCTGCCGATGGGCGTGTGCTGACCGCCGACATCCCCGCTGGATCGGCGGTGGCTCCCGGCATGTCGCTCGCCGGGATCACTGCGGGTCCGCTCATCCTGCGGTTCGAGCTGCCCGAGTCGCTGGCGGGCAAGGTCAATGTCGGGTCGCGGGTGGTAAGCGAGGGCAGGAGCGGCACCGTGGTGAGGCTCTACCCTTCCGTCCAGGCGGGCCGGATCACTGCCGACGTGGCGTTGCCCGGCCTCGATGGCTCGCTGATCGGTCGCCGCGTCGCCGCCAGGGTGGCAATCGGGACGCGCCGCGCCGTGATCGTGCCCAGGGCTTTTGTCACGACCCGCTATGGGATCGATTATGTGACCGTGGTGGAAAAGGGCGGGCGGGCTTCCACCGTTCCCGTGCAGATTGCGGCGACCGCAGAGCCAGGCCAAGTCGAGATTCTGTCGGGCGTCGGCGCCGGCGACACGCTGTCGGCCGGGGCGGCGCCACAATGACCCTCGGGATATCGGGGCGGCTGACGCGGGCCACGATCCGCTCGCCGCTCACGCCGCTCATGCTGCTGGCGGCGATCCTGATCGGCCTGATCGCGACGATGACGATCCCGCGCGAGGAAGAGCCCCAAATCAGCGTGCCGATGGTCGACATCCAGGTGGCGGCGCCGGGGCTCGGTGCGAGCGACGCGGTCGAGCTCGTCGCCAAGCCGCTCGAGACCATCGTCAAGAGCGTGGACGGGGTCGAGCATGTCTACACCCAGGCCGAAGACAATGGCGTGATGGTGACTGCACGGTTCCTCGTCGGGTCCAATCCGGAGGCTGCCGCGACCCGGATCAACGAGAAGATCGCTGCCAATATCGACCGGATCCCGGTCGGCATTCCGCCACCCAAGGTGACGGTGCGCGGTATCAACGACGTGCCGATCGTCGTGCTGACGCTGACGCCCAGGGCCGGCGCTCCGGGGCAATGGACGGACGAGGCGCTCTTCGCCCTGGCGTCCCGAGTTCGCACGGAAGTCGCGAAGGTAAGTGATGTCGGTCTCACCTCCCTGGTCGGCGGCCAGCAGGAACGCATCCGGATCGCGCCCGACCCTGCCAAACTCGCTCTGTACGGCGTGCCGCTCGGCTCAGTGATCGAAGCCGCCAGCCAGGCCAATCGGTCCTTTCCGGCCGGTGTCGTGCGCGAAGGCGGCAAGGCCGCTACCGTGATCGCCGGCCACACCCTGCGCAATGCGGAGGATGTCGGGCTGCTGACCGTCCGTTCGGTACGCGGCGAGAAGGTCTATCTGCGCGATGTCGCGCGGGTCGAGCAGGGGCCGGGCGAGGACCAGGCCCGCTCCTGGCGCTGGGCGCGCGGGGAGGGCGGTGGCTGGTCGATGGCGCCCGCCGTAAGCGTCGCAGTCGCGAAGCGCGCTGGTGCGAATGCCGTGACCGTGTCGACGGCGATCGTTGACCGGATCGAGGCGCTCAAGGGAACATTGATCCCGGACAGCGTCATCGTCACGGTCACGCGCAACTATGGCGAGAGCGCGAACGAGAAGGCGAACGAGCTGTTGTTCCATCTCGGGCTCGCGACCGTCTCGATCGTCATCCTCATCGGCTTCGCGATCGGCTGGCGCGAGGCAGCGGTGACGGCGATCGTGATCCCGACCACGATCCTGCTCACCATGTTCGCGTCGAACGTCATGGGCTTCACCATCAACCGGGTCAGCCTGTTCGCGCTGATCTTCTCGATCGGCATCCTGGTCGACGACGCGATCGTGATGATCGAGAATATCGCCCGCCACTGGGCGATGGCCAATGGCCGCAACCGGGTGGACGCGGCGGTCGATGCGGTAGCGGAGGTCGGCAATCCGACGATCGTCGCGACGCTGACGGTGGTCGCGGCGCTGCTGCCGATGCTGTTCGTGTCGGGGTTGATGGGCCCCTATATGGCGCCGATACCGATCAATGCGTCGGCGGCGATGGTCTTCTCCTTCTTCGTCGCAGTGATCATTGCGCCGTGGCTGATGGTGCGCTTCGCGCGAAAGACCTTGGGCGATGGCCACCATGCGGACGCGCATGGCGGCAAGCTCGGCGCGCTTTATGGCCGGGTCGCGCGCCGCGTGATCGGCAGTCGCCGGTCGGCGCGGACGTTCCTGATCGCGGTCGGGGTCGCCACGCTGGTCGCCTGCTCGATGTTCTATTTCAAGGCAGTGACCGTCAAGCTGCTGCCGTTCGACAACAAGTCCGAGGTGCAACTGGTCGTCGACATGCCCGAAGGCACCAGCCTGGAAGGCACGGCACGCATCCTCGAACAGGCGGCCGCGGTAACGCGAGGCCTGCCCGAGGTGACCGCGATGGAGGCTTATGCCGGCACCTCGGCACCGTTCAATTTCAATGGCCTGGTTCGCCATTATTTCCTGCGCGCCAAGCCCGAGATGGGCGACCTGATGGTGACGCTGAAGGCGAAGGGGGATCGCGCGCGATCGAGCCATGCAATAGCGGTCGAGCTGCGTGATCGGCTCAGGTCGGTCGCGCTGCCCCAGGGCGGCTCGATCAAGGTGGTCGAAACGCCGCCGGGGCCCCCGGTGCTCGCCACCCTGCTTGCCGAGATTTACGGCCCGGACGAAGCAACGCGTCGCGCGACCGCCGTGCAGGTCGAGAAGATCTTCCGCAGCGTCCCGTATATCGTCGATGTCGACAACAGCTTCGGGCAGCTGCGCCCCGAACTGCGCCTCACGCCGGATCGTGCCAAGCTCGACTCCTACGGCCTGTCCGAGCGCCAGGTGTTCGACAGCATCGGAGCGCTGATGGGCACGCAGACCGTCGGCTATGCGCCGCGCGGGGACGGACGGGACCCCCTGCCGATCGAGATCGCGCTCGATCAAGCGCAGCGAAGCTGGTCGGCGACACTCGCCTCGACCCCGGTCGCGGCGATGCAGGGGCCGGCAGGCCCGCAACCGATCGAGTTGGGCCAGATCGTCGACGCGCAGATGAGCCAGGGAAGCCATGCCCTGTTCCGGCGCGACGGGCGTGCGGCGGATATGGTCACGGCCGAGATGGCGGGGGCCTATGAGGCCCCGATCTACGGCCTGATGGCCGTCGACGACGCGATCGGCACGTTCGACTGGAAAGCGCACGGCCTGGCAAAGCCCGAGATTCGCATGAACGGCCAGCCGACCGACGAAACCAAGCCTTCACTTTTGTGGGATGGTGAGTGGGAAATCACCTGGGTGACCTTTCGCGACATGGGCGCGGCCTTCATGGTCGCCCTCCTTGCCATCTATGTGCTCGTGGTCGGCCAGTTCCGCAGCTTCACCCTGCCGCTCGTCATCCTGACGCCGATCCCGCTGACCCTGGTCGGGATCGTCATCGGCCATATGCTGTTCGCGGCACCTTTCACCGCGACCTCGATGATCGGGTTCATCGCGCTCGCCGGGATCATCGTGCGCAACTCCATCCTGCTGGTGGATTTCATCCGACATGCCCGGAGCGCGGACAAGTCGCTGCGGGACACGTTGCTCGAAGCCGGCATGATCCGGTTCAAGCCGATCGTGCTCACCGCCGCGGCGGCGATGATCGGCGCCGCGGTCATTCTCACTGACCCGATCTTCCAGGGACTGGCCATCTCGCTGCTGTTCGGGCTTGCCTCTTCGACGATCCTGACCGTGCTGGTCATTCCGGCGATCTACATCGTCTTGCGCGACGACGATCGCCCCGCCACGGTTCCCGCATGATCAACAGTGCAGCCATCAAGGCACTCCACGACAATGCGAGCGAGGTCGCCGACCGGCTTCGGGTTCTCGCCAACCGCGACAGGCTGCTCATGCTGTGCCGCCTTGCCGCTGGCGAAGCCTCGGTGAACGAACTGGTCGCGGTCACGGGACTTGCGCAGTCGAGCGTGTCGCAGCATCTCGCCGTCCTGCGCGAGGCCGGCGCGGTGCGGGTCCGCCCCGAACAACAGACCCGCCACTACAGCCTGGCCGATCCCCGGATGCGCCGCATGATCGAAGCGCTCTGCGCGGCCTGCGGCCCGACCGCGGCGTGACGCCATGAGCGAAGCCCGTATCGTCTGTGCCGACTGCCGGGCGGTCAATCGTCTGCCGGAAGCACGGCTGTCCGATGCGCCGAAATGCGGGCGCTGTGGCAGGCCGCTGTTCACCGGCGCTCCCGTCGCGGCCGATGCCGGCCTGTTCGATCGGCTGATCCTGTCGGGTAGCCAGCCCGTCCTTGTCGATTTCTGGGCAAGCTGGTGCGGCCCGTGCAAGATGATGGCGCCTGCCTTCGCCGCGGCGGCGGCCGAGCTCGAACCGGCTGTCCGGCTGGTGAAGGTCGATACCGAGCAGGTCCAGGATGTTGCGGCGCGCTATGCGATCCGCTCGATACCGACGCTGATCCTGTTCGCGGGCGGCAAGGAGATTGCGCGGCAGGCCGGGGCGATGGATCGCTCAGGCATCGTCAGGTGGACGCGGCTGATGCTGAGTCAACGACGGCATTAGGCATTCCTTCCGCCGATCCCACGGGGTGCTGCGGCACCATGCCGTACAGCCCGCCGGTACCGCATCGGTGTAAGATCCTCTCCGGCCATGAGAATGAGCTGCACCGCCTGCTGGCCGCACCGATCTATCGTGGTGTGCTGCGATGTTGAATCGGGATCGACCCGCACCGGACGCATGGGGCGGCGCGGTGAAAATGTCATGGGGGTCGCTGACATTTTCGACGGCCCGAGCCCGACTGCCGGGGCAGCCGGACAGCATGACATATGGCTCTCCCCGGGTGAATCGATCCCGACGCGCCCGCGGGTCCGGGGTTCGCGCGCGCTGCTCTGGCGTCCCGCGACGGCCGCATGATGGGAGGGGGGCGGTTGCAATAAGTGAGTGCCGGCGATCCGCGGCGCGCTATTCCATGCGTGCGAAGACCGCTGTCGCGCCGCCGCCGCGCTGGCGCGCCGCCGACGCTTCCGCCGGCGTCAGCGCGACCGTGCCGGCGAAGGCATCGAGCAGTGCGCTCACATCTGCGATCCGCGCCTGATTCAGTCGGTAGAAGACCAGCTTCGCGTCGCGTCGCGTCAGCACCAGATCCGCCTTTCGGAGGATCGCGAGCTGCTGTGACAGGCCCGGCTGCGCGACCTTCGTGATGGTTTCGATCTCGCCGACCGATCGCTCGCCGCCGATCAGCGTCCGCATGAGATCGAGGCGGACGGCATGGGCGAGCGCGCGGAGCAGCTCGGCGGTCGCGTCCAGATCGAGCGCGGCGATATCGGCGTTCATTTGGCCGGCTCGTCGGGAATCGACGCGTAGAACCAGTCAGCCGCATGGGGCGCGCCGAGGGCGGCCTCGACCGTCTCGCCGGGCGGCCGGAGCAGATCCGCGCCCGGCGTCCATCCTGCCGGTGCGAGGACGTTACCGGCATGGACGCGCTGCAGGGCAGCGATCATCCGGATCATCTCGTCGACGGACCGGCCGACCGTGGCGGGGTAGCAGGTCATCGCGCGCAGGATGCCGTCCGGATCGACGAAATAGCTCGCGCGAACCGCCGATGCGTCCTGCGCATCGGGCCCGAGCATCCCATAGGCGCGGGCGATCACCATCGACGGATCCTCGATGATCGGGAAATCGATCCGCACCTCGAACCGATCATGGATCATCCGGATCCAGGCGAGATGCGAGAACAGGCTGTCGACCGACAGCGCGACAAGCGCGCAGTCGAGCGCGGCGAAGCGATCGGCGGCGCGGGCGATCGCGACGAATTCGCTGGTGCACACCGGCGTGAAATCCGCCGGATGCGAGAAGAGCATCACCCAGCGGCCACGCAGATCGGCGAGCGAGAACGGCCCCTGCGTACTGCGCGCGGTGAAGCCGGGCACCTCGTCGCCCAGCCGGAGCGGCGCTGCAAAGATGGGGGAGGGCGGTGGCGATGGGTTCTGATCGGTCATTTTCGCTGGCTCGCACGAAGCTGGAATTGACGTTGTACGATTACACACTTATATGATTTCCGTAAACAAGCAAATATCATTTCGGGAGATTCCCATGTCCGGCATCGATACCGCCGATCGCGCGCTGGATGCGGCCACGAGGATCGTCAGCGACGCCCGACGTGGCGACATGCCGACCCCGATGGTCAAGACCTTCTTCGACGAAGCAACCTTTACCGCCAGCCATGTCATCCATGACCCATCGACCGGCGCGGCTGCAATCATCGATCCGGTGCTTGACTATGATCCCGCGTCCGGCCGGACAAGCCATCACTCGGCCGAGGCGATCATCGGCCATGTCGGGGAACTGGGCCTGAAGGTTCTGTGGCTCCTGGAGACCCATGCCCATGCGGATCACCTGTCTGCGGCGCCCTATCTGAAGGAGCGGCTGGGGGGCACCATCGCGATCGGCCGCGCCATCACCCGCGTGCAGGAGACGTTCGGCGAGATCTTCAACGCCGGGAAGGCGTTCGCGCGCGACGGTTCGCAGTTCGACCGGCTGTTCGACGATGGCGATCAGTTCGAGCTCGGGGGGATCGCCGCCGCGGTGCTCCATGTGCCGGGACATACGCCGGCCGATCTCGCCTATGTGATCGGCGACGCCGTGTTTCCGGGCGACACGATCTTCATGCCCGATTTCGGGACCGCGCGTGCGGATTTCCCCGGCGGCGATGCGCACCAGCTCTATCGGTCGATCCGGCGCCTGCTCTCGCTACCCGGCGAGGCCCGCCTGTACCTGTGCCACGACTATAAGGCGCCGGGCCGCGACCATTATGCCTGGGAGACGACGGTCGCCGCCGAACGCGACCACAATGTCCACGTCCATGACGGGGTAGGGGAGGATGGCTTTGTCGCGATGCGGGCTGCGCGCGACGCGTCGCTCGATATGCCCAGGCTGATCCTGCCGTCGGTGCAGGTCAACATGCGGGGTGGCCGGTTCCCGGAACCGGAGGCGAACGGCGTCCGCTATCTCAAGATCCCGATCGACGCGCTGTGACGACGGGCGATCGATGCTGACCACCCTTCAATATGCGCTGGGTGCCCTGTCGGGCGGCCTGGTCGGGTTCACGCTCGGCCTGGTGGGCGGCGGCGGGTCGATCCTTGCCGTGCCGCTGATGGTCTATCTCGTCGGCGTCCCCAATCCGCACGTCGCGATCGGCACGAGCGCGCTTGCGGTCGCCGCGAATGCGGGTGCCAATCTGATTCCGCACGCCCGCCGATACATGATCAAGTGGCGGTGCGCCGGCATGTACGCCGCAGCTGGCGTGCTCGGCGCACTGGGCGGCTCGACGATCGGCAAGGCGTTCGACGGCCAGAAGCTCCTCGCGCTGTTCGCGATGCTGATGGTCGTGGTCGGCCTATTGATGCTGCGCGGGCGCGGAAATCCGGGCAACGCCGATGTGCAATGCCATCGCCAGAATGCCCCCAGGGTGGTCGGCTATGGCGCTGCGACGGGACTGTTTTCGGGCTTTTTCGGGATCGGCGGAGGCTTCCTGATCGTCCCCGGCCTGATGGCGTCGACAGGCATGCCGATCGCCTATGCGATCGGGTCGTCGCTGGTCGCGGTCGCGGCGTTCGGGCTGACGACCTCGCTCAACTATGCCTGGTCGGGGCTGGTCGACTGGCCGCTCGCCGCCGTGTTCATCGGCGGGGGCGTGCTCGGGGGCCTTGTCGGCGCCTGGGCGTCGCGGGCGCTGGCTGCGAGGAAGGGGCTGCTCAACGCGGTGTTCGCTACGCTGATCTTCGTCGTCGCGACCTATATGCTGTGGAAGAGCTGGAGCGCACTCTAGCCGCAAGGACCGGGAGGGAAATCATGACCGCATCGATACCGACGAGCGACGAACTGCAGGCGGAGGACTGGGCCGGAGCGATGGGCGCGAAATGGCTCGCCAATATCGACCGCTTCGAGAGCATGATCGCGCCGGTCGGGGACGCGTTCCTCGAGCGTGCGGCTTTCCGGCCGGGCGAGCGGGTCATCGATATCGGCTGCGGCGGGGGCGGGACCAGCATCACCATCGGCGCGCAGGTGGCGCCCGACGGATCCGTTCTGGGCCTCGACATTTCCCCGGACCTGATCGCCTACGCCATGGCGCGTGCACGAACCGCCGGTGCCGGGAACGTCACCTTCGTGCAGGCGGATGCGTCGGTCGCGAGGCCGTCCGGCGCACCCTTCGATCGATTGTTCTCGCGCTTCGGCGCGATGTTCTTCGCCGAGCCCGGGCCGGCCTTCGGCAATTTGAAATCGCTGGTCCGGCCGGGCGGCCGGATTGACCTCGCGGTCTGGGCGCCGGCGCGCGACAATCTCTGGATCGCGGCGATGATGGGGGTGCTGGGTCGCCACCTCGCGCTGCCGGCTCCCGTGCCGCGCGCGCCCGGGCCCTTCGCGCTCGACGATCCCGATTATATCCGCGCGTTGCTGGGCGAGGCCGGGTTCGTCGATACCGACATCGCCGCCTGGGACGGGATGCAGCCGGTCGGCGGTGCCGGGTCGAGCCCCGAAAGCGCGGTCGCCTTTGTCCTCGAAGCGCTGTCGTTCGGCGACCTGCTGGCCGAAGCCGCGCCGGCGGTTCGATCGGCGGTGTCGGCCGAGCTGATCGATCTTTTCGCGCGGCATGCCGGCCCCGACGGGGTGACGATGCCCGCACGGGCATGGTTCGTCACGGCGCGCGCCTAGTCGCGTCCGGCGACGAAGCGCCCCGGCCGACGGGAGGCCGCGAACGTCCCGCGCGTGCGATCCAGATCCGAAAATGATGACCGAGGAGCAGAAACGATGCACAAGGACTGGCCCGCGATGGCGGCGGAACTATCGGGCGCGATCAAGGAAGTGCGGCTTGGAAGCCCCGAGGTGACCAAGGCCTTTTCCGCGATGGCCCGGGCGGCGACCGAAGCCGGTGCGCTCGACACCAAGACCAAGGAGCTGATGGCACTGGCGATCTCGGTCGCGATACGCTGTGACGGCTGCGTCGCCTTTCATGCGCAGGCGGCGGTCAAGCAGGGCGCCTCGCGCGAGGAGGTGATGGAAGCGATGGGCATGGCGCTCTACATGGGCGCTGGACCCAGCCTCATGTATGCGGCGCAGGCCGTCGAGGCTTTCGACCAGTTCCAGGCGCAAGACGGTGGCCCCGCGGAGGGGCCGCATCGCTGATTTCGTCGGCGCGAACCGATGCTTGGGTGAGCACGAACCCGATCCGGTCACGGCTGTAGTACTGCCTCGAAGACTGACGCTCCCGACACGCGCCGATCAGTTGCGCATGTGCGGCATCCAAGCCGCCAACGTTGCGCCATGGCCTGGCCACGGCACGATCCGGGGAGCCACCCCCGCTCGACGAACTCCTTGAGATATCCTGTCGATTGACAAGCCGCCCCCGCTCGCTAAACGCCGCTCCTGTTATTGCGAATCGTTAGCATTTAAACGGGAGATGTCGTGTGACAGCGTTAGCGAAGGGTGCCGAGGCGTGCGTTGGCAAGAGGCGGATCTCGATCCTTCTGCGTGGAATTTCCTTTTCCGTCGCGTTGTCGACCGGCACGCTCTCGGCAACCGCAGTCCGCGCGGAAGAAGGTGAGGACAAGCGGGACATCATCGTTACCGGCGTGCGTCCAAGCGACTATGCGATCGGAAGCCAGGGGGCGTCCACACGCCTCGACCTTTCGCTGCGCGAGACGCCGCAGGCGGTCACGGTCATCACCCGCGCCCAGATCGAGGATTTCAACCTCGACACCGTCGATGACGTGTTGCGCCAGGCCACGGGCGTCAATGTCGACAGCGCCGAGACAGACCGCACCTACTACAACGCGCGCGGCTTCGACATCGTCAACTTCCAGTTCGATGGCATCGGCCAGCCGCTCGCCTATGGCCTCCAGACCGGCCAGGTCGACACGGCGCTATTCGACCGCGTCGAAGTGGTACGCGGCGCTACCGGCCTGCTTTCCCAGACCGGCAATCCATCGGCCGCGATCAACTTCGTGCGCAAGCGCCCGACCCGGGACCTTGGCGGCTATGCGAGCCTCAGCTACGGTTCCTACGATCAGGTTCGCGGCGATGTCGATATCAACATGCCGCTGACCGAAGGCGGCGGTATTCGCACCCGCTTCGTCGGTGCCTATGAGGACGGGGACTCCTACCTCGACTATTACCACACCTCCCGCCTGACATTGTACGGCGTCGCCGCCGCCGATCTCGGCCCGGACACGGTCGCGACCGTCGGCTATTCCTGGCAGGAGAGCGATCCGCGCGGCGTGAGCTGGGGGGCACTTCCCTTCCTCAAGGCCGACGGCACGCCCGCCAGTTACGACCGCTCGACCAACTCGGCGCAGCCCTGGACACGCTGGAATACGGTCGACCGCAATCTCTTCGCCGACATCTCGCATGATTTCGGTGGCGGCTGGACCGCCAAGGTGTCGGCGTTGCGCCGCGCGCGCGATCAGGATGCCAAGCTGTTCTACGTCTATTACGGGAACGTGGGCGGTCAGACCGAGCTTGTCTCCTACCCCGGAGCCTATCTCGACAAGCAGCGCGAGACGACGCTCGACGCCCATGTAACCGGCAAGCTCAAGGTCGCCGGTCGCGAGCACGACGTGGTCCTGGGCGTGACCTATGGCGAATCGCGCCTGATCGAGCAGGAAGCGATCGATGTCGATGCGATCGGCATCGCGTTGCCGGGCAACACCGCCTTCGACGGCAGTTTCCCGTATCCGAACTGGGGTGACTATACCGTCCAGGCCAATTTCAAGACAAAGATCACCAGCGGCTATGGTCTGGTCCGCCTGTCGCTGGCCGACCCTCTCAAGCTGATGCTGGGCGGCAACGTGACGCACGCCGAGCGCGTCGGCACATCCTACAGCACGCCATATTCGTTCAGCAGGACGAAGTTCCTGCCTTTTGCGGGCCTGACGTTCGACCTGACGAGCAACCTCACCGCTTATGGCAGCTATGCCACGATCTTCAGTCCGCAGGTCTATCTGACCGCAGACGGATCGATCATCGATCCGCTCGAAGGCGAGACCTACGAGGCGGGCATCAAGGGTGCATGGAACGGCGGCAAGCTGACCGCGGCAGTCGCGGTGTTCAAGACGAAGCAGAACAACGTCGCCGAATCCATCGGGTTCGACGCCGGGCTGGGCGCTACGATCTACCGGGCCGTGGACGCCAGGTCCAAGGGCGTGGAGGTCGATATCGCCGGCCAGCCGGCGCCGGGCGTGCAGCTCTCGGGCGGCTACGCCTATGTCGCCGTCAAGGACGCGAATGGCGACGCCGCGCGTACTTTCATCCCGCGCCATACGCTGCGCCTGAGTGCCGTCTATTCGCCACCCTCTTTCGACGCCCTGCGGTTCGGCACCTCGGCCCGTTTCCAGAGCGGGATCCATAACAATTATATCGCGCAGAATGGCTATGCCGTCGTCGATCTCATGGCACGCTATCAGGTCACCAGGAATGTCTCGCTCGCCATCAACGTCGATAATGTGACGAACGTGAAATACTGGTCCAGCCTGCAGTGGGACCAGGCCTATTACGGTGCGCCAAGGACAGTCCGCGGAACGCTTGGCTTCAGCTTCTGACGATGCCCGAAGGGTTGCTGACGCTGGGGCTCTTCTTGAGCCTGGCAGGGCCGGTCGCCTTGCGCTTTGGTTGGCAGCGCAGCCGGGCGATGGTGGCGCTCGGCTGGCTGGCGCTGGGGAGCGCCGCGGCGCTGCTCGTGCGGGAAGCCGGCGCATGGGGGCTGGCGTCGGGAAGTACTGCCGCGATGGTTTCGGCCGCGGCGCTGCTGATCCAGGCCGCACTGGCGACTGCGCCGCCGCGCCGGCTGGCGAGCGAACGTGCGTCCGGGGCGCTGCCGCCCGAGCCGATCGACTGGGCGGACGTGCGGCGCCGCGCGGGCATATTTCTCGTGGTCGTCATGCTCGACCTCGCCGCCAGCCTGCTTCTTGCCTGGACCGCCCAGCGCGCGCTGTTCCGTACCGGAACCAATGCCGCGGACGCGACGGCATTTGCGCTGTTTCTTCTCCCCATGCTCTGGCTGACGCTCGTGGCCTGGCAGATGACCCGGTGCAGCCTATGGGCGATGCTCCCGGCCCCCATGACGCTGCTGCTCCTGGGAGGGATCGCATGGCTGTCGGCGTGAGCGCGCGGCCCACCCTCTTCCAGCGGGGATTGTCCGGCCATGCCGCAGTGGGGCTGCTGACGGGCGCGTTGCTCTATCTCATATGCCTTTCGGGGGCGCTTGCTGTCCTGCAGGAGCATCTGCAGCGCTGGGAGGAACCGCGCGCGGTCGAAATGGCCGCGATCACGCCCGCTGCAGCTCAGCGCGGCCTCGAGACGGTCCTCGCGCGCCAGGCCAGGCCTACCACGCATGCTTTCATCCATCTCCCGACCGACGGCCTGCCGCGGGTCGTCGTGACCACTGACCATGGGGCGGCCTATGTCGACGCTGCAGGCGGCTATGATTCACCCGAGGCGCATCGCTGGACCGAGTTTGTCCTGTTCCTGCACTATTACCTGCACTTGCCGCAGTTCTGGGGCTTGCTCGTCACCGGCACGCTGGGCGTCATGCTTTGCGGAGCGGTCGCGACCGGCATTGTCGCGCATCCGCGCATCTTCCGCGACGCGTTTCGCATGCGCCTGCGCGGCAGGCCGCAGCTCAGCCGCTCGGACCTGCACAACCGCCTGGGCGTCTGGCTGCTGCCCTTCTTCGCGGCGCTCGGCTTCACGGGAGCGATCCTCGGCCTTGGCGAACTCGTGTTCCAGGCTATCGCCACGGAGCGCCACGGCGGCAAGGTCGAAGCCAGCTACGCCCCGCTCTTTGGCGTTGAGCCCAAAGCCAACCCCGCCCGAGCGCCGATCGCGCGCGCAGACCGGGCATTGGCGTGGATGGCGGCCCATCATCCCGACCGGCGCGTCACCTATGTTACCATCGACGAACCGGGCACCGCCGGGCAGCAGGTCCAGATCCTTGCCGATCACGAGCGCAGGCTGATCTATGGCGAGACCTATCTGTTCGACGGCACGGGCCGATATCTGGGGCAGGTCGGCCTCTCGAACGGGCATCGGGGGCAGCAGGCGGTCGCCTCGCTCTACAAGCTGCATTTCGGGAGTTTCGGCGGCGTTCCGGTGGAACTCGCCTATCTCGGCTTCGGCCTCGCGCTCTGCGCCGTGATTTCGACGGGCACGACACTCTGGCTGATGAAACGCCGGGCGCGCGGACGGCCTTCGCCGCGGCTCGAGGCGCTCTGGATCATGACGGTCTGGGGCAGTCCGATCGCCCTGGCACTGACCTATTGGCTCAAGGCCGCGCTGGGTGTCGGCGCGCCGCTTGCCGGCGCTTTCTGGCTGCTTTTGGCCACCGGCTTTGCGATTGGTCTTCTCAGGCCGAGCCGGGTTCAAGCAGCGCCGATGCGGGTCGCTTTGGGGCTTGTGCTTTTGGCCACGGGCCTGTCGCACGTCGCCATCTATCGCAGCTTGCCGGCAAGTTCGATCGTCATAGACGTCGTGCTCATGAGCACGGGTGCGGCCATGGCAATCCTATCCTGGGCCGGCCGCTTCAAGCAGCCTGCGCGCGGTACCGCATGATTCGTGCGCGCGATCGCGATCGAGCAGGCGGCAGGGCGTCACAATCAGCTTGTTGGCAGGGATCGAACGTCGTGGCGCGACTGACGACCCGGCTTGGCGAGCCGCGCATGACGGCGCGCAGGCAGCCTCCGCCTACCCCCGTCGTCAGGCCGCGCGGACGCCCGCTCGCGCGTCGTAGCGCTAGCGCTTCGCGGCGCGGTAGGAGCGCTCCTGGGCGTGGACGACGTCGATCAGGTTTCCCATCGTCAGATTGACGTCGATGCGATGCAGCCCCCAGTCCGCCAACTTGCGCCCGTCGATGACCACGTCGCCGACGATCGCATTGGTGCGCTTGCCCGCCGGATCGGGGTGGATGGTGATTGCCAGATAATTGTGGCTGCCGTCATGACGGCACTCGGCGCTCAGCAAGCCCGGCACTTCGACAAACGGTTCGCGGATCGGCTCCGGCGGAGTCGTCCACGGACCCTGCGGCTCGCCACTGGCGGTCACCATCTCGGCGCCGGCGCCGAGATAGGCGTGAAGCGGGGCAGCGCCGCCCGCGATTGCGGCTGGATTGACGCACGCCGCTTCGAGTCCCGGACCTGCGGAGGCACCGAACAGACGGGCCTCGGGTGGGGGAGGGCTCTCGGCGCGGAACGAGGCGAAAGTGATCACACAGCCCGTCTGTCCGGCAGCGCGACAAAGGGGGAGCGTCTTGAAATCGCCGCCAACGTCCTTGCCGACCGGTACCTGCAACCGGTATCCGGCCAGGATTACCGACACGATCCGGCGCAGCGCTGGCTTCCCGTCGATCTCGTTCCTGACGAGTTGCGCGAGTATGGCCGAGCCCTGCGAGTGGCCGATCAGTACCACGCCGCGGCCGTGATTGTCGTGTGCGAGATAATAGTCCCAGGCGCGCTTCACGTCGTCATAGGCCATGGTCCGATCGCTCGGGATCGGCGCGCCGCGCAGATTGGCGTGGAGCGCCGCAAGCGTCACCTGCCGGTACAGGGGCGCATAGCGCTGGCAGACCGCGCCGAAGCGGGCGAACTGCTGGTTCACCACCGCGACCTCCTCTTTCCCGACCTTCATCGCGGCGTTGCCGCCGGAATCGAGGGAAACCGTCGGATAGACATAGAAGCAATCAATCGGTGCCCGGGGATCGGCGCGAAAGCGCTCGATCCTGGTTGACCCATCGGCATGCAAGATGACTGCAGTCTGATCGGAGCTGCCGCAGACATCCATGGGCCGGCCGGGGCGGCACAGCCATGCCGCCGGATCGGCGTAGTCAGGCGTGTCCGGCGTCGGCAAGGGCGCCGCATTGCCCGGGGCCGCGCCGAGCAGGGCGGCGATGATCCCGATGAGCACCCTTGGCGATCGCCGCCATGTCTCTCCGATCGAGCCCAATCCCGGGTTTCGCGTCGCGCCCGCGTTCTGCATGGTGCCTCTCCCTCCGACTGTCCGCCGATTGGCGTCATTTGACATTCGTCGATTCAGGATGTCAATATTCACTATATCGAGAGGTAATATTGATCTGCCTCGCCTTGGGCGGCGCCGCAAAGGGGCAAAGGAGCATGATGTTTTGGAAAGGGCAGCCCGTCTGACGGTCGTGCGACCGACAGGGCGAAACTGCGCGCCGATGATGCCGCGGGCCGCCTTGTTCCAGCGCCGTTCGGCCAATAGGAGCGCGGCCGCCGTGCGCCAAGCCGGTGACCCGCTCGAATGGCGTTCCGGATCTCGCTCGCCATGGCCGCCTGAGAAGGCCGGAGAGCCGATACTGCGCCGTGTGGCCAGGGCACCGAGCGCGAATGGCAACGCGATGGCGCCACCGACGGATGCAGCCATGCGTGCGGATGCGGTGCGGTCATCTTTACCTTGACGCGCTAACGGGCAAGCTGGAAGGCAAACGATGTGACAACAGCAGCCGAACCCGTCCGCCGATCGCGCAAGGCGGAGCAACGCGCCGCCACAATCGAGCAGATTCTGGACGCAGCCGAGGCGCTGTTCGCGGAGCACGGCCTGTACGGGGTCACGCTCAAGGACGTGGCGAAGCGGGTCGGCGTCCACCACACGCTGCTGAACTACTATTATGCCGACAAGAAGGCGCTGTTCGACGCTGTCTTCGCCCGCCGCGCCGTCGTCACCAGCGAGCGAAGGATGCGGGCGCTCGATGCCTATGAGCGAGAGGCAGGCAACGCGCCGACCGTCGAGGGGGCTCTGCATGCGTTCCTCGACACCGATCTCGATCTGTACATTCAAGGCGACGAGGGATGGCTCAACTATGCCAAGCTCGGTGCCCAGGTTGCGAATACGCCGCACTGGGGCGCCGAGCTGATGGACGAGCATTTCGATCCGGTCGTGCTTCGCCTGATCGGGCTGTTGCGTCGCGCCCTGCCGGGCTGCGCCGATACCGATATCTTCTGGGGCTATCACTTCGTTACCGGCGCGCTGATGCTGACGCTCGCGCGTACCGGCCGCATCGACAAGCTGTCGAACGGGTTGAACCGCTCGGACGACTTTAGCGCGGTCAAGCAGCGCATGGCGAAGTTCATGGCCGCCGGCTTCATCGAGATCTGCAAGAACAGCAACTCGGGATAGGCAATGTCGCCCAGGACACTGCTGCGCCGGCGCTCGCCACGATGGTTCCGACGGCGCGCCGGTCACGACGCAGAGTCCTCGGCCATCGATGAGACGACGGCACCCGGGACTCTGCGCGTATCGAATTCCCTATCTAGAACTTGGCCCGCAGCCCGACCCGAAACCGGCGACCGAGCGGATCATAAAGGTCGAACCGCCCGCCAAGGCCGGGCGCCGAATATTGCACGGTGGCGGGGATGACCGGAACGTCGATCGGATCCTTGTCGAGAAGATTGTCGATCCCGACCGTTAGCCGGAGGGGTACACCGCCGAGCTTGAAATTGACGATGCCCGTGAGATCGAACGTCGCATAGCTCGGCACCTCATTCCTATCGACGTCAACGCTGCTCACCCAGTTGTTCTGAAGCCTGGCCGAACCGAGGAAATGGGTGTTCAGCGTAAGCGAGAAGGGCCCCTGCTCGTAGGTCGTGGTGATATTCGCCCTGAGCTTGGGTTCCCCCGGGTTGAGATCGCCGATCTGGCCGGCGAAGTTGGTGACGTTGCCAAGGGCGTCAACCTGTCTCACCACCGGGACATAGTTCGCAAGCGCGCGCAGCTCGACGCGTCCTGCTCCGAGCGAGTGCCTGTAATCGACTTCGAAGTCCCAGCCCTGCGTCCGCAAACTCGCCGCGTTGATGGGAACCGTGTCGATCATCGTGATCGCGTTCGCGCCGTCGCGATGAACATATTGGCAATATTGCGTCTGCCCCGCGAAGCAGAATTGCAGTTCCTGCGCCGCGCTGATCGAGGTGATCGCGTCCCGGAGCGATATGCGGTAATAGTCGATCGAGAAGGTGAGCCCCTTCAGGAAGCCCGGGTTATAGATCAGCCCGGCGGTCAGGGTGGTGCCAACTTCGGGCCGGAGATTGGGGTTGCCGCGCGCGTTGGTATATTGCGCGTAGGTGTTGCCCGAGAACGGGTCCAACACCGGCTGCTGCGTGAGGATGCCCCCGGAGAACAGGTCATTCAGCGTCGGCGCGCGGATGTCGCGGGACAAGGTGCCCCTGACCCGCAGATCGCTCGTCACCTGATCAGAAAGCCCGACTTTCCAGGTCACGACATTGCCGCTCGTGCTGTAGTCCGTCAGTCGCGCCGCACCGTTGAACTCGAGGCGCTGCGCGAGCGGCACATCCTTGAGGATCGGGATCACGGTTTCGACAAACCCCTCCTTGACGTCCCGCTGGCCCGAGAAGGGCTGGAAATTCTGCACGGCATATTGGCGGTTAAGCGCCAGGTCGTCCTGCGTGGAGGAGGCCCGGTTCTTGATATAATCGGCGCCGAACGCGACCGACACGTCGCCCGCGGGAAGGTTGAACAGAGTCCCCGTCGCATCGAACGAGACCACGTCCAGTTGAACGTTCGACCGTTGGTACGCCGTGCCGTGCGTATAGGCCTTGGCAGCCGCCGAGGCCACGCCGACGCCGAACACGTTAAGCGGCACGCAGCCATTGTTCGGATTGGTGAGAGTCGACCGGCAGACGATCGCGCCCGTGGCGGGATTGCGGACTGCATCCACCGCGGCGAGGAAATTCGAGATGATCGTGTCGTTATAGGCGTAAAGGCTCGCGGTGACATCGCCGTGCGTATAATAGCCATGCCACTTCCACGTGTCCCCGATCCGGCCGTTGAGGCCGATGACGCCGCGCCAGACGTCGCGCGTATTGTGCGAAGTGGGCGGCCCGAAATCGACCGTGTCCTTGCCGATGTTGAACGAGGTTACTCCCTGCGAGAGCATCTGCGCCCGCAATGTCGGATCGAGATAGGCGTTGTCGAGGTTGATCTTCAGGTTGCCCTGTCTGAGATAATAGAGATACCCGTTCTCGTTGTAGTTTGACTTGCCGTAGAAGACCTCCGCATAGGCGGTGATATTTGGCGTAAGATCATAATCGGCGTGCGCGAAGAAATTAGCATAGTTCAACGCGGTGGAGATCGCGCGACTCTCGCCTATCGTGTTGTCGACATCGCCGCCATATTGCACCAGGCCGGACTGGTTGCCGAAATTATAAGGCGCCAGCGAGCCGGTCGGTCCCACGAACTGAATGCCTCGAAACGGCGTAGCGGTGATGCCCTGGGTAGCCGCAGTGTTGACGGATACGATGACGCCGCCCGGCGAGACGCTCGATGGCCCCGTGTTGCTGACGGTGATTTGCCGAGGCTGGCCGTTCGTCGACGTGTAGCTGGGATTGTTCACGACGGCGCGGCTGTGGAAAAAACTGCGCGCGCTGAGATCGACGCCTTCCGGCGTGTTGGCATAGTCGAACTCGGCGACGAGGTGACCCTTGCCACCCGCGAACTGCAGTCCTCCCGTCAGGTTCAGTTTGACATATTCACTGTCGCCCCGCTGGGTCACCCCGGTGTCGATGTTGATGCCAAGACCCTTATAGTCGTGGTCGAGGACGAAGTTCACCACGCCCGCGACGGCGTCCGAACCCCAGGCAGCGGAGGCGCCGCCCGTCACCACCTCCACGCGCTTGATGAGATTCAGCGGCAGGGTGACGGTATCCACGCCGCCGGTCGTGGCAGCTTCGACCATGCGACGGTTGTCGAGCAGGACAAGCGTGCGGGTGACGCCGAGGTTGCGCAGGTTGACGAATTCGGTTCCGCCGCCCGCGACGTTGATCGCCGGATTCTTCGCGGACGTCGTGCCGCCGAAGGACGGCATCTTGTTGAGATAGTCAGCGATCGTGACGGGCGCCTGACGGCTGATCTCGGCACTGCCCAGGACGGTCACCGGGGTCGGTTGCTGGAAGCCGTCAGCGACGATGCGCGACCCCGTCACGACAATGTCGTCGCCGGCTTGGTCGGAAGGGCTCGCGCCCTGGGGAGATGTCGGTGGCGTCGTTTGCGCGCCTGCCACGGATGCCCAGGCCAAAGACGCGACGGTGCTCAACAGAATAGACCGGATCATGCCGATTCCTCCCCCTTCTCGATCACGCACTTTTCGGCGCTCTGGCCCGAACATGCACCGGCGAACCGCGAAATGCAATACTCGTTATCGCGTGAGTGAGTGTTTGATAGGATGAAAAGGCGGACCGGGGGGCGCACCATCTTCGCCCTCCACCTTCTCGCTTTCCTGAAGAAGAAGTGAGTTGCTCTTGGCGGTCATCCTGCTTCCACCGACAGCGGCGGGGCTTTTGCCGCGGATCGGTTGACCAGCGACATTGGCGGCTTACCGGGACGGCTGAAGTCGAGCGTGACGCCACGGGTGTACGCCCGCAGATCCCGATCGCGCGTGAGAGGAACTCCCAGATCTACCGATATCGAGGCCGGATAGCGCACCTCGCCGCATTCTCGTTCGAGCGCCTCAATGACGTCGGGCGCCCGGAAGTTGAACCGCGGCACCACCGCCGGCGAGACCGGCTGGCAATTTGTCCAGGGGCATGCCGCCATGATCTGATGCACCGAGCCGCCCATAGGCCTCGGCCGGGGCCGCCCGGGCGATGGGGCATGAGGAGGGCGCTGGTGATCGTGACAGGTGATCCATCGCGCAAGGCCAGCGCGCAACTCCGACTCGGTCTCGAAGGCATTCGACAGCCGTCACGCCAGCGCCTTCCCGGTCGCCCAATCCACGATGGCGACCGGGTACAGGAAGCCCCGGCGCATCGGGATGTATGCCACGTCCGCGCACCAGCTTAGCGCCCTGTCCAGTCTGACCGGGACCACCCCAGTCGGAGTCGATGGTGCGGCGCTATACCCATATGTCGGTGAAGCATCTGGCGCCCTATGCGGACCGGCTGACTATTCCGGCCACATCGGAGGATGGCGGAAAACCGCCAGCTCCCCGTTGCGCCGGAAGTGCCCAAAAATGGTCACAGTGAAGACCGCCCGCAGCTCCAGCTCGTGGCTGGGTCCGATCTTAGTAGCTGATTTGCAAATTATGAAGAATGGTGGACGCACTTGGGCTCGAACCAAGGACCCGCTGATTAAGAGTCGGCTATAATATAGTATAATCAGTCACTTGGCTGCATTCGTGTACGATTATTCTTAACAATAGCCCCTACCAGGTCACCACTGGCGACAAGGATTAACGTCTCAATATCACCCTCGGTTATGGCTCAGGATATTCGTAGGCTCCAGTCGCCGATTTGCCGGGCCCCCCAACAAAAACAGGCGAGCGGTTAGGCGGCGGCGTTCTGGTCCTCCGCGTCATCCACGGCGCGCGCATGTGGCCGGATAGCATCGACTGAGGGAGCTAGGTCGAGCCCGGATCAGCGCAGAGCATCGCGCTGCTTCTTCAAGGCGTCGAGCTCCTCTTGCTGCTCAGCGATCCGGTCCGCCGAACGCTCCTCGTCACCGCCCCCGGAATAGGCCGCGGCCTGCTCCACGAGATCACGCAGATTGTCCTCGAGGATGGCGATTCGCTCATCCAGTTCCGCAAGCGTCGCATTTGCATCGGGCACGATGGTGTCTCCTGTTCGGATATGTTGTCCGTGGCGACGGACATCTATCGCACTAACCCGGTCGACGCTATTTTGGCGATGTGAGCGACGACGACGAAGCCAGGGCCTTTCTTATCGCACGCGAGCTGATCGAGCAGCATGGCGATGACGTCGCCGCCTTCCTCCAGAGCAAGATCGACGAGCTGATGGCGTCACGGGATTATGAGCAGGTCGCCGCCTGGCACGTCATTCGAAACGCAGTGGCTCTGACCCTGAGGTCCGACACTACTCTCCACTGACCGCGATCCACCTGGCGTCTGCATCGGCTGTTCGGCGGGAGTCGCGCCGACCGTTCGGCCGAGGCCGGCAAATCGTTACCGATGTAACGCGAGCGCCGAATGCCGCGATGCGCGCGTAACCGGTGGCGTCGAGATGACCATGCGAATCAAGACAAGGAAACAAGCATGAAAATCATCACGACACTCGCCGTGGCAGGCCTCGTGGCTTCGGGCGCTTCCGGCATCGCCGCGGCGGCTGTCGCCGCGCAAGAGGCCGGTGCGCACGCGTTCGCGGCGATCGATCTTCACGACATCAATCTCCAAACCCGCGCCGGTGAAGAGGTGTTGAAGCGGCGCCTGAAGGACTCCGTCAAACAGCAATGCAGGGCGTTCTCTAACCAGGCTGCGGGTGGATTTGTCGCTCCGAACAATGGGCGAGTCGTCTCGACTCCGATCGTGGAAAGCCCCCGGTCGAAGTGCGTGCGCGAGGCCGCGCGGGAGGCCCGTGTCTATCGTGAAGCGCTGCTCGAACGCGCGGGACGCCGGAACTAGGCCCGGCTCCTCATGCTCCTCGATCGGTAATTCCGGGACCTCGGTCCGTGAGACGTCACCGCAGGAATGGCGAGGCCCGAGCCTCCCCGCGGATCGAGAGCGACGCGCGCGTGGGAAACCGCGCGCGCGTCGCGATCAGTCAGGGCTTTGCGCGAGCGTTGACGCGAGTTCGCGCGCGTCGAACGGGAATTGTACGATCGAGGTGACGCCGCGATTGGAAAGCGTGAGGGCGCGGTGGTCCTGCGTGCGCCGCAACCCGAGGATCCTCGGCGTCGTGGACCGCAGTCGGCGAACTTCGGCGAAGAGCTCGGCCGTCGGCGCGTCGAACTCGATATCGGCGGCAAGCAGAGCTTGGAACCGATCGGGTTCCTGGATCCAGGCCTGGCGTGCCCGTGTCGGGTCGGCATACCCTGTTGGTTCATATCCGAGGGCCGCCAGAAGCTCTTCCCCGGTCAGGCGGTCGGCCTCGTTCTTGGCGAGGTAGAGGACCCCTTCGCCTCGACCCCTGCGATGGGAACCATCCGCCCCGCAACGGTCTTCCGTCGCGGCGATGGGGAGGCGGACGTTCGCCATGGTGCCGCCGCCGGACCCGGCTTCCAGAGTGAGTTCGCCCTCATGCTCGCGAATGATGTCACGCGCCGTCGACAGCCCGAGGCCGGTACCGCCGGGCCTGGTCGTGAAGAAGGGATCGAAGGCCCGCGCCAGCAGCTCGGGCGCGATCCCGATCCCGGCGTCCGCCACGCTCACGACGACACCGTCCGCCACTGAGGCTGTGGGATCGATCCCGGGATCGCGGCGCACACCAATGTGGATGATGCCGCCGGCCGGCATCGCCTGCGCGGCATTATTGACGAGATTCAGGAAGACCTGGAGAAGTTCGGACGCATCGGCCGATACGTGCAGGCCGGCGATCGTCTCGAGCTCGATGCGATAGCCGTCCCCCAGCGCTGCGGCTGCCGTCGTCCGGCATTCCTCCAGCAGCGTCGAGAGATCGACGATCTGATGCCGCCCGCCTCGGCGGCGGCCATAGTGAAGCAGCCCGGAGATCAGATGCTGTCCGCGCTCCGCCGACGCGCGGATCTGGTCGATATGGATGCTCGCAGGGGCATCCGGGTCGAGGCTGGCTGACGCCATCTCCACATGCCCGCCGATAGCGCCGAGCAGATTGTTGAAATTGTGCGCAACGCCGCTGGCAAAGGCTCCGATCGTCTCCATTCGGCCGGCGTGCTCGAGCTGGCGACGCAACGATGCGCGCTCGCGCTGTCCCTCGGCCCTTTCGAGCGCCAGCGCGATCGCATCGAGCGCAGCCTTCAGGACCTTGAGCTGGTTCGTGGTCCAGTGGCCCTCTCCGCAGGGCATGCCGAAGATGAGCAGGTTGCGGTCGGCACCTTCGGTCTGGGGCTGGACGAAGTACAGGAAGTCCGTCTCCAGACGATCAAGCACGCGGCGTGCGACCGTGTTTGTCGCCACCATGCTCCTTGCCAGGCGAGAGATCCCGTCCTGGCGGCTTGTCGGGTGGCTGTCGATCAGGCCGGCGATGGCATCGGAGTCCCCGGTTTCGATGCCGGGGCAGGGCGACACCGAGATCGGGTCCTTCCGGCCAACCTGCATGATGGCAAAGCGCGCGCCCAACGTGCCTGCCAGGTCGTCGAGCATGATACGGATTTCCGGCACGATCCGATCGCTCGCGGTGGCGATCAGGCGCGTTGAGAAGCGCGAGACGACATGCTCGAGCGCGAGCTGCCGGCGCAGCGCTAGCCCATGGGCCCGCACCTGGAGGCCCCAGCGGACCAGGAGCACCAGAAGGAGGAGCGAGCAGAGATAGAGGAGCATGCGGTAGCGGCCGGCGGCCGTTTCCGCCGCCTGGCGGTCCCGGGCGAGCAGGCCGCGCAACCGGTCGAGGGAGGGCGGCGCGTCCGATCGGATCAACGCCCTGATCGTGCTCTGGCTGATCGGCAGCTCCGCCTGGAGAATCCGGCCATGTGCCAGCAACTTTCCGACTTCGGCGGAGCACCGGCCGGTCCCGCATCGGCGCGCCAGCTCCGAGATCGCGCCGTCGACTTCGACCCGCGCCGAGGACGTGGCGCCGACACTCAGGGCCAGCACCGCGCCCGATAGCCGGTCGCTGTCGGCGCGCGGGGTCGGCGCCCCGTCAAGCGACGGCGCGCGAACATTCTCGGCCGCGAAGAACGCCAGCGAATTGCGCAGCAATGCGTTGCTCGTCTTGAAACGCTCGGTCAGTTGCAGCTGCCGCGTGAGATTCGCCGACAACTGCCCCCCGAGCTGGCGTTGCTCACCGTCGGCGAGGCGCGGCAGCAGCCGTCCCAGCGCGCGGTCCATCTCGGCGGTATGCGCGGCAAGCGAGTCATAGTGCGGCAACAGTCCGGCGCTCGCGCTGAGCACGTCCCGATGGAGGTCGTTCTCGGCCGCCGCGAACTGGTCGAGCGCGCCCATAGCCTCGGCGACCCGTCCGGTCGGGGGTGACATGCTCATCAGCAGAAGGGCCGTGAGCAACAACGCCATGGACGCGACGATCAGCCGCTCCCAGCCTCTCATCGCGGCGCTCGCACGGGTTTTCCGGCATGGGTACCGGTGAGCGAGCGCAGGAACGCCTCGATGTCGGCGATCTCGGACGGGCTCAGGTCGATGTCGAGCTGCGACGCCGCCATGCGCTTGATCGCGAGCGGAAGCGTGGGCGTGCTGCCGTCGTGGAAATAGGGCGGTGTCTCAGCCACGTTGCGCAGGCTGGGCACGCGCAGGATTTCAGGCCGCCGCGCCGCCAGCGGGCGGAAGATGCCATGCCGCTGCAACAGATTGCCGCCGACGTTGCGACCCTGATGACACGAGGCGCATCCAAGCCGCTTGAACCGCTCATAGCCGCGACCGGCCTGCGCCCCGAGCGCCATGGCATCACCTTCCAACCATTGATCGAAGCGGCTGTCGGGCGTCACCAGTGAGCGCTCATAGGTGGCGATGGCGTCGACGACGGCGGAGACGTCAAGGTCGCGCCCATAGAGTGCCCGGGCACTTGCGTTCAGCGCTCGGTCGGTTCGCAGCCGTTCGGCCACCAGCTGGTCGATGCTCGATCCCGGCAACGTCATCGTCAATCGCAGGGTGTCCAGCGCCTGCTGCTCGAGCGAACGCTGCGCGCCGCGCCATCCTAGCAGAGGGTTCAGGGCGGCATTGAAGACGGTGGGTGTGTCGAAACGCCCCTGCAGCCTCGGCCCGCTGCCGTTGCTGCGCGTGTCGTGGCAGCTCAGGCAGGAAAGGCGGGCGCCGCTGGACAGGCGCGGGTCTTCGAACAGGAGGCGCCCGAACGCGACCTTGCGGCTGTCGAGGTGCCGGGCGGCGGTCAGCGCATCGATCGGCTCTCCCTTCGCGAAATCGATGTCCGAGGCCTGCGGGACCGGTTGGACGTCTTCCGAATGCGCTACCACGAACAGGACGATCGCCGCACCCAGCAACGACAGGCAGGCGAGAAGCCGCCATTCCCGGATCTCCGCCAGTCGGCGGCATGCGCGGATCATCAGTTTCAGAAGCGGCATGGTGTCAGAACAGCCGCTCGACCGGAGCATCGAAGCAATAGCCGATGCCGCGCTCAGTGCGGATCATCGTCGGTTGGGACGAGTCCGTCTCCAGTCTGCGGCGCAGGCGCAGGACCTGAACATCGATACTGCGGTCATAGATGTCCTCGTGCGTTCGGGTCGCCTGGAGCAGCTGGTCGCGGGACAGGGTGCGCTGCGGGGCCTCGAGAAAGGCCGCAAGCAGGCTGTATTCGCCCTTGGTGAGCGGGACCGGGTTGCCCGCCGGGTCCGTCAGCGTCCGGGTCTTGCAACGCAATTCCCAGCCGAGAAACCGGTAGCCGCCGCGCTGGCGCGGGTTTCCGCTGGCGAGCCGACCCAGTTCCTGGCGCCTGACAACGGCGCGCGCCCGGGCCAGCAGCTCGCGCAAATGGAAGGGCTTGGCGATATAATCGTCCGCGCCGAGCTCGAGCCCGACGATGCGATCGATTTCATCCTGACGCTGACCGGTGATGACGATGACCGGAATGTCCGAGCGTTCGCGAATGCGGCGCAGGACGTCGAAGCCATCGGTGTTGCCGAGCTGGATATCGAGGACGACGAGGCCGAACGCACCGCTTTCGACCTGCTCGACCACCTTGGCAGGGTCGGCGAGCGCGATCGTCGGACACTCATATCCTTCGAGATAGGCGGTGATCATCTGGCGCATTGCCGGGTCATCGTCGACGACCAGAACGCGGCCGAGCGGCGCTGCCGGCAAAGGGGTTTCGTTGTGCGGGGTCATTTCGTTTCACAGGTTGGCCGACACTCGCAGCGGCACCGTCCGGCCCCCGTTTGCGGACGACGCGACGCCGCAAACACGGCAGTTCAAGGCTGGTTGCTCGCCCTCAAGAGGATGGGAGGGCCGTTGCGCGTAATCGTTTCGGGCATCCCGGCTGGCTGGGCGCGGATGCTCCTTTTCAATCACCAGGCCGATATAGTGCGCGACCCCTCCGGCGACCGGTTAATTGAAGTGAAATCGACGTCCGGATGCCGCGGGACTTGTTTGTTGACGCTCCCGGCGATCACCGTACCTGCCGGCGGGTGCGTCCCTGTTACAATCGTAACGAAGGTCCCCGCAGCGGTACCCGCCGCGTAACCTCGGGGAAGGATGAAGGCGGTATCTCGATGGATTCGCCTGCACATGGTTTCGCCCCTGGACCTTTTGACGTCCGCCTTCTCGTCCCTGTCCCTTTCGCCACGCGCCGTCCCCGGGCGGGGGTGCCCGCTTGTGGTTCCGACTTTCGCTGACGGAGCCCGCACATGATATCCGGCACCCTGATGGCGTTTGCCGGCACCGCCGTCATCGTGGTTGTGACGCCGGGCCTGGATACGGCGTTTGTCCTGCGCACGGCCGCCGCCGAAGGGCGCGGCAACGGCATTCGCGCCACGATCGGCATTGGTCTGGGATGCCTTTGCTGGGGTGCGGCCGCGGCATTCGGGCTCGGCGCGCTGCTCGCCGCTTCGCCGGCAACCTTTACCCTCCTGAAGGTCGCCGGTGCCGCCTATCTGTTGTGGCTCGGGATCCGACTATTGGCCCGCCCGCGGTCCGCCTTCGAGAAGATGGGGGCCGGAGCCGTCATGGCCGACCCGATGGCCGGGGCGCTCCGGCGTGGTTTCACGACCAACATCCTCAATCCAAAGGTCGGGGTCTTCTATCTGACGCTGCTACCCCAGTTCGTGCCGGCCGGGGTGGACGCCGGCTGGTATTCGTTCGGGCTTGCCGCGCTGCATGTCTGCCTCGCGACGATCTGGTTCACCATCCTGGCGACGGTGACGGCATCGGCCCGGCAGCTCCTGCGCGCGCCCCGTGCCGTATCCACGCTCGATCGGATCACAGGCGGTGTCTTCGTCGCCTTTGGCCTGCATCTCGCGCTGGGATGAGCGTTCCCAGCGAGGGCGCCGGTGGGCGCCAGGACGAGAGCGCGGCGTTCGGGCGCTGGCCGGAGACGATCGTCGGCGCGGCGGGGGATCGACAATGGTTCGAGTCCCTGCTTGGCAAGGCGTGCCGCGTGCTCCTCCACAGCGACCAGACGAGGGGGCGCCTTTCCCAGATCGAGGTCCGCACCAGCCCGGGCGAGCGAATGCCCAGTTTGCGCCACGGCGCCACCGACCTCCTCATCAACGTCCTGGACGGCGCGTTCCTGCTCACCGGCGAGGGCGAGGAACGGCTCCTCACGGCAGGGACGTTCGCCGCCATCCCGCGCGGCGCGGCGCATCGATGGCGCGCCCTACGCCCCGGCAGTCGGGCGCTCCTGACCTTTTCTCCCGGCGGCATCGAGGCGCTGCTGCGGGCCTGCTCGTCTCAGCGATCCGGCGATCTCCCGAACCTTGCTCGGACGTTCGGAACCGAAATCGGCGACGTGGACGACCCGTGAACGCAGCGCCTGGGTTAATTCTGGTGAATTCCGGCACGCTGGCATCGCCCGCGATCTCCTCCCGCGATAGATCGCCGCCGCGCGCCCGTGCCTCCTGCAACGAACGCAACAACCAAGGAGAAACTATGACCATGAGCGCAACCTGCACGCGGCGGGCCGCCCTGATCGGGGGAGCGGCGGCGATGGGAGCCGGCTTGATCGGCGGGCGTCCTGCACTGGCCCGAATGGCGGGCATCCCGTCCGAGGAAGGCTATCTCGCCGTTCCGGGCGGCAAGATCTACTGGCGACGCTTCGGCTCGGGCGGCAAGACCCCCTTGCTTACCCTCCACGGCGGTCCCGGGGCGGCACATAATTATCTGCTCACGATGCAGGCGCTGGCCGACGAACGGCCGGTGATCTTCTACGACCAGCTGGGATGCGGCAAGGCGGACGCACCGACCGACGAGAAAATCTATACCATCCAGCGCTCGGTCGATGAGCTCGTGGCCGTCCGCGAGGCGCTCCGCCTCGACCGGGTGATCCTCTACGGCCATAGCTGGGGTTCGATGCTGGCGATCGAGTATCTGTGCCAGGGCCGCGGCGCCGGCGTGGAGAAGCTCATTCTGGCCGGCGCGCTTGCCAGCATTCCTCAGGCCGTTGCGGGAATGCAGCGGCTGATCGACGGCATGCCCGACGGCTATGCTCACAAGCTTCACGTGCTGGAAGAGGCCGGCAAGATGCAGACGCCGGAATATGCCGCGCTGGCGCAGAAGTTCTACGACAATTTCGTGCTGCGCGCGAAGCCCTCGGCGGACGCGCTGGCGTCGTTCGATGCACTATCCAAGTCGATCGCCTACAAGGTGATGAACGGCCCGCATGAGTTCTACATCACCGGCGTTATCAAGGATTGGGATCGCCGCAAGGATCTGAAGGCGATCACCCAGAAGACCCTGATCACCACCGCCGAGTTCGACGAGATCACGCTGGATTGCCACGAGACCATCCGCCGGGGAATCGCCGGACCCAGCCGACTCGTCATGATGGCCGGCTGTTCGCACATGACGATGTGCGAACAACCCGAGCGCTACAATGCGATCGTGCGCGGTTTCCTCAACGAAGCCTGATCCGACATGGGAGGCGCCCGGCGGGCGCCTCCCATTTTCGTGACCGCACCGGATGGGCGTTGTCCGGAACCACCCGTGCGCACGCACTCGGTTCAGGTCCGAGCGCGTCGACCCCGCCCGGTTCAGCAGCATCGGCCACCGGCCTTTCCGTCATAGCGCGCGCGCTGACGCGCGTTGAAGAACGCGCCGCGTGACAGGGCTGCTTCGCCCGGGTGGTGCGCGGCCATATGCTCGCGGTACCGTCGGTAAGAAGGAACCCCGACGATCAGGCACAGCGCTTCGCCCACGCGGGCAAGCAGGGAGTACAGTCGATTCATTCGCTTATTCTGCCGGTGCGAATGGCAACTCGCAAACGCTCGCGGCTTCGCGTCGGCGCGCGGCGAGGCACGCACGTATCGTATAGAACAGGATAGACAGGACGACCGCGAGAAAGACGCCGCACAGGGCGGCATCGACCGTGTCGTTCAGGAGGATCCGCCGCATCTCGCCGACCGATTTGGCCGGTGCGAGCAACTGACCCCGGGCAAGCGCGTCGGAGAAGCGACGCGCATGTGCGAGAAAGCTGACGCGGGGATCGCTCGACAAGAGCTTGAGCAGCGCCGCGCTGACCGTGCAGGCCAGCAGCCAGGCCGTCGGCACGAGCGTCACCCAGGCGAAGCGGTCACGCTTCATGCGATAGAGCACTGCGGTCGCCAGCAGCAGTGCCACCGCTGCAAGCATCTGGTTGGCGATGCCGAACAGCGGCCAGAGCGTGTTGACCCCGCCAAGCGGGTCGGTGACCCCCTGATAGAGAAAATACCCCCAGGCCGCGACGCACAGCAATGTTCCGACCAGAGCAGGACCGAAGCTGGTCGCGTTGCGGAAGCGGGGCAGGGCAAGACCGATCAGATCCTGCAGCATGAACCTGCCCGCGCGTGTGCCGGCATCCACCGCGGTCAGGATGAACAGCGCCTCGAACAGGATTGCGAAATGATACCAGAAGGCTATCATCTCGCGGCCGCCGATCAGACGGCTGAAGATATGCGCCATGCCGACGGCGAGGGTCGGCGCCCCACCCGCGCGGCTGATGATGGTTTCCTCGCCGACGTCGCGCGCGGTCGCAGAGATCGTGTCTGCGGAAATCGGAAAGCCGAGCGAAGAGATTGCGGCGGCCGCGGTCTCGGGCTGGGTGCCGACCAGGGCGGCCGGGCTGTTCATCGTGAAGTAGATGCCGGGATCGAGGATCGAGGCCGAGACCAGCGCCATCACCGCGACGCAGCTTTCCATCAGCATCGCGCCGTAGCCGATGAAGGGAATGTCGCCCTCCGACGCGATCAGCTTCGGCGTGGTCCCGCTCGCGATGAGCGCGTGAAATCCCGAGACGGCACCGCAGGCGATCGTGATGAACAGGAAGGGGAAGAGCGCACCGGACCAGACCGGTCCCGAGCCGTCGATGAAGCGGGTCAGCGCCGGCATCTGGAGTGGCGGCGCGACCACCACGATCCCGATCGCGAGGGCCGCGATGGCGCCGAGCTTGAGGAAGGTCGACAGATAGTCGCGCGGTGCGAGCAGCAGCCACACGGGCAGCAGCGAGGCGATCGCGCCATAGGCGACGAGGATCCAGCAAAGCTCAAGCGGCTCGAAGGTGAACCAGGCCGCAAGCGTCGGCGACAGCGCGACCTGCTGGCCGTAGACGATCGCGAGCAGGAGCCCGACGACGCCTATCAGCGAGGCTTCGCCGACCCGACCCGGCCGGATGAACCGCATATAGATGCCCATGAGCACGGCGAGCGGCATCGTCGCCGCGACCGTGAACGAGCCCCAGGGGCTGTGCGCCAGCGCCCGCACCACGATGAGCGACAGCACCGCGAGGATGATCACCATGATCATGAAGGCGCCAAACAGCGCGATCGTCCCGGGCACGGGGCCAAGCTCCATGCGTACCAGCTCGCCGAGCGAGCGGCCCTCGCGCCGCACCGAGATGAAGAGGATCATGAGGTCCTGCACCGCGCCTGCGAGCACGACGCCCGCGAGGATCCAGAGCATGCCCGGAAGATAGCCCATCTGCGCGGCCAGGACGGGGCCGACCAGCGGGCCCGCGCCGGCGATCGCCGCGAAGTGGTGCCCGAACAGCACGTTGCGGTCGGTCGGCACGAAGTCCAGTCCGTCGGACAGGCGAACCGCGGGCGTGGGACGCGCGGCGTCGATCCGGAGCACCTTGTCGGCGAGAAACCGGGCGTAGAAGCGGTAGGCGATGAGGTAGACCGCGACCGACGCCACGACGACCCAGAGCGCGTTCACCTGCTCGCCGCGGGCTCTGGCGATGATCCCGAGCGCGCCAGCCCCGGCCAGGGCAACCGCCAACCATGCCAGTCGCTTCCACGTCATGCTCATCTCCCAGCTATTCCCGCGCTTGGTGCCGGATGCACGCGACGCGCACGATCACTTCTGCGGCACGACGTTCGTCGTTCCCGCCTCGACGAGATCGATGACGAGCAGCTCGACCGGTTGCGCCTGGTAGTTGCGCGCCTCGTGCCAGATGCCGACGTCCTCGGCGATGAAGTCTCCGGCGTTGAAGACCTTGAAGCCGTGGGTCTCGGCATTGGTGACGACCAGGCTTCCAGAGAGGACATAGCCAAATCGCGGAAACGGATGCTTGTGGACCGGCAGGCTGGCGCGGGAGGCAATGTGGTATTTCGTGGCGACCGCCTCCACCCGCCCGTCCGGCAGACGGATCGAGCCGCCCGAGGTGGTCGATGCTGTCCGGAGCAGCTGTTCGACTCGGACTGCCGGCGCTGCGTGGCTTGCCGGGTTTTTGCTCGAGCCGGCTCCGGGAATCGCGCGCAGGCCGAGTATCGCCACTGTACCCACGATAAGCATGGCCGGCAGCAGCCGCTTCGCCCAAATATCGGTCAAGACCGGTTCTCCATCGCTTTGGTGATGGGGTGCCGTGGGTCGGTTTGCGCCGGTCTGTCGAGTAAAAGAAGGTGAATTCGACATCCCTGGCAGCGCATTTGCGCACAGGAGAGTTTCGCAATCTCGCGTTGCGCCAGAGCTCTGGCTGCGCAACCTTGCCGGCGCGGCGCGTGGCGGCGCCAGCGCATGTCCGATGTCCTCGGGAGGAGCGACGTGCCCCTTCGCACCGTGGCCGCTCCAGACGCTGGCCCACTATGACGACCACAACGCGCTGGCGAGGCTCGCCTTTGCTCCCGCGGGGAACACGGCTCGGCGCGACGGCGTGGGGGTCGGTTGCGCCTGTTCCCTGCACGCGGCTAATTGGTTGCGGCGCAGCAACGATTCCGCGGGTTCAAGATACGGGCGCGCGCGCGTCGTTCCGTCTTCGATCAGCGCGCGAAGCTTGGAACCATGTTGCGGGTGCGAAAAGTGTCGGGCGTTTATGAGGCGGGTTATCACACAGGAGCGACGGGAATATCGGTTCGGGGACTTCCGGTTCATCCCCGAGCGCCAACTGCTTCTCCATGGCGAAGACGTCGTGCGGATAGGGTCGCGCGCGCTCGACCTGCTCCACCTGCTTGTGTCCAGAGCGGGAGAGGTGGTCAGCAAGGAAGAACTGACGAGGTTCGCCTGGCCGAGCACACATGTCCATGAAAGCAATCTGAAGGTGAACATTGCGGCGCTGCGCCGTGCGCTGCCGCGCGCTCCGTCGGACCCCCCGCTCATCGCCACGGTCCCCGGGCGGGGATATCGCTTTGCGGCTTCGGTACGCGTCCTGGCCAGCGCCAGCGCACACGATCTCCCGGTTGCGGTCCGCACGCAGTCGGGCGAGCTTCCCGCCATCTCGGAGCCGATCGGGCGTGAGGACGCGCTCGCCGAGATCGACGCACGTATCCGCTCGAGCACCGCGATCACGATCGTCGGGCCAGCCGGGGTCGGAAAGACCACCGTCGCGGTAACTGCCGCCGGGCAGATGGCTGAGCAGTTTCCGGACGGCGTGTATTTCGTGGATCTGGCCGTGCTTGACGATCCCAGGCTGGTCGCGCCGGCGATTGCCACGGCGCTCGGCGTCGCCGGCGATTACACCGACCTGCTCGCTGCGATGGCGGCCGCGCTGGAGGGCAGGCGCCTGCTTCTCGTGCTCGACAATTGCGAGCATGTATTGTGGGCGGCTGCTGCGATCAGCGAGCAACTCCGCTCAGGGATGCCGGGCGTTCACATCCTCGCCACGAGCCGGGAGCCGCTCCGCTCAAGAGATGAGGCCGTCTACCGCCTGGCGCCGCTCGAATGCCCCGAGGGTGGTGACCTCGATGTGCCGGCGGCGATGAAATTCTCGGCGGTGAGGCTTTTCGTGCGCCGGGCCGAGGAGGCGCACGCGTTCCGACTGGAGGACGCCGACGCGCCGGTTGTCGCGGCGATCTGCCGACGCCTGGACGGCATCGCGCTTGCGATCGAGCTGGCAGTCGCGCGACTCTCGACCTGCGATCCGGTGACGTTGCTGGGCGCTCTCGAACAAAGCTTCGAGCCACTCAACCTCGGTACCGGGACTGACCGCCACGGGACGCTGATTGCGACGCTGGATTGGAGCTACCGCCTTCTCTCGGAAGATGACGCCCGGCTGTTCCGGCGGCTTTCCGTCTTCACCGGGACCTTCTCGTTTGATGATATCGTCGGCACGTCACGCGGAGGCGCGGCGATGGCGGAGGAGCTCGCCACGCGCATCGAGAGCCTGGTGTCGAAATCGTTGCTCTCGCGCACCTATCAGGACGGAAGTCTGCGCTACCGGCTGCTGGACAGCACCAGGAGCTTTGCCGCCGCCGCACTGAAGGACAGCGGAGAAGCCGTAAGTGCACTCAGGCGCTTCGCGCAGTATCTGCTGCAGGTCTTCGAGCGCGCAGAGGCGGAATGGCAATGGCGTGCGCGCGAGGAATGGACAGCAAGCTATGCGCCGCGTGCCAACGATCTGCGCAAGGCGATCGACTGGGCGTTCAGCGAGCCCGGGGACGCGCTGGTTGGTATCCGCCTGACCGTCGCGGCGATTCCGTTCTGGGACGAACTGTCGACCGTGAACGAGAGCCGGCTGCGGGTCCGGCGTGCGCTCGACTCCGAAGCGCTGGACCAGTGCGGTCCCGAACTGAGGATGAAGCTGGCAGCCGCTTATGCGTCCGCATTGAACTTTTCCGATCATCTCGGTTCGGACGTAGACGCGGCCTGGGACGAGGCATATCGCCTTGCGGTCGCAGTCGGCGACACGGATTATCAACTGCGCACCTTATGGGGCCATGCGGTGCTGCAGAGCTTCTCCGGCCGGCACCGCGAGGCGCTCGCGTTGCTTGATCGCTTCGAAGCCGCCGCGGAACGCGAGAATGAACGCTCGGCCCTGCCGGACGGCGAACGCTTGAAGCTGATGACCAGCTTCTATTGCGGGAACGTCGCGGACGCGCGCGAAGGGCTGGAGATCCTGGCCCATCGCCATGGATCGGAACGCGCGCGGTCCCGTGTGGCACGCTTCCAGATCGACCGCGTCGTCGGCATTCGGGTCGCGCTGGCGCTGATGCGATGGATGCAGGGCGAGAACCGACTGGCGCTGGCGACGATCGGAGAAGCGCTCAACCGCGCGAACCGGCTGGGCCATGTCGTCTCGCAGTCCAATGCGCTGGCGCAAAGCGGTATTTTCCTGGCGCTGCAGATAGGAGACATCACGCTCGCCCGACACTATGCGGCGACGCTCGCGCACAATCTTAACCTGCGGGAGCTGGCGATCTGGGGACCGGTCAGCCAATTCTACGACGGCGCGATCGCCAGTACCGAAGGGAAAGCCGAATCGGTCGATGCGATGCACGCGGCGATCGAGCAGCTCGTCCGCAACAGGTTCCTTGTTCGCGTACCGCTATATCTCAGCATGGCTGCTGAGGCAGCGCTCGCGTTCGACCGCGTCGAGCTCGCCCGGCGCAGCATCGCTCAGGCGTTCGAACGCGCAGACGCGCAGGAGGAGCGCTGGTCTCAGCCCGAGCTGCTGCGCGTGCAGGCCCTGTTCCACTGGCGGCAAGGCGACCGGGTGGAGGCGGAGCGGACGCTGACCGCAGCGATCCGGCATGCGAAGCAAAGCGGCGCTTTCGCGTTCGAACTGCGCTCCGCGACCTTGTTGGCCGAGTGGCTGTTGCAATCGCGACGTGGCAGCGAGGCCGAGCATGCGCTGGCGCATGCTTTTGAACGGTTCGACGCGACCTTTCCGGACCGTGACGTCGCGCGGGCAGCTGCGGTGCTGGCCGCGATTAGGAAGGATGGCGCTTAGGGAAGGCGCGCTCAACCTGCTTCGGTCTCCACCAGCCGGGGCTCGAGCACGAAGGCGATGCGGTCGGCCAGCTCCGGCACGCGTGACAGATAATGCTGGTAATGCGGTGTCTGGCGGTGCGCGGCTGCCGCATCGGCGTCACGGTACAGCTCGTCCAGGACGTAGCGTCCAGGTTCGGCCGTATCTTGCCAGATGTCCCATCGGAGGTTTCCCGGTTCCGCGCGGCAATGTGGCGCCATGTCCTCCAGCAACGCGGCCAGCGCATCGGCCATGCCTTGCCTGGCCGTGAGAATCCCGGTGATCTTGACGTGCGATGACATGACTCGATCCTTCATGTGCCGAAGACGTTTTGTGGTGGGGCCGACGCCGGGAGCATGGCGGAGCATGCTCCCGGCGCGCAGACTCAGGCCGGTACGGTCGCGCGGGCCAACGCCTTGACGAGCTTTTCGGCGATCGGGTGGTCCGACCGCGGATTCTGCCCGGTAATGAGCTCGCGGTCCTCAATGACATGCGGCGCGAAATCCACCGGGCCGGTGATCACTTCGGCACCGGCAGCCTGCAGGGCGTCCGGCATCGTGAAGTAGAGCTTGCCGTGCAGGATATTGTCTTCGATCGGCTTTTCCTCGCTGCCCGAGAAGACCGTCATCTTGTAGCCGGCATATGGCCAGTTCTTGCCCAATGCTGCGATCTTGCCGGTATCACCCGCAATCAGGGCCGCGCGATAGGCTTTGGCGTCGGGAAGCGCGGCCAGCGACGCGATCGGTCCGTGGCAGAGCATGGCGGTCGGTTTTTGATGTGTATGGAAGTAGCGAAGGATCTCGCCGAGCTCCGCATCCTGCATCAGGTCGACCACAGGCCCCTGACCGCCGGGGATGAACACGGCGGCATAGCCGTCCAGGCCTTCGTCGAGCACCGAACGCAGGGACCGCACCTGGGTCATCGCAGGGTCGGTGTAGAAGAAGCTCCGCGCGCGCTCATAGGCCTGCTGGTCGCCGCCGAAATGCTGGGCGGAATCCGAGACCGGGTCGATCACGGGCTGCGTGCCGTTCGGGGTCGCCAGCACGATATCATAGCCGGCATCGATCACGGCCATCGCAGGGACCACCGTTTCGTTGAGATACTGGCCGGTCGGCCCATCGCGTCCGCCCTGGACCTCGATGCGGGTGCCGTTGGAGCCGACGACGAGCACTTTTCCCTTGGACATTTTGCAAATCTCCTGCGCTGTTCGGTTGACGGTTTACGGACGGACCAGGCCGATCAGGCTCGGCGCGGCTTCGCGACCACCGCGCAAATTCCACCGCGACTGCCGGGAATGTCGGACCCTGGCGCTGCCGAAGCGATCTTAGCGCGCGCGGAAAGGACCCGGGGGTTAAACAAGGTTATTTTCGAGCGCATGCCTGACCGCGTCGGGGATCGCCGGCCCTCGCCTGACGGCCGACACCGCATTATCGGGGGCAGCTCCGGGCGAGCATGGTGTGGATCTGAGCCACAACGGCCGCGCCTTCACCCACCGCCGCGGCAACCCTTTTCGTCGATCCCGCCCGAACGTCGCCGATCGCGAACACGCCCGCCCGGCTCGTTTCCAGCGGCAGGCTCTTGCCGCCGGTCACGACGAAGCCCTTCGCGTCGGTCTCGACGCAACCCTCGAGCCAGGCCGAATTCGGATCGGCGCCGATGAAGAGGAAGAGATGGCGTACCGCGCAGCGTCGCATTGATCCGTCGGCGAGGGTACGAAAGGTTGCCGATCGCAGTCCTGCGACAGGATCGCCATCGAGCGCTGTCACTTCGGTCCCGACGTGCAGCTCGACGTTGGGGAGGGCGGCGATCCGCTCGATCAGATACCGCGACATGGTTTCCGACAGGTCGCGGCGGGCGAACAGATGGAGGCGTTTGACCTGCGGGGCGAGAAAGGCGACCGCCTGTCCGGCGGAGTTGCCGCCGCCCACGAGCGCGATTTCCTGGCCGGCGCAGAGTCGCGCCTCGATCGGCGAAGCCCAATAGGACACGCCGTTGCCTTTGAACGCGGCGAGATTGGGAATATCGGGTCGTCGATACCGAGCGCCCGAGGCGACGACCACTGCCCGCGCGCGCAGCCGCCGGTTATCGCCGAGTTCGAGGACCAGCAGGTCGCCCGAGCAATCAAGGCGAGCCACCTTCAACGGGACCGCGATTTCGGCCCCGAACTTGAGCGCCTGGTTGCGTGCACGGCCGGCGAGCGCCTGGCCCGAAATGCCGGTGGGAAAGCCGAGATAATTCTCGATCCGCATTGACGCGCCGGCCTGTCCGCCGGAGGACCGCTCTTCGAGAACGAGCGCCGACAACCCCTCCGACGCCGCATAGACCGCCGCGGCCAAGCCCGCCGGGCCCGCGCCGACGATCACCACGTCATAGCAGCTGTCGGGATGGAGGGTGGGCATCATGCCGAGGCAGACGGACAATTCGAGCTCACTCGGGTTGCGCAGCATCGTCCCGTCAGGGCAAACGACCAGCGGCATGTCGCGCGGCGCTATGCCGGCCCGTTCGACCAACGCCTTGCCTTCGGCGTCGGTTGCGGCATCCAGCACGAGGTTGGGATAGCCGCTGCGGGTCAGGAATCCCTGCAGGCGGACCATATCCGGACTGGCAGGCATGCCGATCAGGATCGTGCCGGCGCCCGCGTCCTCGATCAGTTCGACGCGGCGCAGGATCAGGGCGCGCATGACGATCTCGCCGAGCTCGGCCGACCCGACCATCAACGCCCGAAGATGCGGGCCATCAAAAGGCAGCGCCGTACAACCGTCCTGGCCGGCGCGGCCGGCCGATATCGCGGGCCTGCCGGTCAACTGGTTGATCTCGCCGCTGAACTGGCCGACCCCGTAGGTGGTTACCGCGGTCTCCCGCTCAAGCCCCTGTCGCCGCCAAACCTCGAGGGTCCCGGCGGTGACCAGCCAGGACGGCGCATCCCGCTCGCCGATGGCATAGACTGCCTCGCCGGGGGCGAAGCGTCGCTCCGGCCCCGCGGCAAAATGACGCGCAGTCTCCATCTGGTCCGCGCTGAGCACGGGGAACATCTGCGGCGCGCGGGTTCGCAGCATGGTCATGCGGTCGTCCCGTCAACTTGGCATGTTCGCGAATTGCGGAAGGTCGAGCGGCTTGGCCCAGTCGAGGCGCCGCTTGGTGAACATCTCGAGCCCCGGTTCGATGCCGCGCGGCTCGTCGAGGCTGCCGATGGTGACGAACACGAGCCCGGGAAAGCTCTCGAGATTGGTGCTGAAGACGCGCGCGCCGCAATCCGGGCAAAAGTTCCTGTCCAGTCCCTTTCCCGACTGTGCGATGTAGTGAAACGCTTTCGGCTGACCGCTGAGGAGCGTGAAGTCAGTGTCCGGGACGCCGAAGAATGTCGCGGCCTCTCCGCCGGAGGCTTTCTTGCAGTCCAGGCAGTGGCAGACGGCGACGAAGCTTGGGTCGGTGTCGAACTCGAACGTGATGGCACCGCACGCGCATTGGCCGGTGTGTTTCTTTGCCATGGGTCGATCTCCTCGCTGTAGAATCGTTGGGGAAGAAGGCCTCGCAGAAGCTTTCAAGGATGGGCTGGTCAGCACAAGCGGGGATCGTGCAATCCGCTTGTGCGCAGACCCACATACCGGCGTGCGGCAGTCCGCCCGTGCCGGGCCACGCCGGGAAGGGGACGAGCGCGCCGCATAAAGCCGCCGGGGCTTTCGCCCGGGTCAGCAGTGCAGGAATGAGAGTGCCCCTTGCAAAATCGCCTGATGTCCTCCCCGCGGGGAAAGATAGTCTCCGGCCGTTGCGACGTCCGCCACCAATCGTCCGCGGATGATCGCTTTGCGGAGACGACCCATGCCTGTTCGGGCGATCGCGACGGCCCCTTCGAGGGGTTCCTGGCAAGGTGTGCCGATCGGCCTGCCCGGAGTCAGGCGGTGCCGTGCGGCGGCGCTCTTCATGCTGCTGGGATTGTCGGCGCTGTCGGCACTCACCTGGCCCGGCCGCGCTGCAGCGCAGGAGCGCAGGAGCGACGTGCAAGTCTGGACTTCGATATCCGGAACCGCAGCGCTGGGCCGCGATGCAGAGGTCCGAGTCGACGGGCTGCTGCAACTGGCAGACGATGCATCGCGCGACGGGCGCGAGCTGGCCCGCGTCGTGCTTCTCGCCCGCCTCGACGACCGGGTGAAACTGGGGGGCGGTTATGTCTGGACACGGATCGCACCGGTCACCGGCGTGCATTTCGTCGAGCACCGGGCGGTCCAGGAAGTGGATTTCCGTTCGCCGATCTGGCGAGACCGCATCGTCCTTTCGTTGCGGACCCAGATGGAAGAGCGGCGGCGGCAAGGGCTGGGCGGCACGTCGTTGCGGTGGCGGCAGCTGACCCGCCTGGAGGTCCCACTCGGTCGAAAGGTGGGCGCGGTGGTGTGGGATGAATATTTCCATGAACTCCAGGAGACGGAGTGGTCGGGCCGGGCAGGGCCGAGCCTGATGCTCAACTTTATCGGCGTGCACCTGCCGGTCACGCGTACGATCGCGATCGAGCCTGGCTACCTCAACCAGACGCAATTCGATCGGGGTCCTAACAGAGTGCGGCACGCCGCCGCGCTGTTCGCCACCGTCCGGTTCTGACCGGTGCGAGACTGCCGCCCTGTTCACTGCGTGACGAGGTCCCTGTCGGCGACGGAGGACAGGCTAATCTCACCCTGTCGCCGTACCCACGCTGCCACCGCATCAGCGTCCAGATTCAGTCGGCGCAATACTGTGATTGCGGCTTCGAGCCCAGGTTGGGGGCCCGCATCGACGACCGGAACGAGGCCGATCGAGGCATATTGCGCGGCTTCGGCGGGGCTGTCGACGAGCGCAATGCGCGTGAGATTGGGGTAGAACGTCCGGGCGATCGGGGAAATGCCGCTCGAGAGATCGAACGACGGGTCGGTCAGGACGCTGATCCTGCGATCCTGCATCGCGATGGGTTCCCAGATCCTGGGATCGGCCAGATCGCCGAACACCACGTGATAGCCATCAGCGATCGCCCGTCGCAGGCGCTGCGGATCCGTCTCGATCGCGGCATATTTGATGTCAAATTCGGTGAGGGCATCCGCGACGGTGCGCCCGCGGGGGCCCATGCCGACGATGAAGACCGGGCCGATCAGGTCGCGCGGCTCGAGTTCCCCGCTGGGCTGACGATGGGCCTGGCGAAGCCGGCCCGCCAAACTGCGCCCCAATTGCGCGAGTTGCGGCGTGACGCCCAGGCTCAGCACCACCGCGGCGATGAGCACGTCGCAGCGATCGGCGCCGAGCGTCGCGCGGATCGGTGGCAGGCTGAAGATCACAAGCGCGAACTCGGAGCCCTGGGCCAGCAGGAAGCCGAGCTGGAGCGATCCGGGAACCGACCAGCGGAAGACGAGGCTTGCCAGCGCGTTGAGGACGACCTTCGCCAGGACGAGGCCAAGGCTCACGGCGGCGATCGTCAGCCACAGCTGCTGCAGCAGCTCGACCCGCAGCGACAGGCCGACCGAGATGAAGAAGAAGCCGAGCAGCAGGCCGCGGAACGGCTTGATCTCCGACTGGACGATGGCGCGGTACGGCGTATCGGAGAGCATCATGCCGCCCAGGAATGCGCCAAGCGTCAGTGACAATCCGAGCGTGCCGGTGACCCAGCCCGCGGAGAGCGCCACGAGCAACGCCATGGCCGTGAAGACTTCTTCGTTCCGGCTGTGCGCGACCAGGTCGAACAGCGGCCGCACCAGGAACCGGGCACTCAGCATCGCCACGCCGAAGGCAACCGCCGCCTTGGCGAACGCCATCGCCAAGGCTGGCACGATGGCAACGCCCGACGACATCGCGCTGGCGATGATGAGCAGGAAGATGGCCGCCAGATCCTGGAAGACCAGGATGCCGGTGGCGGTCATCCCGACCGGGCAGCTTTGCTGGCGGCGCTCCGCGATGACGCGTGCGACGACCGCAGTCGATGACAGGCTGAGCGTTCCCCCCAGGAAGAATGCTGCTGCCGCCGGAACGCCGAGCGTCATCGCCGCCAGGCCCAGTCCAACCGTGCCTGCCAGCACCTGCACCGGACCAAAGGCGAAGACATCCAGCGCCTGGTCCCTGAGATGCCGCGTCGAGAAGTGCAGGCCTACGTCGAACAGCAGGAAGACGACGCCAAGCTCGGCCAGGATCTTCACCGGCTCGCTCGACGTGACCAGTCCCGACGAACTCAGGGCGATGCCGAGCAGCAGATAGCCCATGATCGGACCGAAGCGCAGCGCCCTGGACGCAGTGACGGTTATCACGCCGAGCGCGAGTAGCAGGATGACCGGAACAAGGGCCGAAAGGATCGGTGCTTCCATGCTCAGTCGCCTGGCGGTGTCGGCTTCGGGCGGGTGGCCGATGCTGCACTCGCCATCCTTGCTCTCCCTGCGAATCCGGTACGATAGGCTCGCCCGGCGAGGTGTCCCCGCGGCACGCCGGTGTATCGCAATTCCTCGCGCCGGATCGCGGCCCGTGCCCGCTGTCCGGAGTTCCTGCCAACACTAGCGCGTCGGGAAGGTCCCGGGGGTTAAAATAGGTAAATCGGGTCGCCTTCCGCCCTGGCGCGGTGGAGGTGGCGCGCCCCGCGCGTCTGCCACATGTTCACTTGCCCGAACGGTGGCTGTCGAGCGACCATGTCGCGGAGAACGTGCTGGTGCCGGGCGTTGAGAGCATGCTTGAGTCATGCGCCTCCGCTTTTAGCCGCACGCGGCCTGGACATATGCGAAGGCCGCCCGGCAGCAGGCCAGGGGTGGGTGGGCCGTGGCACGCGCATGACACGGTATGCGCTCAGGCTCCTGCAGGGAGCGGGGCTTCGGGTTGGACGAGCCCGTCCGCCCGAAGCGCATGCCAGAAGTCGGCAGGTACGTTCTCGGCCAGGGCGGCACGATCCTCGGCGATGCGGCTCGGCCGGCTGGCTCCGGGGATGACCGCCGCCACTGCCGGATGAGCCAGGGCGAACTGCAGGCCGGCCGCCTTCATGGTCACCCCGTAGCGATCGGCAAGGGCCTTGATCCGGGCCACCTTGGCGAGGATCGCCGGCGTGGCGGGGGCATATTCGAAATTCGGACCACCGACCAACGCACCGGAGCTGTAGGGGCCGCCGACGACGATTCCGAAACCCCGTTCCGCCGCCATCGGCATCACGCGCTGGAGCGCGCGCTGGTGGTCGAGAAGCGTGTAGCGACCGGCGAGCAGGGCTCCGTTCGGTCGCGGGCCGTCGAGCGCCAGGAGCAGCTCGATCGGTTCAACCCGGTTGACGCCCAGGCCCCATGCCTTGATCACGCCTTCGTCGCGCAGCCGGTCGAGCGCCTTGAACGCGCCAAGCCGTGCGGTCTCGAACATGGCGAGCCATTGATCGCCGTAGAAATCCTGCGCGACATCGTGCACCCAGACGATCTCGACGCGATCGGTCTTGAGGCGAGCGAGGCTGTCCTCGATCGAGCGGAGCGTCGCTTCCTCCGAATAGTCATTCACGATGCGGTTGGGCAGTCCGTGGCGAAACACGTCGCCTTTTTCACCCAGGTCGCGCGCACTCACATCCTCCGCTTCGTCGAGGATGAGCCGGCCCACCTTGGTGCTGATCACATAGTCGTCACGCGGCTTTCCGGCCAATGCCTCTCCCATCCGAAGTTCGGCAAGGCCGGCGCCGTAGAAGGGGGCGTTGTCGAAATAGCGGATGCCGTCCG
>Ga0255338_1001100_pt1 | contig 58204 bp, 53 predicted proteins | sample MeOH1_35cm_T4_19_FD_203715 | JGI IMG/M metagenome (GOLD analysis project Ga0255338, IMG submission 203715) | Sandy soil microbial communities from University of British Columbia, Vancouver, Canada - MeOH1_35cm_T4_195 | ecosystem: Engineered > Artificial ecosystem > Sand microcosm > Unclassified ... | reverse complement strand
TCACCGTCGTGGACGACTTCGGCCACAACCCCGCCAAGGTTGCGGCCTCCATCCGGGCCGCCCACCTGCGGGTGGAGGCCACGGGGGGACGCGTGCTGGCGGTCTTCCAGCCCCACGGCTTCGGGCCCCTCAAGTTCCTCCGGACGGAATTCGTGGAGGCCTTCGCCTCGGAATTGGCGCCCACCGACCGTCTCTGGTTTCTCGATGTCTTTTACGCGGGAGGCACCGCCACCAAGGACATCTCCAGCGCCGAAGTGATCGGAGATATCGCCACCCATGGGGTGGCCGCCAAACTCGCGCCGTCGCGGGAATGGCTCGTGGACCAGCTTGCCGCCGAGGCGAAGGCCGGCGACCTCATTCTGGTGATGGGTGCGCGGGACCCCTCGCTGACGGACTTGGCCAGGGCCATCCTGGAGGCGCTTTAAGCGGGAAAGGATTTTCTAACCGCAGATTCCGCAGATGGCGCAGATAGGCCAAAAAGAGTCCATCTGCGAAATCTGCGTCATCTGCGGTTTCAATCAAAACCCTTCCTCTCGCGGTACTCTCAAAGCTATGGAACCCACCACCCTCCGCGCTGTCATGGCCGCGCTCCGGAAGCCGGAGACGGGCTGCCCCTGGGACCTGAAGCAGGATCACCAGTCGCTGGCCCGCTACCTGCGCGAGGAGGCGGCGGAGGTGCTGGATGCCCTGGCGGCCCACCAGCCCGGCGATCCGGCCACGGAGGCGCACCTCTGCGAGGAACTGGGCGACCTCTGGCTCCAGATCGCCTTCCACGCCCAGCTGGCGGCGGACCGCGGCGCCTGGGACCTCCACGACGTGGAGCGCACGGTGGTGGAGAAGCTGGTGCGCCGCCACCCCCATGTCTTCGCCGAGGTCAGCGTCGATGGCGCGGACGAGGTGCTCACCAACTGGGCCGCCATCAAGCGCGAGGAAAAGGGGCTCCACGGCGAGGAGCCGCGCCTGCTGGAGGGCATTCCGGCCGCGCTGTCGCCCATGGAGGAGGCCCTGGAGATCGGCCGCCGCTGCGCCAAGGTGGGTTTCGAGTGGCCTGACCTGGAGGGCGTACTCGACAAGGTGAAGGAGGAGGTCGCGGAGCTGCAGGCGGAATCCGATCCCGTGCGGGTGGAGGAGGAGTTCGGCGACGTGCTGTTCAGCCTCATGCAGTGGGCCCGCAAGAAGGGCGTGGATCCTGACACCGCCCTGCGCCGTCAGATGGCGCGCTTCAAGGGGCGGTTCCTTTCGGTGGAGGACGATGCGCGCCGCGCTGGCGGCTGGGATCAGCGGAACCTCGACCAGATGGAAGCGGCCTGGCAGGCGGCCAAGCGGAGGGCGACCTCATGATGGCCCTGGTGCTGCTCGCCTCGCGGGGCGGCTCCCCGCCACCGCCCTTCGTGTTCCTGCTGGTGCCGGCGGTCTTCCTGGTGATCTCCTGGTTCTCCAACCGGCTCATGGGCCTTCCGGCGCTCTACGCAGCCTTTCCTGCCGATCCCACGGATCCCATCGAGCGGAGCCTGGGCTGGCCCCAGGTGGAGTTCGGCGGCCTGCGCGGCCACGCGCCCATCTCCCTCAAGGCAGGTCGCCGCTGCCTGCACCTGAAGCAGCCCTTTCCCTTCCAGCCCGCCTGGTGGCAGGGGCCGGCGTCCATCCCCTGGGACCAGATCCGGGTGGAGAAGGAGGCCAGCGAGTCCTCCTGGGCCTTCCTCAGCGCGGCCGAATTCCAGTTGGGTGGCGACGGGCGGGTGATCCGCCTGCGCGGGAAGGCCGCCCGGACCCTCCAGGCGATGGTCCGCGGGAAGCAGGGCCAAGCGGGTGGACCGGCCTATGGAACGGGCCTGCCGCCGGGCCCGGGGGCCATCCGGCCACGGTGAGCTACACCGCGTCGGCGATCGCCCTGCCCATGTCGGTGGTGCTGGCCTGGCCGCCCATGTCAGGGGTGCGCAGGCCGCTGGCCAGCACCGTCTCGATGGCAGCCACCACGGAGGCGCCGGCCTCGGGGCAGCCAAGGTGGTCCAGCATCATGGCCCCGGCCCAGATCTGGCCGATGGGGTTGGCGATGCCCTTGCCGTAGATGTCCGGCGCCGAGCCGTGAACGGGTTCGAACATGGAGGGGAACTCGCGCTCGGGGTTCAGGTTCGCGCTGGGGGCGATGGCAATGGTGCCGGTGCAGCCGGGGCCCAGGTCCGACAGGATGTCGCCGAAGAGGTTGGAGCCCACCACCACGTCGAACCAGTGGGGGTTGCGGACGAAGTGGGCGCAGAGGATGTCGATGTGGAACTGGTCCACCTTCACCTCGGGATAGCGGGCGCCCATGGCCTTCACCCGCTCGTCCCAGTAGGGCATGGTGATGGCGATGCCGTTGGACTTGGTGGCCGAGGTGAGGTGCTTCTTGGGCCGCGCCTGGGCGAGGTCGAAGGCGTATTTGAGGATGCGATCCACGCCCTGGCGGGTGAACACGGTCTGCTGCACGGCCATCTCCTGGTCGGTGCCTTCGTAGAGGCGCCCGCCGATGGAGGAGTACTCGCCCTCGTTGTTCTCGCGCACCACGATGAAGTCGATGTCGCCCACCTGCCGGCCCGCCAGGGGGCAGGGCACTCCGGGCATGAGCTTCACGGGGCGGACGTTGGCGTACTGCTTGAAGCCGCGCCGGATGGGGATGAGCAGGCCCCAGAGCGAGACGTGGTCGGGCACGCCGGGAAAGCCCACGGCGCCGAGGAAGATGGCGTCGTGGTGGCGGATGCGGTCGAGGCCATCCACGGGCATCATGCGCCCGTGCTCGAGGAAGTACTCGCAGCTCCAGGGGAACTCGTCCCACTTGAAGCGGAGATCGTGCTTCGCCGCGGCGGCCTCCAGCACGCGGATGCCCTCGGGCACCACCTCCTTGCCGATGCCATCGCCGGGGATGACCGCGATCCTCAAGTCGCGCATGGGGTGCTCCTGTGAAGAAAGCTGCAAATGTATCTAATTGATGAACGAATGGGTCAGAAAGGCAGCGCAGATACCTCTTCACACTATGTGACTCAGGGGTAGACTACGCACCGAAATTCCAACCCATCCTAACCATGGAGGCTCCTCATGAGCCATGAACCCGTTTCCGGAACGGCCGCGGCCGGGGGCCTGCCCGGCTGGCAGGGCGCCAGGCCGCTTCCGGCCCTCGCCACGCTGATCCTGGGGCTGATCCTGTTCTTCGGCCTGCCCAGGCTGGTGTCCGTGCCCGATGCCAAGCTCTTCACGGGCCAGCCCGCGGTGGCCAAGCCGACCCCGGCCATGCCCGCCAAGCCGGCGGCCAAGCCCGTTCCCGCGTCGGCGCCGGCTCCCGCGGCCGCCCCGCTGCCTGCCAAACCCCTGACCAAGGCCCAGCAGGAAGCCAAGGCGAAGGTGGAGGCGGAAGCCAAGGCCAAGGTCGAGGCGGAGGCCAAAGCGAAGGCGGAAGCTGATGCCAAGGTGAAGGCCGAGGCCGAGGCCAAGGCCAAGGTGGATGCCGAAACCAAGCGGAAGGCCGACTGGGTGAAGGGGCTGCACCTCTTCGCGATCTTCGTGACCACCATCGTGGGGATCATCGTGAAGGCGCTGCCCATGGGCGCGGTGGCCATGATCGGCATCGCCGTCACGGCTCTCACGGGCACCCTCGGCATCGCGGATTCCATGAGCGGCTTCTCAGATGTGGTGATCTGGCTCATCGTCCTGGCCTTCTTCATCTCCCGGGGCTTCATCAAGACGGGCCTCGGCGCTCGCATCGCCTACACCTTCATGGCCCTGCTCGGCAAGCGGACCCTGGGCCTCAGCTACGGCCTGGCGGCCACGGACCTGGTGCTGGCGCCCGCCATCCCCAGCAACACCGCCCGGGGCGGTGGCATCGTCATGCCCATCATGGCCTCGCTGGCCCGGGCCTACGGGAGCAACCCCGGCGACGCCAGCGCCCGGAAGATGGGGTCGTTCCTCACGCTGACGGCCTACCAGGTGAACTGCATCACCAGCGCCATGTTCCTCACGGCCATGGCCGCCAACCCGCTGGCCCAGAAGCTGGCGGGCGACCTCAAGGTGAACATCACCTGGGTGGGCTGGGCGGTCGCGGCGGTGGTGCCGGGCCTGGTGGCGCTGCTGCTGATCCCGTTCATCATCTACCGCCTCCACCGGCCGGAGATCACGGAGACCCCGGAGGCCGTGGAGATGGCCAAGGGGCACCTGCGGGACCTGGGGCCCATCAAGCGCCAGGAGTGGATGATGCTCGGCGTCTTCGTGATGCTGCTGATCCTCTGGATCTTCGCCAAGCAGCTGGGCGACCTCAACCCCACCACCTCCGCCCTGGCGGGCCTGGCGATGCTGCTGCTGTCAGGCGTCCTCACCTGGGACGACATCAAGGCCGAGACCGGCGCCTGGGACACCCTGGTGTGGTTCGCCGCCCTGGTGATGATGGCCAGCTTCCTCAACAAGCTGGGCATGGTGCCCTGGTTCAGCAAGACCATGGGCGGCATGGTGGCGGGCAAGGGCTGGATCGCGGCCTTCCTGGTGCTCGCCCTGGTCTACTTCTACAGCCACTACTTCTTCGCCAGCAACACGGCCCACGTGGCCTCGATGTACGCGGCCTTCCTCGGCGTGTCCATCGTGGCCGGCGCCCCGCCGGTGCTGGCGGCGCTGGTGCTCGCCTTCTTCAGCAACCTCTTCGCCGGCATGACCCACTACGGGACGGGACCCGCGCCGGTGCTCTTCGGCACGGGCTACGTGGAGATCGGCACCTGGTGGCGCACGGGGCTCATCGTGAGCGTCGTGAACATCGTCATCTGGGTGGGCCTTGGCGGCCTGTGGTGGAAGGTGCTGGGCCTCTGGTAGCTTTTCCCACCTACGAAAAAGCCCCGCCATCCGGCGGGGCTTTTTCGGGGGAAACGGTGCTCAGCCCAGGATCTTCGACAATCCGAAGGCGACGCAGGTGGAGGTGCTGACGCCGATGAGGCCGGGGATCATGAAGCTGTGGTTGAGGAGGTACTTGCCGATCCGCGTGGTGCCGGTGCGGTCCATGTTGATGGCGGCGAGGTCGCTGGGGTAGAAGGCGAAGAAGAAGTAGGCGTAGCTGGCGGGGATGAGGCTCAGCAGCAGCGGCGTGGGCAGGCCGAGGGCGTAGCCGAAGGGCAGCATGATGGTGAGGGTGGCAGCCTGGCTCTTCACGAAGGCGGACACGGCGAACATGGCGAGGGCGAAGGTCCAGGGGGCCACCTGCACCATGGTCTTGATGTTGGCCACCAGGTAGCTCTCGTTGGCCTTGATGAAGGTCTCGCTCATCCACGCGATGCCGAAGATCGAGACGACCGCGATCATGCCCGCGATGAAGACGCTGGAACGGGCGATGTCCGGGGCCTTCACCTTGGTGGCGAAGAGGATGAAGGAGCCGAAGGCCAGCATGATGATCTGCACGACGGTGGTCATGGGTACTACCTTGCCGTTCACCAGGGGCAGCAGGCCGGGTTTCATGGCGATGAGGATGATGGTCAGCACGCCGGCGAAGAAGAGGCCCACGGAGAGCTTGGCCGTGAAGGGGATCTCCATGCCCAGGGTGGTCACGTTGGCGTCCAGGCCTTTGGCGAACTCGGGATCCTTCATGCGCTCCAGGAACTCGGGATCCTGGTCCAGCTCCTTGCCGCGGTTGAAGCTCCAGGCTGCGGCGACGAGGACGCCGATGATGCCGGCGGGCAGGGTGATGCGGATGATGTCGAAGAGGCCCACGGGATGGCCGTTCTTGGCGGCCATGGCCAGGAAGGTGGTGACGGCGGCAGCCACGGGGCTGGCGGTGATGCCCATCTGGGAGGCCACGCTGGAGATGGCCATGGGGCGCTCGGGGCGGATGCGGGTCTTCAGGGCCACATCGGAGATGACCGGCAGCAGCGCGTAGACCGCATGTCCCGTGCCGACGCAGACCGTGAGGAAGAAGGTGGAGAGGGGGGCCAGGATGGTCACATATTTGGGGTGGGCGCGGAGCAGGCGTTCCGTGAGCTGCACCAGGTAGTCGAGGCCACCCGCCACCTGCAAGGTGGCCGAGGCGGTCACCACCGCGAGGATGATGAGCATGACGTCCACAGGCGGAGTGCCGGGCGCCACGCGGAAGCAGAGCACCAGCACGGCCACGCCCAGCCCGCCGATGAGGCCCAGGGCGACGCCGCCCTTCCGGATGCCGATCAGGATGGCGCCGAGAACGAGGAAGAATTGGATCCAGAACATCAATGCAGGGGACATCTTTGAACCTCCAAGATTTTTCGGTCCGGTGGTCTGACCGCCGACCGATGATGACGCAGATGGTAGCAGACCGATCGGTAGTGAATGGTTGCCGTCATCGCTTTCTTTAGTTGGTAAACCTTCTCCTGAAGGGCCGGCTACGATGGCCTGTGAGCGCCTCCCGGTGATGCCCCTTCCCTTCCATCTGGTGACCTTGACCCACGCCACCTGGGGCCAGGCCCTCACCTGTGCCCGCAGCCTGGGGCCGGACTCGCTGCCTGAACTGAGGCTGGATCTCTTTCCAGATGCCGATCCCGGGGACCTGGTCCGGGCGCTGGGAGGCCGCTGCCTGGTGACCTGCCGCCGCCAGTCCGAGGGGGGCCGGTGGCCAGACCAGGACGAGACGGGACGGGTGGTCCACCTGCTGAGGGCCGTGTCCGCAGGACCGACCTGGGTGGACCTGGAGTGGGACCTGCCGGTGCCGCCGGAACTCCAGGCTGCGCGGCCAGGGGTGCGGTTGCTGCGCTCGGTGCATGTGGCGCCCGGCGTCTTCGATCTGGATCAGCGGCTGAGCGTCCTGCCCGAAGGCGACGCCTTCAAGTGGGTGGGCTGGGCCGGACGCCTGGGGGACAGCGGCCGCCTCCGGCCCGCTCTGGCCTGGGCCAGGAATCAGGGCGTGGCCCTCTCTGCCTTCCTCATGGGGCCGAAGGGCCTTCCCAGCCGCGCCATGCAGGGGGCCTGGGGCGGCGCCTTCACCTATGCGGCCCCGGATGACGGTCCCGCGGCCGCTCCGGGCCAGCTCCCCCTGGCCACCCTCCAGGCCTGGCGCTGCGCGCAGCTGGGCCGGAGCCACGGCCTCTGCGGCGTCATCGGGGACCCCGTGCTGCACTCCCGGGGCCCGGCCTTCCACAACCCGCGGTTCCAGAAGGCCTTCAAGGATCTCGTCTACCTCCCCCTGGTGTGCGGCGATGCGGACGAGGCCGTGGAGGCCCTGGAGGCGCTCGGCATCCTGGGCCTCAGCATCACCGCACCCCTCAAGCTGGAGCTGCCGCGGGCCCTCGGCCTGGAGGGTCCCCTGAACACCCTCTGGCGGCGTACGCCAGGGGAGCCCTGGCAGGGGGCCAACACGGACGCCGAGGCGCTTGAGCAGGCCCTGTCGCAGCTCGAGCCGGGTCCCGTGCTTCTGCTCGGCGGCGGCGGCGTGGGCCGCACGAGCCGCGCGGTGCTGGAGGCCGCGGGCCGGCCCGTGTTGCAGGCCTCCCGCCAGGCTCCTCTCGCCCCCGGGGCCGTGGCCGCCTTCGCGCCGGTGGGTGTGCTCCAGGCCACCAGCCTGGGCATGGGGCTCGGAGATTCGGCCCCTTTCCCGGAGCTGCTGGCTGCCGCCCTGCCCAGCGCCCGTTGGGCCGTGGAGTGGATCTACAAGGAGGACACCGCCTTCGCGGCCTGGGCCCGGCAGGCCGGTCTGGAACTGGTCTCGGGCGCGGCCCTCTTCGACGCCCAGGCCGAAGCCCAGAGCCGGCGCTTCCTCACTGACTGTGCTGGAGCAAGCTGACAGCCGACAGCTGATAGCTGATAGCTTCTACCCATGGACCTCCTGCTCGTCGAGGACAAGGACAGCTTCCGGCGCCTGCTGATCCAGGCCCTCGAGGGCTCGGCCTGGACCGTGCGGGCGGTGGCGGATCCGCAGGAGGCCCTGCGTGCCCTGGAGGCGGCGCCGTCCCAGGTCCTGGTGACGGACCTCCGCCTGCCGGGCATGAGCGGATTGGAGCTGATCCGCCGGGCCCGCCAGCTGCACCCCACGCTGCGGGTGGTGCTCATGTCCGCCTTCGGGGAACCCCGGGACATCGTGGCGGCCATGCGCCTGGGGGCGGAGGATTTCCTGCCCAAGCCCTTCGACCTGGATGTCTTTCTGGCCCTGCTCGACCGCCTGCGGGCCCTGGTGGGCGCCCCGCCCCCGGACCCGGCGGAACCCTGGATCGCCCACAGCGCCCCCATGCAGACCCTGGACCAGGCCCTGCGGCGGGCCGCGGGCACGGACCTGCCGGTGCTCTTCCTCGGGGAGCGGGGGGCGGGCAAGGGCCGGTGTGCCCGGCGCCTCCACACCCTGCGCCATCCCGGCGCGCCCTACCTCGCACTGGCCGCGGCCACCCTGGGACCCGAGGGACCGGACCCGGCCCTCCTCCAGCTGGTCCAGGGGGGAAGCCTGTACCTGGCTGGGCTGGAGCACCTGGCGCCGGAGGCCGTGGCGCCCCTGGTCCGGGCCATGGATGCGGCCGGTCCAGGGTTCCACTGGCTGGCCGGGTTGGAAGCGGGAGCCTCACTGGCCCCGGAGCTGGCCCAGCGCCTGGGTTCGCTCGAGCTGCGGGTGCCGCCCCTGCGCGAGCGCCGGGAGGATCTCCTGGCCCTGGCCAAGGCGCTGCTGGAACGGGGTGCCCGCCTGGAGGGCCGGCCGGTCCCCTGGCTGGAGCGGCCGGCGGAGCGCCAGCTGCTCGAACACGCCTGGCCGGGGAACGCGCGGGAGCTGGAGGCCCTGCTGGGCCGCACCCTGGGCCTTTCGGACGGGCCCGCCATCCGGGCCTTTCCGGACCTGGAACTGGGCTGCTCGGAGCTCCTGAGCCTGCCCTGGCCCGAGCGGGGGCCTCTGGACGCCATGGTGCGGACTGCTGCGCGATCAGCCGAGGCCCAGCTGCTGCGACGGGCCCTCGCCCAGGCTGACGGCGACCTTCCGGAGGCGGCGGAAAGACTAGGCCTCACCCTGCGCGGTCTGGCTCAGCGCTTGCGGGACCATGGCATCCCTCTGGAAGATAGAGAAAGCCCTCTCCCCCGGAAGGCCCCATGATCCAGGATCCAGCCCAGGCCCCTCCCGTCCTCGCCCCGCCGGTGCGGTCGCCGGAGGCTGTCCGTCCCGCGGCCCGCGCGGGCCTCGCGGCGCTCCAGGCCGTGGTGGTGGGGAAGGATGCCCAGGTGCGGCGCGCCTTCGCGGCGCTGCTGGCGGGGGGGCACGTGCTGCTGGAGGATCTGCCCGGGGTGGGCAAGACCACCCTGGCCAAGGGGCTCTCCCGCATCCTCGGCGGCAGCTTCCAGCGGGTGCAGGGCACCAACGACCTGCTGCCCTCCGACCTGCTGGGCGTGCACCTCTGGGACGCCAAGGAACAGGCCTTCCGCTTCCAGCCCGGCCCGGTGTTCTGCCAGGTGCTGCTGCTGGACGAACTGAACCGCATCGGCCCCAAGACCCAGAGCGCCATGCTCGAGGCCATGGTGGAAGGACAGGTGACCCTGGACCGCAGCACCCACAAGCTCCCGGATCCGTTCTTCGTCATCGCCACCCAGAACCCCCTGGACCACGCGGGCACCTTCCCCCTGCCGGAGAGCCAGCTGGACCGCTTCTCCTGCTCCCTGCACCTGGGCTACCCGGACCGCGAGGCGGAGCGGCGGATCCTCAAGGGCGAGGCGGGTTCCGAGCGGCTGGACGGGCTGCGTCCCGCCCTGGACCTGGATGGCTGGCGGCTGGCCCGCGCCGCGGTGCGGGCCGTCCGCGTGTCCGAGGCGGTGATGGATTACGCCGAGCGGATGGTGGACCGCATCCGCACCGGCGGTGGCTTCTGCTCCACCCGGGCCGTCAAGCACTGGCTCGGGCTGGCCCAGGCCGAGGCCTGGCTGGAGGGCCGCGACTTCATCACGCCCGATGACCTGCAGGCCACCCTGGCGGACACCATGGCCCATCGCGGCAGTCTGGATGACCGGCGCCTCAGCCGGACTGATCGCCGGGAGCACCTGGCCCGCCTGGTCAAGGAACTGCCCGTGGGATGGGCGGGATGAGAGAGGATGAGACCGTAGGCCAGATCCTGCGGGACGCACGCGTGGCGAAGGGGCTCTCCCGCGAGATCCTCGCGGTGGAGCTGAAGCTGCCGGTGCGCCACATCGAGGCCATCGAGGCCGATGACTGGGCGGCCCTCCCGCCGGGGCGGCCCCGGCCCCTGGCCCGGCAGCTGGCCGAGCGCCTGGGGGTGGATCTGGACTTCCACACGGGCGCCTTCCAGACCGTGCCCGGCGTGCGGGAGCTGGCGCCTCCCGATCCCAGGCAGGAGCGGCTCGAGCGCATCGTCATGGGCCTCCTCACCGCCGCCTCGGTACTGGTGGCCGCCTGGCTGGTGGTGCCCGGCCCCAGCCTCGGCCGGAAGGTGGCCGCCAGCTACCTGACCAGCCTTCCCAAGGCCGCCCTGCCGCCGCCGCCAGCGCCCTCCACCTCGCCCTATCCCGTGCTGGGGGAGCTGCTGCCGGAGGCCCCCCTCAACGATCAGGGCGTGCTGATCAGCCTGCGGGCCATGGATACCTGCGAGGTGCGGCTGGAGCCCTCCCCGGAATCGGGGGCGCCGGCCCAGGCCCGCACCCTGCGGGTGTCGGAGCCCTGGCGGCTTCGCGTGAAGGGGCCCTTCGCCCTCAGCCTGGACAACGCGGGCGTGGTGAACGTGGAGGTGGCCGGCGTGCGGATCGCCCACGGCCAGAACGTGGGCGAGGCCTGGTCCGGGCGCTTCGACGCTGAAGGCCGCTGGCTTCGGCCACCGGCGCCGCCAGCTCCCACGCCCGCCGAGCCCCAGCCCCCCGATGACGAAGAGGACGGAACCGCGCCATGAGCCTGAACCCCATTGTCGAACGTTTCCTGCAGGGCACCCTGCCTGAGCCCATGGGGATGACTCTGGTGGGCGGGGGCCTGCCGGTTCCGACCAGGGATCTCCTCCAGGCCCTGGCCCACGCCGCGCTCCGGGAAACGCCCTACACGGCCCGGGCCCTCGAGTGCCTCGGCTCCATGCCCGAATCCATGCTGGCGGGGGTTTTCCTTGATCCCGTGGAGCCGCCGGGGCCCCTGCAGCTGGTGCTCTGCCATCGGAAGGAGCCGGCCCTGCTGGAGGAGGCCCTGCTGAACCCGTCGCTGACGGCGGAGATCGTGGAGGCCTCGGTCCCCAGCCTGCCGGGCTCGGTGCTGGAGATCGTGCTGAACAACCAGGTGATGTGGATGGCGCGGCCGAGGATCCTCGACCTGCTGGAGGAGCATCCCGAGGGCGAGTACGTCATCAAGCGCCGCGTGAACGAGTACCGGTTCGATGTGCTGCGCCTAGTCCCCGAGGAGGTCAAGAAGGAGCGGCTGGAGATCCTCGACGAGGTGGAGGCGGGGCACCTGGACAAGGCCTGGGCCGAGCTGCCCCTCCCGAAAGAGAAGTCCAGGGAAGAGGAAGAGGCGGAGATCGAGTCCGAGGAGATGGCCGCGGAGCGGCGCCTGCTGGCCCAGAGGCCCCTGGTGGACGACCAGGGCGAGGAGATCGTCCTCACCCTCTCTCAGCGCGTGGCGAAGCTGCGGACCAACCAGAAGATCATGCTGGCCATCAAGGGCGGCAAGGAGGAGCGCACCATCCTCATCCGCGAGGCCAACCGTCTCATCCAGGTGAACGTCATGCGGAACGGCCGCATCACGGAAGGCGAGGTGGCCTACATCGCCCAGATGCGCACCGTGAACGACGAGGTGCTGCGGATCATCGCCAGCAACCGCGAGTGGATGAAGAAATACACCATCACCAAGGCCCTGGTCCTGAATCCGCGCACCCCGCTCCCCCTGGCCATGACCCACTTCAAGCGCCTGCTCGAAAGCGACATGAAGCTGCTGGTGAAGGACCGCAACGTGGCCGAGCTGCTTCGCCGTGAAGCCAAGCGGTTCCTGGAACAGAAGGCGCAGGGGAAGGGGTAGCCGCCAAATCGAGGAGTGCGCTAAACTGAAGGTCCTGCGGGCGTAGTTCAGTGGTAGAACGCAAGCTTCCCAAGCTTGATGTCGTGGGTTCAATCCCCATCGCCCGCTCCAAAACAGAAGGCCCGCTGCCAGCGGGCCTTCTGTTTTGGAGCCAGGAAATGCGTGGAGGGGCGCATCACCCCAGGTACGCCGCGAGGACCCGCTCGTTCCGGCCCAGTTCCTCCGGGGTGCCTTCGACGGCGATGTGGCCGCGCTCCATGACGTAGGCGTAGTCGGCGACTTCGAGCGCGCTCTTGGCGAACTGCTCGACCAGGAGCAGGGTGATGCCCTCTTCCTTGAGGCGGCGGATGGTGCGGAAGACCTCCTGCACGATGACCGGCGCCAGGCCCATGGAGGGCTCGTCCAGCAGCATCACCTTGGGCCGGGCCATGAGGGCGCGGCCGATGGCGAGCATCTGCTGCTCACCGCCGGAGAGGGTGCCGGCGGACTGGCGGGCGCGATCCTTGAGGCGGGGGAACAGCTCATAGATGCGGTCCAGGTCCGCCCGGGCGCCCGCCTTGTATCCGAGGAACTTCGGCAGGCGGCCGTAGGCGCCCAGCAGCAGGTTGTCCTCCACGGACAGGGGACCGAAGACCTTGCGGCCTTCGGGGGAGTGGGCGAGGCCCAGCCGGGCGATGCGGGAGGCGTCGAGACCCTGCACCTCCCTGCCGTCCAGCACCACGCGGCCGTGGGAGGGCCGGAGCAGGCCGGAGATGGCGCGCATGGTGGTGGTCTTGCCGGCGCCGTTGGCCCCGATGAGCGCCACCACGGCGCCGGGTTTCACGGTCAGCGAGGTGCCGACCAGCACCTCGCTGGCACCGTATCCCGCATGAAGATCATCCACCACGAGCATGCCGGTCTCCTTCACGCGGGCAGCGGCTCGGTGCCGCCGGAAGGTGCGGAACCGCTGGCCTGGCCCAGGTAGGCCTCGATCACCTTGGGATGCCGCTTCACTTCGTCCGGCGCGCCCTCGGCGATGACCTTGCCGCCGTCCAGCACCGTCACCTGGTCGCAGAGCTCGCTCACCACGTCCATGTGGTGCTCGATGAGGATGATGGTGACGCCGCGGGCGTGGACCCGCCTGATGATCTCGATCTGCTGGATGACATCGGGATGCGCGAGACCGGCGGCGGGCTCGTCGAGGATCAGCAGGTCGGGCTTGCGGGCCAGGGCCCGGGCGATCTCCAGGAAGCGCTGGGCGCCGTAGGTGAGGTCCTTGGCCTTGGCCCGCGCCTGCTCCTTCAGGCCGATGAGCTCCAGCAGGGCGAGGGCGTCGGCCTGGGCGCGCCGCTCCTCGGCCCGGGCGAAGCCCAGCAGCACCAGGGGGAGGGGCATCCTGTAGACGTCCTTGAGCCCGACCATCACGTTCTCGAGGGCCGTGAGCTCGCTGAAGAGCTGGAGGTTCTGGAAGGTGCGCGCCACGCCGGCCCGGGCCACCCGGTTGAGGCTGCCCTGGGGCAGCTCGGAACCGCGGAGGGACATTCCGCCTGAAGTCGCCGTGTAGAGGCCGGAGATCACGTTCACCACGGTGCTCTTGCCCGAACCGTTCGGCCCGATGAGGCCGTGGATGGTGCCGGCACGCACCTGCATGGACAGCCCGTCCACCGCCTTCACGCCGCCGAAATGGCGGTGGAGGTCGCTCAGGACGAGCAGGGGGCCGTCGCCCCGGCCGCGCAGGGGCAGCACCGCGTCCAGGGCCGAAGGCGCAGGCAGGGGCGCGGGGGGCACCCGGAACAGCTTGGCCAGGAAGATGGCCAGGAAGCCCATGAGGCCCTCGGGCAGGCCCACCACCACGGAGAAGAGCATCAGGGCGAAGATGCCCTTGCGCCAGTCCTCGGTGTTCTCCACGAAGAAGCCGCCGACGGCGAGGAGGCCCATGGCCACCACGGGGGCGAAGGCCTGGAAGGGCCGCGTGGTCTTCTTCACCAGGCCCCGCAGACCCGCGGCCAGGGCCACGGCGAACCCGGCGCCGCTGAAGACATGGAAGAGCAGGCGGTTGGACAACAGGTTGGGGAGCAGGACCACCACCGTGGCGCCCACGAAGGCGCCCCAGAGGCTCTTGCGCCCGCCCAGCACGACGCCGAGCAGGAGGATGATCATCAGCTCGTAGACGAAGCTCTGGGGCTGGAGGTACTGGAAGTTGAAGGCGTAGAGCCCGCCGGCGAGCCCGCCGAGGCCCGAACCGAGGGAGAAGGCGGCGACCTTGTGATAGTAGGTGCCCACGCCCATGGCGTCCGTGGCGATGGGGCTGTCGCGCAGGGCCTCGAAGGCCCGGCCCCAGTGGGAGGCCAGCAGGTTCCGCATCACCATCCAGACCAGGGCCAGCAGGATCAGGCACAGCCAGAAGAAGTTGGGCGGGGTGAGGGTGATCCCGAGCACGGCCGGCCGCGTCAGGCTGAGGCCCTGGGCGCCGCCCGTGAGGCTCTCCAGCTCGTTGAGGGCCGTGGTGCTGAGGGCCGCGAAGCTGAGGGTGGCCAGGGCGAACTGCGGCCCTTCGAGCCGCAGGGCGGGCAGGGCGAGGAGCGCGCCCAGCAGCAGGCCCACGGCCATGGCCGCAGCCAGGGCTGGCACCATGCCGAGGCCGAGCTTCGTGACGACGAGCCCGGCGGTGTAGGCGCCCAGGCCCAGGAAGGCCACGTGGGCGAGGTTCACCTGGCCCAGGTAGCCCACGGTTACGTCCAGGCCGATGAGGAGGATGCCGTAGATGGCCAGCAGGGTGAGCAGGCCCAGGGCATAGGGGTTCACGACCATCAGGGGGATGGTGGCCAGGAAGGCGAAGACCGCGAGCTCGGCCCCGCGGAGGAGGAGGATGCGGCGCATGTCACACCTTCCTGATGACGGCCTTGCCGAAGACGCCGGTGGGGCGCACGGCCAGGGCGAGGATCAGCAGGGTGAGGCCGGGCGCCTCGCGCCAGCCGCTGCCCAGGTAGAAGCTGGCCAGGCTCTCCAGCGCGCCGAGGGCCATGCCGATGAGCACCACGCCAAAGCCTGAGTCCAGGCCTGCCACCACGGCCACCGAGAAGGCCTTGAGGATGAGGGCCGAGGCCATGGTGGGGCCCACGGTGGTGATGGGCGAGACGAGGATGCCGGCCAGGGCTGCGACGGCTCCCGACAGGGCGTAGGACAGCATCACCGTCCGCGTGGCGGAGATGCCCATGAGCTCGGCGGCGTCCCGGTCGGCGGACACGGCTTCGAAGGCCTTCCCCAGGAGGGTGCGGCGCTTGAACAGCTCGATGAGACCCATGATGGCCAGCACGCCCACGGCGACGGAGAGCTCCACGCGGGTGACGTCCACGCCCAGCACATGGATCGGATCCGAGGAGATGGGCGTGGGGAAGGGCCGGTCGTCGCGGCCCCAGATGTTCTCCGCGGCGGAGAACAGGAAGAGCCCCAGGATGATCGAGAGCAGGATCCAGCCTTCGCTCTTCTGCTCGAGCGCCAGGCGCACGCCCGCCCGCTCGATGACCAGGCCCAGGAGGGCGCCGAAGAGCAGGCCCCCCGGCACCATCAGCCAGTAGGGCAGGCCGAGGTTGGTGAGGGTGAGGCTGAAGAACGCCGAGACCATCACCAGCTCGCCCTGGCCGAAGTTGATGCTCTTGCTCGTGGCGTAGGTGAGCTGGAAGCCGTAGGCGATGAGGGCGTACACGAGCCCCATGAGGGCACCGCTGACGGCCATCTGTCCGATGATCGAAGGGTTCATGACGGGGCCCCCGGTGACGGGCGGAAAAGGCGGGGGGCCGAAGCCCCCCGGAGTGGCGATGAGGCCAGGTCAGCTACTTGGTTTTGCCCTTGGCCGGCTTGGCGGCCGGCTTCGCAGCGGGCTTGGCGGCGGCCTCCTTGATCAGGCGGGCCTTGTCGGCGGCATTGCCGAAGACCACGCGGCCGTCCTGCACCATGCCCATGACGGTCTGCTCGCGGCGGAAGGCCTCGTGGGTGGTCACGTCCGCGGGATTCCACTTGGTGTAGGGGTGGTTCCAGGTGGCGATGACGCCCTTCACGGGCTCCTTGAGGTCCTCCAGGGCCTCCTTGATCTTGTGGGTGTCCGTGGTGCCGGCCTGCTTCACGGCGGCGGCGAAGATGTAGACCGCGTCGTAGCCTTGGGCGGCGGCCACGGCGGAGGGGATGCGATCCACCTTGTAGGTCTTGTGGTAGCCGTCGATGAAGGCCTTCGCCTTGGGCGTGATGGGGTCCTCGATGAAGGTCTGGGGCATGAGGGTGCCGTTGCCGTTCTTGCCGGCATTGTCGATGTAGTTGGACATGGAGAGCGTCCAGCCGCCGATGAGGGGCGCCTTCATGCCGATCTTGGCCATGCCGTTGGACACGGCGGCCAGCTCGGGGCCGATGGCCCAGATCAGGACGGCCTGGGCGCCGGCGGCCTTGGCGCGGAGCAGCTGGGCGGTCATGTCCTTGTCGCCGATGTTGAACTTCTCCTGGGCCACCACCTGCAGCTTGTTCCCCTGCAGCTTGATCTGGTTCAGCATGTCGTCCCGGCCGGACACGCCGTAGTTGGTGGAATCGAAGACCACGGCCACCTTGGTGAACTTGCGGTTGATGGCCTCCTCGACCACCATGGCGGCCTGGATGCCGTCATGGGCGGCGAAGCGGAAGATGGAGAGGTCCTTCACGCCGGCCTTGCTCCACTGGGTCATGGAGGCGGAGCCCGCAGCGGGGCAGATGATCTTGGTGACGCCCTTCTCCTGGAAGTGCTTGTCGCCCGCCATGCAGACGCCCGTGTTCACGGTGCCGATGACGCCGGACAGGTCGTTCATGGCGGCCAGCTCCTGGGCGATGAGGGCCCCGCGCTCGTTCTTGGCCTCGTCGTCCCGCTCGATGATGTCGATCTTCAGCTTCTTGCCGCCCACCTGGATGCCGCCCGCGGCGTTGATCTCCGCGATGGCCAGCTTGGCGCCGTCCCGCATGGAGGCGCCCATGGGGGCGGAACCGCCGGTGAACGGGCCCGTGATGGCGAGCTTGACCGAATCCCCGGCGTGAAGGCCGAGGGCCGCCAGCAGAAGAGAACCGTAGAGAGTCTGCCTGAGCATCGTATCCCCTGTGAAAGAGATGGATCTGGTTGGAGTGGCTTGGTGGGCGCAAGCATAGCGATCCAGCGGGGCTTTGGGAAGCCACGCCGGTTCCTTCCTGGGTGTCCGTTCAGGCGAGTTGGGACTTCACCCAGGCGAGCAAGGATTCCCCACCGGCGACCCGCTGCTCGGCGATGAACAGGGGCATCTCCAGCACGCTGGCATGTCCACGGCCCAGCTTCACCGCGTCCTTCTCCGTGCAGACCAGCCAGGCGGCGTCTTCCGACTTGGCGCGGACCTGGAGCCGGACCAGCTCGGCCGGGGTGGGGCCCCGGTGGTCTGGATAGCTGTGGGATCCGGTCCAGGCCTGGCCCGCCACCAGCAGGTCGGCATAGAAGGCCTCCGGGTGGCCCAGGCCGCACCAGGCGAAGGCCGGGCCCTGGCCGGGGAGGGGGATGGGCTGGCGATCGCCCGTGTCCCAGCGGCGCAGCGCGCCCAGGACGAAGTCCACCCAGAAGATGGGGCCGCCGCTGCCGAAACGGTCCCACCAGGCTTCCACCATCCCGCGATCCTTCACGCGGGCGGCCCTCGTGACCACCAGCGCGTGGGCGCGCCGCGCGCTGTCCATGGGCTCGCGCAGGTTCCCCAGCGGCAGCATGCGGCCGTTGCCCCAGAGCCGCACGCCATCGAGCACCAGCAGGTCCAGATCCCGGTGCAGGGCCCGGTGCTGGAAGCCGTCATCGAGCAGCAGGCAGCGCAGGTCCGACCGCTGGGCCAGGGCCCGCAGGGCGGCGGCATGGCGCTTCCGCCCCACCACCACCCGCTCCGGTCCCAGGCGTCGGGCCATGAGCAGGGGCTCATCACCGGTCTGCCGGGGGTCGGAATCCGCCTCCACGCTCATGGGATCGACCGCGCGCCGCCCACCGTAACCCCGGGACAGCACGGTGTTGCGCCAGCCCGCCGCCTCAAGGCCTTCGGCCAGGAACAGGGTGAGGGGGGTCTTGCCCGTACCGCCGGCGCTCAGGTTGCCGATGGACACCACGGGGACGGAGGCGTGGGCGATCCGCTCGGGGTGGGCGTCGAAGCTGCGGTTCCGGGCGCGCACCACCATCCCGTACAAGGGGGACAGGGGAGCGGCCAGATAGCGCAGAATGGACATACGAACAGGTTAGCGGAGGAGCTGATGAGCGAGGGGATCCTGCTGGAACCGGTGGCGCGGGGCACCCTGCTGCCTGAACCCGCGCGGGTGGCGCGCCTCGAATCCGCGCTTCCGCAGGTGCTCGCGGCGCTCGAAGGCGAGACCGACGAGGTGGCCCTCCAGGCGACCCTGGCCTGCCTCCTGTGGGAGACGCTACCCCAGGTCAACTGGTGCGGCTTCTACCGGCGCATCGGCGAGCGGTTGCTGGCGGTGGGTCCCTACCAGGGCGGCATGGGTTGCCTGCGCATCCCCTTCGAGCGGGGGGTCTGCGGAGCTTGCGCCCGCACGGAAACCACCCAGCTGGTGCCTGATGTCCAGGCCTTTCCCGGCCACATCGCCTGCGATGACGCCACCCGCTCCGAGCTCGTGATTCCCATCACGGTTGGCGGCCGCCTCCGCGCCGTGCTGGACCTGGATTCCCCGCATCCGGGCGGGTTCTCGGCCGCCGAGGCCCGGATCCTGGAAGCCCTGATGGCACGTGCGTTCTCCGGAGAGGTTCACCCATCGCCTGGCATCGGTTAACCTAGGGCACTCTCCGGGACCTGCATGGCTGAACCCAGCTTCATCGATCAAAGCAAGCTGCGCTTCCGCGAAGGCGAGATCATCTTCCGCAAAGGGGAGATGGCCCAGCAGATGTACATCATCCTCGCGGGCCGGGTGCGGCTCTATGTCTCAGAGGAGCCCAAGGGGGAATGGGCGGAGGAGCTCTCCAAGGGGGACTTCTTCGGGGAAGGCAGCCTGCTGGAGGCGCTGCCGCGCCAGCACACGGCCCTGGCCCTGGAGGACTCGGACCTCATCGCCATCAACCGCGGCACCTTCATGCGCATGATCCGGCAGAACCCGGAAGTGTCCGTGAAGATGATGCAGCGCCTGGCCCAGCGGCACCGCGAGCTGGGCGAGCGGGTGGAGGAGCTGGATGCCAGCCGGCCCGCCAAGGCCACGGGGACGCCGGTGGCGAATCTCGTGTCCGTGCTCAGCGGCAAGCCCCATCCCATCCTGGCCCACGGGTCCCTCATCGGCCGCTTCGATCCCACCACGGGCGTGCATCCCGACATCGACCTCACCGAGGAGGACCACAACCTGAGCGTGTCCCGGCGCCACGCCCGCATCCTCTGCGAGCACGGCCGGTACTTCCTGCTGGAGGAGCCCGGCGTCGCCAACGGCACCTTCGTGCGGGGCGAGCGCATCCAGCCCGGCGAACCCCGGGAACTGAAGCACGGTGACCGGGTGGGCTTCGGCATGGTGGTGCTGTTCTTCGAAAAGAGCTAACTTTCCGGCTGCGGAACTCGGGAGGTGGGTATGGGAACGGACCTGCACGTCGAATTGTGGCGGGATGAGCACGGTGTCATCCGGGAACTGGTGCAGTTCGGGCTGGATGAGATCGGCGGGGCCTGCGTGATCCGGGAGCGGAACAGCCTGGATGCGCTGGATGGTGATGGGAACGAAGGCGACACGGTCGTCGCCCGTTTCGGCGATCCCGAGGACGCCCGGGACTTCCTCCGGGATGAAGGCTTCGAGCCCGTATAGCCTTTGCGCGCTCCAGAACATCACCCGGCGTCGCCGGGCGATGTTTTGGAGCGATGAACGGCATTCTGAGAAAGGAAACCAACGATGAATTCCCTGTTCAACCCGGCCGACCGCGATGCCCTGGCCCGGCGTATCGCGGAACTGGAGCCGGGTGCCCAGCGCCAGTGGGGGAAGATGGATCCCGCCCAGATGATGAAGCACTGCTCCATGGCCCTGGGCGACCTCCTGGGCGACCGCCCGGTGAAGCAGCTCTTCCTCGGGAAGCTGATCACGCCCTTCATCCGGGGCCACATCTTCGGGGACAAGCCGTTCCGCCGCAACTCCCCCACCGATCCCATCTATGTGGTGTCCGATCCCCAGGACTTCGAGGCCGAGCGCACCCGGCTGGCCACGCTCATCGACCGCGTCGTCCAGCGCGGTACCGCGAAGGTCGAGGGCAGTGTCCACCCCTTTTTCGGACGGCTCAGCGCCGACCAGTGGGGCCGGCTCATCTACAAGCACTTCGACCACCACCTGAGGCAGTTCGGCGTCTGAATCTTTGCTTATCTGCAGAATCGCCCGGCGAATGCCGGGCGATTCTGCAGGTGGGAACGGCCTTGGTCAGTTGGAACCGATCCCCATCGCCTTGGCGGCCTTGGTCAGTTCGGGAACCACTTCGAACAAATCGCCGACAATGCCGTAGTTCGCCAGCTTGAAGATCGGCGCTTCGGGATCCTTGTTGATGGCGACGATGTACTTCGAGCCGCTCATGCCGGCGATGTGCTGGATGGCGCCGCTGATGCCGCAGGCGATGTAGAGGGTGGGGCTCACGACCTTGCCGGTCTGGCCCACCTGCATGCTGTGGGGCAGGCCCCAGCCCGCGTCCACGGCCGCCCGGGAGGCGCCCACGACGCCGCCGAGGGCATCCGCCAGCTCCTCGAGGATCTTGAAGTTGGCGCCGTCCTTCATGCCGCGACCGCCGCTCACGATGACGTTGGCTTCGCTGAGGTCCACCTTGCCGCCGGCCTTGGCGAGGATCTCCTTCACCACGGACTTGAAGTCCCCGGCGGGAGCGGCGAGGACCTCCGCAGCGCCGGCGCCGGCCTTCTCGGCAGCGGGGAACACGTTGGGGCGGGTGGTGGCCGTCTGCACGGCGCTGGAGAAGGTGGTGGTGGCGAAGGCCTTGCCGGCGTAGACGGGGCGCACGGCCTGCAGCTTGCCGTCCACCATGGCCAGGCCGGTGACATCGGAGGCGTAGCCGGCGCCCAGGCGTGCAGCGGCGCGGGGGAGCACGTCCTTGCCCACGGCGGTGGCGGCGGCCAGCAGCACCGTGGCGCCCTTGGCCTTCACCGTATCGGCGAGGAGGGTCGCGAAGGCATCGCTGGAGTAGGAGGCCAGGGTGGGGGCCTCGGCGGTCAGGATCACGTCGGCGCCGAACTTGGCGGCTTCGGCGGCACCGGCGCAGGAGGCGCCCGCGAAGAGGGCGCCGACCTTCTTGCCGGAGGCGTCGGCCAGGCGACGGCCCTCGCTGAGGGCTTCGGTGCTGGGCTTGCGGATCTGGCCGTCCTTCAGTTCACAGAACACGAGAATCATGGATGTCGTCCTTTCGAATCGGATCAGTCAGCGGAAGAGGACCGGTCAGAAGACCTTGGCTTCATCCTTGAGGGCCTGGAGCAGAGCCTGGGCCTGGGCGGAGGCATCGCCCTCCAGGAGACGTCCGGCGGGGCGCTCCGGGGGCAGGGCCAGGGCGCTCACCTGGGCACCCGCGGTCACGGCCGCGGCGTCCAGTTCTTCGATGGTCTTCTTCTTGGCGGCCATGATCCCCTTGAGGCTGGCGTAGCGGGGCTCGTTGAGGCCCTTCTGGGCGGTGATCACGGCGGGCAGGGCGCCTTCGACGACCTCGGAGCCCGCTTCGATCTCGCGCTCGGCCTTGAACGTGCCCTCACCGAGTTCCAGCTTCACGACGACGTTGGCCTGCGCCACGCCGAGCAGCTCCGCCAGCATGGGACCCATGGCGGCGTTGTCGCCCCCCAGGCCCTTGTTGCCGCAGAGGATCAGGTCGAAGCCCTTGTCCTTGGCATAGGCGGCGATCATCTGGGCCACGGCGAAGGCGTCGCCCTGGCCGTCACCCTTGAGCAGCACGGCCGTGTCGGCGCCCAGGGCCAGGGCATTCTTCAGCACATCCTTGGCGGTGTCGCCGCCGACGGAGAGGGCGACCACTTCGGCGCCCTTGCCCTCTTTGATGCGGATGGCCTCTTCCAGCGCGTACTCGTCGTAGGGGCTGGTGATCCACTTGACGTCCGCGGGATCGAGGGACTTCCCGTCCGCGGCGACTTTGATCTTGGTCTCAGTATCGGGGACCTGTTTGAGGGCGACGAGGATCTTCATGGGCGCTCCCTGATGCGTCATGGACTGGCCGGTGGGGACCGGCGGAAAAATGGATTCTAGCGCGGCGTGACCTTCCACTTTACCGGCCTTTGAGGATCTTTGTGCCTGGAATCACGTGTCTGTCTCCAGGTAAGTTGCGCTTGCCTTTGGGTAGGAACGGGGCGCCTTCCGGTATGGTGGTCGGATCATGAGCGACACCACCGCGACCTTCGCTGGAGCCCTCGTCCTCACCGGTGGGGGGACGGGCGGCCATTTCTTCCCGGCCATGGCCCTGGCGGAGGGCGCCCACCGCCGCTGGCCCGACCGCGCCATCGCGTTCGTGGGGGCCCGCCGCGGCATCGAGGCCCGGGAACTGCCGGCCAGCCCCTGGCCCCATCTGCTGCTGGATGTGGAGGGGTTCCTGGGCCGGTCCCCGCTGCGGGCAGCGAAGTCCGCCTGGAAGCTCTGGCGCGCCACGGCCCATCTGAAGTCCCTGTGGCGCCGGGAGCGGCCCTGGGCCGTGATCGGCACCGGCGGTTACGGCGCGGCCCCGGCGCTGCTCGCGGCGCGGGCCCTGGGCATCCCCTTCTTCCTGCACGAGAGCAATGCGGCCCCGGGCGCCCTGGTGAAGCTGGTCGCCCCGAAGGCCCGGCGCGTCTGGTGTGGCCTCGAGGCGGTGCGCCCGCTGCTGCCGCGCGCCGACTGCCGGGTGGTGGGCACGCCGGTGCGGGACGCCTTCCTGCGGGCGTTCCGGCCCGCCGTGTCCCTGGTGCCGCCCCTCAGACTGCTCGTGCTGGGCGGCAGCGGCGGTGCCCGGGCCTTGAACGAAGCGCTGCTGGAAGTTGCCACGGCCTTGCTGGAAGCGGCTCCGGAGTGGGAGATCCTGCACCAGGCCGGGCCCGCGGAGTTCGAGCGCCTGAAGAACCGGCCCCGCCATGCCCGCCATGACCTGGTCCCCTTCATCACCCGCATGGACGAGGCCATGGAGTCCGCCAGCCTCGTCCTGAGCCGGTCCGGGGCCAGCACCTGCGCCGAGCTGAAGGCCGCAGGCCGGGGGGCGATCCTGGTGCCCCTGCCCACCAGCGCCAACGACCACCAGCGCAGGAACGCCCTCGCCCTGGTGGGGGAAGGGCGGGCCACGGTCGTCGAGCAGGGCGGCGATTTTCCCGCGCGTCTACAGGCCGCCCTGCGGATGCTCATGGCGGACGGCGACGCCCGGCGGGCGCTGGCCGGTCCACCGGAGCCCAACCGGGCCGTGGCCCTCTGCCTGGATGACCTGGCGGCCTACCTCGGCGTCCGGGGTTCCGCCAGCCAGGCGACCACCACGGAGATGAAGTAGAGGCCCAGCAGCACGATGCTGAAGAAGATGGTGGTCACCACCACGTCGCCGGGCGTGAAGAAGGCGCTGAAGATCAGGATGGCCATGGTGGCGTGGCGCCAGTACTTCAGCATGAGCCGCGCGGTCACGATGCGGAACTTGGCCAGGAAGAAGAACAGGACCGGCAGCTCGAACATCACGCCCGTGATGAGCGTGGTGGAGATGAACAGGTCCAGGTAGTCCGACGCATGCAGGTTGGCCCGCAGGCCTGCGGAGGCGGCCTCCTGGAAGAGGATGTCGCCCAAGAACTTGAAGGCCTGCTTGTAGGCGAAGGCCGCGCCGGCGAGGAAACAGCCCGAGGTCACGAAGACGAAGGGGATGACCAGGCGGCGTTCCTTGGGCAGCAGGCCGGGCCGGATGAAGGCCCAGAGCTGGTAGAAGAGGAAGGGGGCGCAGAGCACCGCGGCGGACCACAGCGAAAGCCGCATCATGCTGAAGAAGGGTTCGGTGAGGTCCGTGAAGGCGAAGGGATCGAGGGCGGAGACGGCCTTGCCGGTCTGGCGCGACATGGCCTCCAGGAAGGGCTTCTGGGCCCAGGCCCAGAGCTTGAACCGGAAGGCGTAGGTGACCGCGAAGCCCACGGCCACGATGGCGAGCGAGCGGACAATACGCACCCGCAGTTCCTGCAGGTGCTCCCAGAAGCTCATCTTGTCGGGCGGCGTGACCGGAAGGGCCATGGTCCTCAAGCGGGAAAAAGGGCCGGCCTCCGGAAAGAGGCCGGCCGGTGAAGGGCTTGCGGGCCTACTTCTTGTCCTTGTCGGCGGGCGGGGCGACGACGTCTTCCTTCACGGAATCCGTCAGCTCGCGGCTGGCCTTCTTGAACTCCTGGATGCCCTTGCCCAGGCTCTTGCCCAGCTCGGGCAGGCGGGAGGGGCCGAAGAAGATCAGCAGCGCGATGCCGATCAGCAGGATTTCCATCATTCCGAGATTGCCCATGTCCGTGCTCCTTGGCGGGTGCGAGTGCCCTTCAGGGTTTGAGGTCTGCCAGCGCCAGGCCGGCCGGAAGGTCGAGCTCCATTCTAAGCAGGGCTTGCCCGTGGGTCTTGCCCTGGGCGTCGGTTTTCACGCTCTCGCTGCCGCCCCCACCGAGCGAATCGTGCAGGATGAAGTTGATGGCCTTGAGGTTAGGAACTTCGAAGCGTTCAACACTACCTTTGCATATGGTTGAAAAGTGATGTTTGACACGCTCCGCGGTCAATTCCTGCTGGAGGAACCGGTAGCCGGCCTCCGTGTAGGCGATCAGCCCCACATTGGAGCCGTCCCCCTTGTCCCCGCTGCGGGCGTGGGCGATGTCCTCAAGGCGGATCCGGCTCATTTCGCCTCCACGGCACGGCGGCCCAGGGAGTGGTAGCTCCAGCCCTTGGCCTCCATGGCCTCCGGGCGGAAGAGGTTGCGGCCGTCGAACATGCGGCGGGTCTTGAGGGCCTTGGCGACGGCTTCCAGGTCCGCCTCGCGGTATTGGGGCCATTCTGTGGCGATGAGCAGGGCATCGGCGCCCTCGCAGGCCGCGAGGGGCGTCTCGGCATAGCGGACCTTGTCGCCGATCTTCGCCTTCACGGCCCCCATGGCGGCGAAGTCATGGACCACCACCTCCGCCCCCAGATTCACCAGGCCGTCGATGAGCTCCAGGGCCATGCTCTCCCGGATGTCGTCGGTGTTGGCCTTGAAGGCCAGGCCCCAGAGGGCGAAGCGCCGGTCCTTCAGAGGGGCGGGCACGCCGGCCTTCACGCCGAAGTGCTCCTTCACCTTGCGCAGGAGCACCTGCTTCTGGTGGCGGTTGGCCTCCACGGTGGTGGCCAGGGTCATCATGGGCTGGCCATACTCCCGGCCCACCTTCAGCAGGGCCTGCAGGTCCTTGGGGAAGCAGGAGCCGCCGAAGCCCGGCCCGGGGTTCAGGAAGGCGGGGCCGATGCGGTGGTCCGCTCCGATGGCGGTCTTCACGTGGTCCACGTCGGCTCCCACGCATTCCGCCAGGTTGGCGATCTCGTTGATGAAGCTGATGCGCAGGGCCAGCATGGCATTGGCGGCGTACTTGGTGAGTTCGGCGCTGGGGGGGTCCATGCGGAACCACTTGCCACCGCTGCGGTCCAGGAAGGGCTGGTAGAGGCCCTTCATCACGGTCTCAGCGTGGTCCGTGCGGCAGCCCACCACCACGCGGTCGGGTTCCAGGAAATCACCGATGGCCGAACCCTCCCGGAGGAACTCGGGGTTGCTCACGACCTCGAAGGCGCGATCGGTATGGGCCGCGATCTCGGCGTGGACGCGGGCCGCCGTGCCCACGGGGACCGTGCTCTTGTCCACCACGATGAGCGGCTTGGCCTCCTTGGCGCGCAGGGCCATGGCCTTGCCGATCTGACCGGCCACGGCCAGCACGTACTTCATGTCGGCGCTGCCATCCTCGCTCTGGGGCGTGCCCACGCAGATGAAGGCGGCGTCCGCGTCGGCGATGCCCGCCTGGAGGTCGGTGGTGAAGCGCAGGGCGCCCGAGGCCAGGTGTTTCGCGAGGAGGTCGTCCAGGCCCGGCTCGAAGATGGGGGATTCGCCCCGGGTGAGGGTGGCCACCTTGGCGGCATCCACGTCCACGCCCAGGATGCGGTGCCCGGCCTCGGCGAAGCAGGCCGCAGCCACCAGCCCCACGTATCCCGAACCAATGACCAGCACCTGCATGGCGTCCTCGCGCAAAGCACACAGTGTAGCCGCATCCCCGCTTGCTATCATTTCCCCGGACGGAGGCAGCATGGCGATCCTGGCGGCACCCACGGGCAATGAGGTCAACCTGCTGGAGGTGATGCTCCATGCAGGTCCCGTCTCCAAGTCGGTGCTGGCGATCCTGGCCACCTTCTCCCTCCTGAGCTGGGTCGTGATCATCCGGAAGGCGCTGCTCTACCACCGCAGCCGGGAGGTGTCCGAGCGGTTCCGCGGCGCCTTCAAGCGCGCCACGGACTGGCGCGACCTGAAGCAGCAGGTGGAGCGGTTCGCCCTGAGCCCGCTCGTGGGGCTCTTCGTGGCCGGTTACGGCGAGGTCACCTACCAGCTGCGCCAGGTGGGCCCGGACGGGAAGCCCCAGCTGCGCAGCATGGAGGCGGTGGAGCGCAGCCTCCAGCGGGCCAGTGTGGTGGAGATGGGGCGGCTCGAGCGGTCCCTGGGCGGCCTGGCCACGGTGGCCGCCGTGAGCCCCTTCATCGGCCTCTTCGGCACCGTCTGGGGCATCATCGACGCCTTCCGTGGCATCGGCGCCACGGGCAACGCCAACCTGGCCACGGTGGCGCCGGGCATCTCCGAGGCCCTGGTGGCCACGGCCATCGGCCTGGTGGCGGCCATCCCCGCGCTCATGGCCTACAACTTCTTCCAGGGCCAGCTGAAGCAGTTCCAGACCGAGCTCGACGACTTCTCCCTGGAGTTCATCAGCCTCTCCGAGCGGAACTTCACCTGAGCAGCCTGCGCCTTCCCCTCTCCCTGGATTGGGAGGACTGGTTCCAGCTCTGCTGCCCGCCCTTTGACCAGCCCGAGGCCCTGGATCGCTTCGAGTGCCGGCTGCCGCTGGCCACGGAGCGGTCGCTGGCCTTCTGCGCCGAGCTCGGTGCCACGGCCACCTGGTTCTGCCTGGGCGATCAGGCCCGGCGCCATCCCGCCCTGCTGCGGCGCGTGGCGGCCCAGGGCCACGCCATCGGCCTGCATGGGCTCACGCACCGCCGGGCCTTCGAGATGGATCGGGCCACCTGGCGGGGCGCGGTGCGTGATGGCAAGGCCCTGCTGGAGGACCTCACGGGTTGCCCTGTGCTGGGCTACCGGGCCCCGGAGTGGAGCCTGCGCGGCCCGGCCGCCGACTGGTGGCGGGATCTGCCCGAGCTGGGGTTCCGCTACGACTCCAGCCGTGTGCCCCTGGCCGTCATCGGGGATCCGGCGGCACCCCGGCGTCCCTATCGATTGGCCGAGGGCCTGTGGGAGCTCCCTCCGCCGGTGCTCTGGTCCGGGCCGGTCCGCATGCCCCTCTGGGGCTGGGGGCCGAGGGTGCTGCCCTACGCGCTGGTCCGCCGGGCGCTGGAGGAGCTGGCGTCGGAGGACGCCGGCACCCCCCTGGTGCTGCACCCCTGGGAGCTGGACGCGGAGCAGCCCCGGCTGGCGGGCATCTCCCTGGGCCACCGCTACACCCACAGCATCGCCCTCCGGGGCTATGAAGGCCGCCTGCGCGAGCTGCTGACCGGGATCCGCCTCACGACTCTGGATGCCTGGGTGGCGGCGCGATGAACAGCCTCCCGCTCATCCTGCTCGCGCCTTCGGAGGAGAAGGCCGGCGGCGGCGTGCGGGGCCGCCTGCCGGAGACCCCGGCCCAGCACTGGGTGCGTGAGCGCCTGGTGGCTCTGGCGAAGACCGGCTCGCCGGAGGCCCTGAAGAAGGCCTTCGACGTGAAGGACCTGGCCCTGGACAAGGCCCGCACGGAAGCCCTGGCGCTGGCTCGGCCCGTGCCGCTGCTGCCGGCGCTGTCCCGCTATGCCGGCGTGGCCTTCCAGGCCCTGGACGCGGCTTCGTTGGCCCCGGAGGCCTGGGCCCGGGTGTTCATCCTCTCCAACCTCCGGGGCCTCGTGCGCGGGGACGAATCCGTGCCGCCCTACAAGCTCAAGCTGAGTGCCATCCCGGGGCTGAAGGCCCACTGGCGGAAGGCGCTGCCGGCGCAGCTGGAGGCCCTGCCCGGGGGGCCCGTGTGGGAGCTGCTGCCTGGCGAGACCGCCGACCTGCTGAAGGGCTGGGGGCGGCCCCGGCACACCGTGGAGATCTTCGACGCGCACGGCCGGGCCATCAGCCACTTCTCGAAGAAGTACCGGGGCCTGGTGGCCCGGTGGATCCTGCTCCACGGGCAGGGCGATCCCAGGAAGGTGCTGAAGGGGCGGATCCCCGGCTGCCAGTGGCTCGGGGTGGACGAGAACGACCGGGGCGGCCTGGCCCTCCGGTTGCGGGTGGAACCATGAGCGACGACTGCAACCTGACCCCCTTCTGGCAGCGCCAGCCCCAGCTTCCACTGGAGATCCAGCGCTTCTTCCAGGCCCGGATGGAAGCGGCCCTGGGGGACCCGGAGGCCCGCCAGGTCCTGGTCTGGCCCACGATCCTCGGGGCGCCGGGGCTGCGGAAGGCCCATCCCGAGGGCATTCCCGAAGCCCGGTTGCTGGATCACGCCGCCCGGATGCTGAGCGCCCTCGGGCACCACGATCCGGCCGCGGCCTGGCCGGCCCACCTCGCCGGCTGGCCCGACACGGCGGAGGCGGGAGCCACCGGTTGGCGCCCCGCTGCCGCCTGGGGGGCCTGGGGCCCCCTGGTGAGCCTGCGCTGCGGCTGGCAGCTGGCGGCGCTCACGCCGCTGCCCCTGGGCGCCCGCTATCCGCTGGCCTGCGGCGTCTCCCTCTTCAACCATGGCCTCTACCACGAGTGCCACGACGCCCTCGAGCCCCTCTGGGATGCCGCGGAGGGTGCGCTGAAGAGCCAGCTCCAGGGCCTCATCCTGCTGGCGGGTGGCTACCACCACCTCCAGCAGCACAACCTGCGGGGCATGCTGGCCCTGTGGGAGGAGAGCCTGGGCCGCCTGGAGGGCTGCGGCGGACGCCTCGCCACGCCCTGGGGCGAAGTGCGGAGCGAGCTCGCGCTGGACCTGACGGCCCGGCGGCTGGACCATGGGAAGCGCATGACGGATGACGCGGACCTTGCGGCCCTGTGGGCCCTGGACCGCCCCACCTGGGAGCTGGCATGAAGGACACGGCCGATCTGCTGGTGCTGGGAGCCGGAATCGCGGGCTGCTCGGCGGCCCTGCGCGCGGCGGATCAGGGCGTTTCCGTGGTGCTGGTGGCCAAGGACGAGCTGGGCGGCAGCAACACGGCCTGGGCCCAGGGCGGCATCATCGGCCAGCCCCCGCCCGAGGAGGGCGATTCCCCCGATCTGCTGGCCGCGGACATCGAAGCGGCTGGCGCCGGCCTCTGCCGGCCCGAAGCCGTGCGCCAGCTGGCGGAGGAGGGGCCGAAGCTCTGCCGGAGCTTCCTCTGGGAGCGCCTGGGCGTGCCCTTCGACCTGGGGGCCAACGGCACACCCGATCCCACGGCCGAGGCGGCCCACAGCGCCCGGCGCATCTACCACGCCAAGGATGCCACCGGCCTGGCCATCCAGACGGCCCTCAGCGAAGCGGTGCGGAAGCACCCCAACATCCGCGTGCGGGAGGGGCTCTGCCTGGTGGACCTTATCACCAGCCCCCACCACTGCATCAGTCCCGTGCGGGTCTACGAGCCCATCCGAGTCCATGGCGCCTTCCTCTTCGACCCCGCCACGGGTGGGGTGGAAGGGCTCCTGGCGCGCCGGACGCTGCTGGCCACCGGCGGGTTGGGCTACCTCTACCTGCACACCACGAACCCCTCCGGGGCGACGGGAGACGGCCTGGCGGCGGCCTACCGGGCCAGCGCCCGCATCGTGAACTGCGAGTACCTCCAGTTCCATCCCACGACCCTCTACGTCCCGGGCAAGCCCCGGACCCTGCTGACCGAGGCGCTGCGGGGCGAGGGCGCCCAGCTGCTGAACCGGAAGGGTGAGCGCTTCATGGCGAAGTACGCGCCGGATCAGCTGGAACTGGCGCCCCGCGACGTGGTGAGCCGGGCCATCTTCCAGGAGATGGCGGTCAGCGGGGAACCCTGCGCCTATCTGGACCTGGCCCCGGTGGCCGCGAAGCTGGACCTCGACGAGCATTTCCCCACGGTCCTGGCGGCCTGCCGCGCGGAGGGCATCGATCCCCACCGGCAGCCCATTCCCGTGGTGCCCGCCGCCCATTACTTCTGCGGAGGCGTGCTCGTGGATCTCGAAGGGCGCACGAGCCTGCCGGGGCTCTTCGCGGCAGGTGAGGTGGCCTGCACCGGACTCCACGGTGCCAACCGCCTCGCCTCCACGAGCCTCCTGGAGGGCCTGGTCTGGGGCTTCCACGGCGCCGATGCCGCGGTGCGGGAGCTGCGGGAGACGGTGGATCCGGATCCCGGCGACCTGGCCTCCTGGCGCATGCCGGAGGAGCCGGTGGAGACCGATCCCCTGCTCATCGACCAGGACTGGCGCCTCATCCGGAGCACCCTCTGGAACTATGCGGGCATCGTCCGCAGCAGCGCCCGCCTGGAGCGGGCCAAGGCCGACCTGCACTACCTGGCCCACCGCATCGAGCGGTTCTACCACGAGGCCCCCCTGAGCCGGGAGCTGCTGGAGCTGCGCAGCGGCATCCTCTGCGCCCGGCTGATCCTCAATGCCGCCCTCCAGAACCCCGAAAGCCGGGGCTGCCACTACCGGGTGGATTGATTGCCATCCGCAGGACAATGGGGCATGGTGCTGTCCGTCTTCGACCTCTTCCGCATCGGCATCGGGCCCAGCTCCTCGCACACCGTGGGGCCCATGCGCGCGGCCCGCAGCTTCGCGCTCGCGCTGGAGGCCGCGAGCCTGCTGGAGGCGACCGCCCTGGTGAAGGCCGAGCTGTTCGGCAGCCTGGGCGCCACGGGGAAGGGCCACGGCAGCGACAAGGCGGTGATCCTGGGCCTGCTCGGGGAGACGCCCGAGGGTGTGGATGTGGAGGCCGTGGAGGGCCGGTTGGCCCAGATCCGGGGCTTGGAGCGCCTGCGCCTGCTCGGCCGGCGCGAGGTCGTCTTCCGCGAGGCCGACCACCTGCTCATGCTCCGGAAGAGCCTGCCCTTCCATCCCAACGGCCTTCGTTTCACGGCCTTTGATGCAGCCGGAGGGACGCTGCGAACCCAGGTCTACTACTCCGTGGGCGGCGGGTTCGTGGTCGAGGAGGGCGTTCCCGCCCAGGCGGCCGCGGGACCCGAGCCGCCTCATTCCTTCCACACGGGCAGCGAGCTGCTGGCGCGCTGCCGCGAGTCTGGGCTCAGCGTCAGCCAGCTCATGCTGGAGAACGAGCGGGCCTGGCGTCCTGAGGCGGAGATCCGATCGGGCCTCCAGGAGCTCTGGGCGGTGATGCAGGCCTGCGTGCGGAGGGGCTGCGCGACCGAGGGGATGCTGCCCGGTGGCCTGAAGGTGCCGCGCCGCGCGCCGGCCCTGTACCGGCGCCTGACCGAGTCCCCCGAAGCGGGCCTGAAGGATCCACTCACGGCCCTGGACTTCGTGAGCCTCTATGCCCTGGCGGTGAACGAGGAGAACGCCGCCGGGGGACGGGTGGTGACGGCCCCCACCAATGGTGCGGCGGGCATCATCCCCGCCGTGCTGCACTACTACCGCCGCTTTGTGCCCGGGGCCACGGACGCGGGCGTGGAGCGCTTCCTGCTCACGGCCGGGGCCATCGGCGCCCTCTACAAGGAGAATGCCTCCATCAGCGGCGCGGAGGTGGGCTGCCAGGGCGAGGTAGGCGTGGCCTGCTCCATGGCGGCGGGGGCGCTGGCCGAGGTGCTGGGCGGCACGCCGGGCCAGGTGGAGAACGCTGCGGAGATCGGCATGGAGCACAACCTGGGCCTCACCTGCGATCCCATCGGCGGCCTGGTGCAGGTGCCCTGCATCGAGCGCAACGCCATGGCCAGCGTGAAGGCCATCAACGCCGCGCGCATGGCACTCTATGGGGATGGCCACCATTTCGTGAGCCTGGACAAGGTCATCAAGACCATGCGGGATACCGGCGCAGACATGAAGAGCAAGTACAAGGAGACCGCCCGGGGCGGCCTTGCCGTGAACGTGCTCGAGCTGCCGCTGGACTTCCCCGTGAACCTGCCGGAGTGCTGATGCGATCCCCTGCCGCCCTGCTGTTGCTGCTCCCCGCTCTCCTCTCGGCCCAGGCCGGGGGCCTGGACGCAGGGCGGCTCGATCCGGCCTGGTTTGGCCCCGGCGCCACCTTCCAGCCCTCGAAGACCCTGGGTTTCCAGTGGGTGAAGCCCGGCCTGGACCTGCGGGGCCGGACAATCCAGCTCATGGCCTGGGAGGCTCCCGCCTGGCTGCTGGGCAGGCGGGACTCGAAGGACCAGGTCTTCCTGCAGCGGGTGGAGGGTTCCCTCCCGAAGGGACTGGACCGGGGCCTCCGGCGCGGGCTGAAGGGCAGCCTTCCCGTGTCCTCCACCCACGGGGACGTCCGCCTCATCGCGCGGGTGGTGGATGCGGAGGGCCAGGCCGACAGCTACCTGGCCGTCGGCCGGTCCACCCTGTCCTTCGACCTCAAGCTTGTGGACGGGGCTACCGGTGAGCTGCTCGGCGCCTTCCACGACACCCTCGAGAGCCCGGGCGCAGACTACCTCCCCAGCCGCTTCGAGCGCTGGTGCGAGGCACTGGGACGGCTGCTCGCGGCCTCCGTGGTTCCGGCCGTGAAGCCCCCACCGGTGGTGCCTGCGCTGCCGCCACCTGCCGCCGTGCCCCCTGCGGCCCCGCTCTTCGACCTGGAGGGCGCCCTGCGCCGCCTCGAGGAGCTCAAGCGCGACGGTCTCATCAGCGAAGCGGAATACCAGGCGCTGCGGAAGAAGGCGGTCGAGAAGGCCGGAACCCCTAGATAGGCCAGGCTCCCGCGCCTTCGCGCAGGAGGACGGGGTCTTCGCCGCTGAGGTCCAGGATGGTACTGGGGGTGCCCAGGGGCTGGCCGCAGTCCACCACCAGATCAAGGGCGTGGCCCTGCTCCTCTTCGATCTCCCAGGCAGTGTTCAGCACCGGCTGGTCCGGCAGGGCGGCGCTGGTGGTGATGATGGGCTCGCCGAGCAGGGTCACCAGCGCATGGCAGAAAGGCTGGTCCGGGATGCGGAGGCCCACCACCTGCTTGTTCTGGAGATAGCGCGGCACCTCGCGGCTGGCGGGCAGGAGGACCGTGTAGGGGCCCGGCAGCAGCTGCTTGAGGATGCGGAAGGTCGGCGTGTCCAGGTGGCGGGTGTAGCGGCAGAGCATCTCCAGGTCCGAGCACAGGATCGACATGGGTTTCTTCGGATCGCGCCCCTTGATCTGGTGGATGCGGTCCACCGCCTTCTTGCGGGAGACGAGGCAGCCCAGCCCGAAGAGCGTGTCCGTGGGGTAGGCGATGACGCCATCCCGTCGCAGCAGCTCCCCGATGCGCTCAAGATGGCGCAGCTGGGGCGTGTCGGGATGCAGCGTGAGGATCATGGCCTGTCCAGCTCGCGCCAGCGCGCCCGGCCCGCGGAGGGGTGGTCCTGGGGGCGCTGGAAGAAGCGTTCCGCCAGGGCCGGATCGAGGGCCGCGGTCACGCCGCTCCTGCGTCCCTGGAGGGCCAGCAGGGCCACCACCGTGAGGCTGTCGGTGATCTCGCCGGCCAGCACCCGGCGGAGGCAGTCCTGGAAGGGCTCGCGGTGGAGCAGCAGCTCTTCGTCGTCCTCGGCCTGGTGGCCGTCGAAGGGACTGAGCCCCGTGGCCAGGAAGAGGAAGGCCTCCTCCTCGGTGGACGAGTTGCTGGTGTGGAAGAAGGCGAGGGGTTCCCAGATCTGGGCCGCGAGGCCGGCCTCCTCCGCCAGCTCCCGGCGCATGGCCTCGAAGGGGCTCTCCGAGATGTCGCCGCCACCCTCGGGGATCTCCCAGGAATAGGCCTCGAGGGGGTAGCGCCACTGGCCCACGAGCACCACGCGATCCTGATCGTCCAGGGCCAGCACGCCGCAGGCGGTGCGGTGGAAGCCGCAGACGGCATAGCGGCCCTCGGCGCCCCGGCGGTGGCGGAAGCGATCCTCGCGGATGCGGATCCACGGCGAGTCATACACGAACCGCCGGTCGAGGACGGTGTAGGGATCCGGATGCTCAGGCCGGGGCAGGGGTTTCAGGTCCATCTTCTGAACATAGCAAAACGCCCCGGAGTGTGTGACCTCTCAGTCTGGGGATAGAAAAGAAGAAGCCCGGCTTTGCCGGGCTTCTTCTTGGAGGTCCGGGGGTATGCGCGCAGCGCGGAACCCCCGGAGAATATTCACCGACGCAGGCCCAAGCGCTCGATCAGCTTGGCGTAGCGCTCCTTGCTCTTCTTCTTGAGGTAGTCGAGCAGGCGGCGGCGCTGGCCGACCATGATCATGAGGCCGCGGCGGCTGTGGTAGTCCTTGGTGTGGGTCTTGAAGTGCTCGGTCAGGTCATTGATGCGCTTGGTCAGGATCGCGACCTGCACCTCGGGCGAACCCGTGTCCGACTCGTGCTGCTTGTAGTCGTCGATGATGATCTTCTTCTGTTCCACATTCAGGGCCATGTCGGCTCCTTTTCGGGGGATCGCCCGTCACCCTGACGTCAACGCTGGGCGTTGACGATATCGCCTGCGGCGAAAACTCTCAGTCCCGTACCGAGAGTGGGTCGAACTTGGAGGAGGCCAAGTGCCTTTTGATTTTCAACGACCATTTTCTTGCCGGCAGCGCCGGCGAGAAAATGGTGCGGATAGAGGGACTCGAACCCCCACGTCTTGTGAACACTAGTACCTGAAACTAGCGCGTCTACCAATTCCGCCATATCCGCTTGAAAGAACATGCCGGGTCCCGCGGGTTCCGGATGTGCCGAACTCCAAGCCTAGCGCGGGTTGCAGATTGAAGCAACAGGGATTCTCACCACTCGCGGTAGGGGATGCCGTTCATGCCCCGGCCCGGGGAGAGGCTGTAGACATCGTAGACATGGCCGCCCCCCCAGCTGGTGCTGTTGGCGTCGTCGCTGGAGCTCCGGAGGCCCCACTCGGCCTTGCCGGTGAGCGGGTCCACCGGGATCCGGCGGAGGAAGCGCACCTTGCGGCTGATGGAACCGGCGGCGGGAACGCCCTCCACCAGGACCTCGAGGCTTTCGGGATAGAAATTCGCTTCCGCAGGAGGGGCCTTGATCTTCTGCTGCTCGGCCTGCTTCTTGTAGTCGTCGATGGCCTGGCGCATCTCCCGGAGATCCCGGCGCAGCTCCAGCTCCTGCTGGCGCTTGAGGCCATTGCGGGCGAGGGGCACCGTCACGGAGGCGAGGATCAGCAGCACGGTGGCCGTGACCACCAGCTCGAGCAGGGTGAATCCGCTCTGCCGGCTCACTGCACCGTCACGAGGGCGTTGGACCAGCGCCCGGAGATCGGGTTGGTGCCGGCCAGGAACTGTCCGCTCTGGATGAGCACGGGCGCGTTGCCGGCAGTGAGCCCCGTCAGGTCGAGGGTGGCCAGGAGGCCGCTGTCCACCTCGGCGCTGTTGCGCTTGAAGACGAGCTTCAGCGTGCCGTCCTTCCCGGGGAACTGCTCCAGATTGCCGCCTTCTGTGGTGATGAAGTCGCCGGGCGCCACAGAGCCGAGCTTGAGGCCGGCGGGCAGGCGGAGCTCCACCGTGCCCGAGCTGAGCCCCTTGCCACCGCTGACGGTGAGGCCGATCTGGACCCGCTCGCCGACCTTGATTTCCGAGGCCACGGGGGTCATGAAGATCACCAGGTCCGAGGCCGCGGGGGGGCGCTGGTCATCGGCGGGCCCTTCAGGCTTCTTCTCCTGGATGGCATCCGAGGGGACGGGGGGCACCGGGGCCGCGGGCGTGAGCCCGGGCGTGGCTGCCGGTGTGGTCGGTGCGGCCTGGGCCGGCTGCTGCGCGGGTGCCGCGGACCCGGGGGCGGGCGTCTTCGCGGCCTTGGGAGTGAACTGCCCGGACTGCGAAGCGGCCTCGTCGGGATTGAAGGGGGCCCAGTCCTGCTCTGTGAGCACCGGCTTCCGCACCAGGACGGCCCGGATGGTGAGGATGACGTCGGTCTTGGCCTTGCTGTTGCGGGTGTTCCCGGTCAGCCGCCCGATGAGGGGGATGTCGGCGAGGCCCCAGATGCCCTGGAGGCTCTTCTGCTCCTCGTCCTTCAGCAGGCCGCCGAAGATGGCGGTCTCGCCATCGCGCAGGCGGGCGGAGGTGATGATCTCCCGCTTGCCGAGGTCGGGCCGGCCCGGCGTGGAGCCGGACTTCAGCGTGGTGACGAGGCTGTTGATCTTGAGGGTGATCTCGCCGTTGTGGTGGACGCGGGGCTCCACCTTGATCTTCACGCCCACATCCTCGTAGGAGAACGAGGTCTGGCCCACGCCGCCCAGGAGCGAGGAGGCGGAGGCGGCGCCAGTGGTGCCCGTGGTGGGCAGGGACAGCTGGCTCTGGGTGGTGGAGATCTTCTCGCCGATGTTCACTTCGCCGGTCTCGCCGGAGAGCACGCGGACATTGGGGCTGGCCACCAGGCGGGCGTCGCCGTTGCCCTTGAGGAAGTCCAGGGCGAGGTTGGGGAATAACACGCGGATGTCGGCCGTGTGGATCTTGGTGAAGCCCGAGTTCGTGTTCAGCCCGGACGTGTTGTTCACGGTGGTGGCGCCCATCCGGAAGGTGCCGGAGGTGTCGGAGGCGTTGATCACCGGCAGCAGGCCCACCTGCTCGAGGCTGTTCTCCGTGACTTCCATCAGCTCCATGTAGACCATGACCTCGGCCTTGGCCTTGTCGAGGCTGCGGATCACCTGGTCCACGACGGCCAGCTCCAGGGGCTTGGCCTTCACGATGATGGCGTTGATGCGCTTGTCCGTGAACACCCGCAGCTGGGGATTGAGGGTGGTGAGCGTCGAGCGCAGCTCGGTGGGATCGGCGTTCGACAGGTAGTAGGTCTTGAGGAGCTGGTTCTCGTACAGGTCGCGGTTCTGGGGGGTGGCCTTGAAGACCATGATGGTGTTCTTGTCGATGACCTTGTAGAACAGGTCGTTCTGCAGCATCAGGGTGTCCAGGATGCGCTGGAAGGGCAGCCCCCGCAGGTCGATGGAGATGGTCTGATCCTGGAAGGACGAGTGCGCGATGATGTTCACCCCGGAGGCCCGGCTCAGGGTGGCGAAGATCTCGCGCAGGCTGGTGCGGCGGCTGAAGTTGAGATCCATGCCTTCGATGGACCGCGGGTTCAGCTGGACGGGGTTCACGGTGTCGGCCTTGGCCTTCATCAGCTCCAGGTCATCGGCGGCATCGACCTCGGCCCGGTTCCTGGCGGCCTTCTCTTCCAGGCGGATCAGCCAGTCCTGGGCGATCTGATTGTCGGGATCCAGCACCAGGGCCTTCCGGACTTCCATCAGCTCCGTGTCGCTCTTCCCGCGCTGCTCGGCCTGCCGGGCGAGGGAGAGATGCCCCTCGGCGGCCCGCTGGGAGGCCCGCTTGATGCCGATGCGCGCCTTGGTGTTCGACGGGTCGCGGCGCAGAACCTCGCGGTAGGAGGCCACGGCGTCGTCGTAGCGGCCCTCGTCATAGGCCCGGTTGGCCTTGTGCAGGCTGCAGCCAAGGGCCAGGAGGAGGACCGCGGCGACGGCGATGAGGTTGCGGGCGGGGGCGAAGGAGGAGAGCGGCATCGGAGGCATCCTTCGGATCAGAATTGATTGACGGGCGCGCCGCCGGAGGCCTCACGGACCTCCAGGACCATCCGCAGGTCTGGGTACTTGGTGTTCTGGAATTCGGCGCGGGTCTCGAGGATGGACACGAGCTTCCAGCGCTCCCGGAGGAGGGTCCCCTGGACCAGGGTCACGGGTTCCTCGCCCTTCATGAAGGCGCCGACCAGGCCCGCGGGATTGCCCTTGAAGAAGCCGAGGTAGCGCAGATCCTGGGGCCTTCCCGCGAACTCCGCGGCCTTCTCCTGGGCCAGGCGCTGACGCTCCAGCTCCTCCGGCGTCGGGGGAGGCGGCGGGGGGGGCGGTTTGACAGGCTTGGGAGGGGGTGGCGGGGCCTCGAAGAGGAAGAGATCGCGCTTCACCTTGGCGCCTGGCGGCAGCTCTCCGGCGCGGTCCAGGGCGGCCAGGTCCGGGAGTTTGCGCAGGCCCACCAGCTGGCGTGGATCCAGGCTGGTGCCGGTTCCCGCCGCAGAGGCGCGCTTCGTGCGCGGAGTCTCCGGCGCGAAGACGGTATAGAGCGCATAGGCCAGGACCAACGCGAAGGCCAGGAGGGCCGCCTGGGTCCGGCGGTTGCCGCGGAGCTCCTGGAGCATCGCCTGGAAGTCGAAGGCGCGGGTCGGGGCGCTCATGCCTCCTCCTCGCGTTCCGGGCCACCGGCCTTGCGGAAGGCCCGGAGCACGATGTCCAGCCGGGCGCCTTCCGGGCTCTCCTCCAGGCGGCCGTCCCGCACGGCGAAGGGCAGGCCGGAGCCTTCGAGCTCGAGCATGAAGGCCTTGTGGCTGGCATAGACGCCGACGGCCACGAATTCCACGTCCACGGCCTCCAGGTCCGAGCCGCGGGTGCCCTCCCGGCTGGGCAGCCCGTACTTCACGGTCAGGAGGCGGAGCCCGTGCTTCTTGGCGAGCTCATGCAGGGTCTTGCTGAGGCTCCACTGGAGCTCTCCGGCGGAGCCGCGCGGCAGGCGGGCTTCCAGGTTCTCGAGCGTGTCCCGGCCCCGCCGGATGCGGTCGGCCAGCTGCTGGAGTTCCTGGAGCTGCTGCACCTGCTGATTCCGGTTGCGCTCGGCCTCCTGCTTGGCCTTCAGCTTCTGGGCCAGCTGCTGGGAGGCGTCCGGGAGCAGGAAGAAGGCCACGCCGAGGCCCAGGACCAGGCCCAGGGCGCCCAGCGCCAGGCGGAGACGGCTTGAGCGGAGGGGGCTGCTCATCGGGGGGGCCTCCTCGAATAGCGCGAACCCCTGGGTGGGCGCACTTCCTCCTCCTCGCCGGGGGTGGGGGCGGGACGGGCCTGGGCTCCATCCCTGCCACCGGGGGTCGGGGTCGGGGTGACCGGGGGCGGGAGCGGGCGGGGGGAACTGGCGGTTGGGGCCGGCGCCTGGGCCGGACGGGAGGCGGCGGGAACGGGCCCGGCCACCGGTGCCGCGGCCGGCGCGGGGCCGGTCTTCACGGCCCGCAGCTCGAAGGGGGGAGGGACGGCGGCGGCGGGCAGGTTCAGTTCGAAGTCCCAGCCACCGCCCTGGCGCTCGGCTTCGCGCTCCAGGATCACTCCGGCGAAGACCGGGGCCGTGCGGAGGGCGTCCACGAAGGCGGCTTCCGCCTCCCGGCTCTGGGCTTCGCCCTTGAGCTTCATCATCACCTGCTGCCCATTGCCGCGGGTCCGCTGGAGTCCCTTCAGCCGCATGCCGGGCGCCATGCACTGCTCGAGTTCCGCGGTGACGCGGGACCAGGGCAGGCTCCGCTCCTGGAGGATGCGTTCGGCCAGCTTCCACCGGGCCTGCTCGCGGGTGGCATCCATGCCCTGGAGCGAGCTCTGGATCTGCGCTTCCGAGCGGGCGGCGCGGCGGGTTTCCTCCGTCAGGTTCACGGCATCGCGTCCGGCCCGGCCAGCCTGATGGTAGGCCCGCCAGGTGAGGCCCAGGGCGCCAAGCAGGAAGACCGCGCCCAGGCCGAGGGCGGCCCAGCCGAGGACCCGGTGGTGCTGGCGCCAGAGGCTGGGGCGGGGGGCCAGGTTGAGGTGGAGGGCTGGAACGGCCATCAGGGCGTCTCCACCAGCGCGAAGCGGTCATCCAGGATGCGCACCGGAAGGCCCGCCTCCGGCCAGGCCGGAGCACCCCAGATTGCCAGGCTCTGCGGAGTCCGGGATTCCCGCTGGAGGAAGGCGGCGCTGGGGGTGATGCGCTCTTCGTTCCAGTCCTGGGGATCCAGGGGCTCAGACCACTGGCGGAGCAGGCAGAGGGTTCGGCCCCAGGCCACCAGGGTGCCGGCGTAGCGGCCCTGGCCGGCGGGGCTCAGGGACAGGAGCATGCCCGGAAGGTTCAGGTTCGGGGCCAGCAGGTTGTAGAGGTGCAGCCAGCGCGGGGTGAGGGCATGGAGATTCCGGTCCAGCCGCAGGCCGAGCTGGAGCAGGGTCTCCCGGAGCTCCTCGCGGATGCCGGCGGCCAGCCAGGTTCCGGGCTCGATCTCCATGGCCTGGACGAAGTGGGGCTCCTCGAGGGCGAGGGACTGCGTGAACCGCCAGCGGAAGAAGGCCTCCTGGGCTTCGGCGCCCTTGGGAAGCTCCGTGAGGTCCCGCAGCAGGATGGAGGGCGTCCAGAGATCATCCAGCACCCAGCGCGTGGGCCCCTGGGGCAGGGCGGCCAGGGCCTGGGCCAGCTGATCCTCGGTGGCGGGGCCCGAGAGCGCGCGGCGGTGGCTGCCCGCCTGGAGGCGGTGGGCTTCGAGCCACACCAGGGAGGACACGGGGGTCTGGAGGAACGGCAGCCTCATGGCAGCCACCCTCTGGCAGCAGCCGCCCGGCCCGGGCAGGCCGCTCCCGGCCGGGCATCCATCGCCGGGTCGCACAGAGGGAGGCTGGGGGAATGCACAGGCGACTCCTGGCAGGACAGGGGAAGGAATCGAGTCTACCGGGCCTCCACCGGATTCCCAAGAGGACGGAGGTCACGCTTGGTGTGGAATGATGGAGGCAGATGTTCCCCACCACCCCCCCCGGAGCGCTGATCACGTGCGCCTGATCTCCCTCGAACTCCACGGCTTCAAGTCCTTCGCCGATGCGCAGAAGCTCAGCTTCCCCGGCGGCATGACGGCGGTCGTGGGGCCCAACGGTTGCGGGAAATCCAACATCTCCGACAGCCTCGCCTGGGTGCTGGGCGAGCAGCGGGCCTCCATGCTGCGCGGCGCGGAGATGGCGGATGTGATCTTCGCGGGCACCGCCCAGCGCCGGGCCACAGGCATGGCCGAGGTGAAGCTGGTCCTCGACATGCCGGATCCCACCCTGCCGGGTTCCACCCGCGAGGTGACCATCTCGCGGCGGCTCTACCGCGATACCGGCAGCGAGTACCGCATCAACGGCCGGGAGGCCCGCCTCAAGGATGTGCAGGACCTCCTGCTGGACACGGGCATGGGCACTCGCGCCTACAGCTTCATCCAGCAGGGGCAGATCGACCTGATCCTCAGCAGCAAGCCCAAGGACCGGCGCCTGCTGCTGGAGGAGGCCGCGGGCATCACGCGCTACAAGCTGCGCCGGGCCGACGCGGAGAAGCGGCTGGAGGAGACCCGGGCCAACCTGCAGCGGCTGGACGACATCCTCTACGAATTGAACAAGCAGATGGATTCGCTCCGCCGGCAGGCCGCCCGGGCCCGCAAGGCCAGGGAACTGGACACGGAGATCAAGGCCACCCAGCGGGTGCTGCTGGCCGGGAAGGCCGTGGAGCTGGAAGAGGCCAAACAGCGGATCCTGGACGACCTGGACCGGGTCGAACGGCGGGTGGCCGAGCTCACCGCGCAGGTATCCGAGAAGGCGTCGGAGGTCGAGGCCCTGCGCCTGTCGGTGGACGAGCAGCAGCAGGCCCAGGCCAAACGCGCGAGCGCCATGCTCGGCTTGGATCAGCGCCTGCAGCTGGCCGACCAGGAGCGCAGTTTCCAGGAGGACCGGCGGACCGAGGCGCGGGACCAGCGCGGCCGCCTGGAGGAGCACATCCAGATGCTGGTGGCGCGGCTGGCTGAATCCGGCGACTCCTTCACGACCCTGGAAGCCCAGCTGAAGGATGCCGGCGAGCGGCTCGCCCAGCAGGAGGCCGGGCTGGCCAAGGCCGAAGAGGCCGTCGCCCTGGCCCAGGGCGCCCTCCGCCACGCAGAAGCGGATCTCCATGCCCTGCGGGACCGGAAGGCCGACTCCCAGAGAGAGGCCCTCGCCCGCCAGAAACAGCGCATCGGCCTGCAGACCCAGGTCGCCCAGCTGGAGGGCCGGCTGGACACCCTCAACCACGAGGAATCCGTCCGTGCCCCGCGCCTGGAGAGCCTGGAGGCCGAGGCTGGCCAGGTGGAACGCACCCTGGAAGGCCTGCTGTCCCAGCTTGAGCAGGCCGAGGAGGCGGCGCTGGATCAGCGCCGCCGGGCCGAGCAGCTGGAGGAGGCCCAGCGGACCCTGGCCCAGGACCACCACCGGGCCGAGGCCGAGCTGGACGCCGCGGAGCGCCGCCTGCGGCAGATCTCCGACCTGCTGGCCAAGAGCTTCGGCGAGGCCGAGCTCCAGAAGGGCCTCACCTGGCTGCGCGAGCAGGGAGTCCGCCCCCAGACCCTGGTGGACCTGCTCACGGTGGACGAGGCCCTGCGGCCGGACCTCGAGCGCCTGCTGGGCAGCTGGCTCCAGGTCCTGGCCGCCGATGAAGCCCTGGCGGGCCGCGCCGCCGACGCTCCCGGCCACCTGCTGCTGGCCCTGGAGTCCCAAGTCACACTCCCGCCCATTCCTGAAGGCTGCGAAGCCCTGCGCGACCACCTCCGGTGGACCGGCCCGGACCGCCCCCTCGGTGGCCTGCTGGACCGGGCCTTCCACTGTTCGGATGAGGCGCTGCCGGCCCTGGCCCTCGCCCACCCGGATCTGGCCTTCGTGTCCCCGGCCTTCGTGCGCCTGCCCTTCGGCCCCGTGCAGCTGGGCGTGTCCGCGCCCGCGGCCTCGCCCCTGAAGCTGCGGGCCGAGCAGGAGGAGGCCAAGGCCACCCGCGAGGCCCTCCTCGACCGGATCGAGGACCTGGAGGCCCGGCGGGGCAAGGGTGGGGATGACAGCCGGGCCGCCCGGGAGCGGTCCCTTGAGATCGATGAGGACCTGCGCGCTCTGCGCCGGCGCGCCGACACGATGAAGTCCCAGCGGACCTCGCTGCAGAGCCAGCTGGCGGAGATCCGGGCCGCCAGCGAGCGGGCCGACGCCCTCTGGGAGCAGATCGAGGCCGAGATCAAGGGGCTCCAGGGCCAGCTCCGGGAGCTGGAGGCCCATCCGGAGGAGGCCAACGACACCGCTCTGGAGGAGGCCATCCAGCAGGCGGAGACCCTGGTCCGCGAGGCCCGGCACCGGCTGGATGAGCGCCGCGACCAGCGCATGGAGGTCGCGCGCAGCCGGGACGCCGTCTGGGCCGAGCGGGATGGCCACGAGCGCCACCTCCAGCTGGCCCAGCGGGGCCGCTTCGACCTGGAGGCGGAACGGCAACGCCTGGAAGTGGAAGCCGCCGAGCAGACCAGCCGGATGGAGACCTGTGTCCGCCGCCTCGCCGAGCTGGAATCGGAATCCCAGGACCTGTTGAAGGACCGCGAGGGCATCCAGGCTCAGGCCCAGGAGGCCCAGCCCAGGCTGGAACTGGCGCAGGAGACCCTCCGGGTGCAGGAACGGGCCGCCCGTGAGTTCCAGGAGGCCCTGGAGAACGCCCGGGCCCAGCACCAGGAGGTGCTCATCCATGGCGCCCAGGTGCAGGGCAGCCAGGAGGCCCTGGCCAAGGAAGTGGAGCTGGCGCTGGGGCTCGACATCCCCGCCTTCCTCGCCGGCATCAGCGACGCGGAGCGGGAGGCCTGGTCCGAAGGGGAACTGGTCCACCAGACGCGCCTGAACGAGCTTCAGGGCCGGCGCATGGACCTGGGTGGGGTGAACCCCCTGGCCATCCAGGAGCTGGAGGAGGCGGAAACCCGCATGACCTTCATGAACGAGCAGCGGGCCGACGTCACCGCCGCCATCGGCAACCTGGAGTCCACCATCCAGGAGATCAACGCCACCAGCGAGGAGCGGTTCCGCGAGGCCTTCGACTTCGTGAACAACCGCTTCCAGGAGGTCTTCCGCGAGGCCTTCGGCGGTGGCCAGGCCCAGCTGAGCCTGGAGGATCCCAAGAACCTGCTGGAGTGCGGCATCGAGATCACGGCCCAGCCGCCCGGCAAGACCGCCAAGGCCCTCACCCTGCTCAGCGGCGGCGAGAAGGCCCTGACGGCCATCTCCCTCCTCTTCGCCATCTTCCACTTCAAGCCCAGCCCCTTCTGCGTGCTGGACGAGGTGGACGCGCCCCTCGACGAGGCCAACGTGGGCCGGTTCGCCGCCATGGTGCAGAAGATGAAGGCCGATACGCAGTTCATCGTCATCACCCACCAGAAGCCCACCATGGTGGCGGCGGACACCCTCTACGGCGTGACCATGGAGGAGGCGGGCTGTTCGCGCCTGGTGAGCGTCCAGCTCCGGGAGGCCGAGGCCCTGGTCTGAGCGCCGGTGTGACGGAATGGGTGGTGGAAGGTGTTTTCGCCCCCCGCTTCGCGCACGGAAAGGGGACTCGTCCTGTCAATGCGAAAGAAAGCGTAAATTGTGGAAAACCCTGTCCCGAAGCTGATCGGCAGATCCTGCAAACGCTTTCAATATAAAGATTAATATGATTTGATTTTAATTGACGACGCTGACGATTAAAAGACTCGGGAAGTCTGTCTCGCGACTGGATTTAGCCCCACCGAAAGGGATCAATCCACAGGCTTTTCCACAGGCCCCGGGTTGCGGTTTGTAACTATCTGGTAACGCTGGGGTGATGGGAGCTGTCAGCCTTCCATCTCGGCCGCAAAGAACTCCGGTCGCAGCCACTCGCGGAGGGTCTCCTCCTCCACGCCGAGCCTGGTGAGGTGCTCGGTGGCCATCTTCATGCTCTGGCCTGCATCGCGGCAGATGAGCAGCCGCTGCTTCCAGGCCTCCAGGGCGCGGCTCCGCAGCTCGGGTTCGCCCTGGTCCATGCGCTTCTCGAGCACGAAGCCCAGATTGTTGGCCGCCTTGCGGTGGCTGGGCTCCAGGGCCAGGGCCTTCTCGTAGGCTTCCGTGGCCTCCTTCAGGCGCCCCCCCACTTCCAGGGCCACGCCCCGGGCATTCCACACGTCGGAATCGTCGGGGGCCAGGGTCATGGCCTGGTCCACCATGCCCATCTGATCCTCGCAGCGGTTGGCGAAGCGGTACACCTCGGAGAGGCCCAGGTAGGCGCTGTACTCGCTGGGGTCGTTCTCCAGGGCCTGGAGGAAGGCCTGCTCCGCGGCGGGCCCCTGCCGCGTTTCGAGGAGCGCGTAGCCCAGCTGGACCTGGAGGTCCGCGGCATCGGGCTCGCGCATGAGGGCCTCCCGGTAGCAGCGGAGGGCGTCGTCCCACCGGCATTCCTCGCGGGCCATGTCGCCCAGGGCCGCCCAGGGGTTCGATGCGTCGGGATCGGTTTCCGTGGCGAGGCTGAAGTAGGAGACGGCGCCCTCGCGGTCGCCCATGTCGCGCTTCAGCTCACCCAGCAGGGCCTGGGCCTCGGCCAGCACTGGCGCGGGCGGGGCGAGCAGCATCAGCGTGTGGAGCTGGCCCTGGGCCAGTTCCAGATGCCCCTGCTCGCTGAAGATCTCCGCGAGGATGAAGTAGCTGGCGGGGTCGCACACATGCAGGCTGCGGGCCCGCTGGATGCAGCGCAGGCCCTCGGCGAGCTCGCCGCGCTTCAGCAGCATCTCGCCCAGGGCATGCCAGCCCCAGTAATACGAGCCGTCCGTCTGGAGGGCCGCCACCAGCTGGGCTTCGGCCCCGGCCCAGTCGGCCAGCTGCTCCATGGCGATGGCGAGCAGGCGCAGCGTGCGGGGATCCTTGGGCCGCAGGCTCAGGGCCTTCAGCAGCCAGGCCTTGGCCTCGGCGGGGTGGCCGCGGTGGAGCTGCACGAGGCCCGCCAGCTCCAGGGCCTTGGGATCCTGCCCATCCACGGCGAGCGCCTGCAGGAGGGCGAGCTCCGCGCCATCCATGTCCTGGAGGAGGAGGCGCAGGTAGCCCAGGTTGCGCAGGTAGCCGCCATGCTCGGGGTGCTCATCCCGAAGGGATTCGAGCTGTCCCAGCAGCTCCAGGCCCTCCTCCTCCCCGGTGTTGTCGCTGAAGCAGAGCAGGCGCTCGAACCAGGCCTCCGCGTGCGAGCGGTCCTCGACCAGCAGCTGGTCGAGGATCTCCTGGGCCTCCGCGTGGCGGGCGCGTCCGTTGAACGCGCGGGCCAGCTTCAGGCGGTCTTCATACGATGTCCCGGCGGCGGCCTTGAGGGCCGTCAGGTCGGGGTCCAGCATCTTGATCCAGGGGCGTACCATGGGGTGCCTCGTGAGGGAGTCCAGGGTATCACCGGGATGGAGCCAGCGCCGCGGCGAGTCCCTCACAAAGCAGGTACGCCATGGCTTCGCGCGTCTCCACCGTCGCGGACCCGAGGTGGGGCAGCAGGACCGCGCGGGGTGCCTTCGTCCAGCGCGGATTGAGGCGCGGTTCCCCTTCATAGACATCCAGGCCCACGCCGCCGAGACGGCCCGACTCCAGCAGGTCAATGGCGGCGTTCTCGTCCATGATGCCGCCGCGGGCGGTGTTGATGATCACGGCGCCTTCGGGGAGCTGCTCCAGCGCGGTGCGGTCGAGCATGCCGCGGGTCTGGTCCGTGAGCGGGCAGTGGAGCGACAGGACGGCGCTGCGGGAGAGCAGGTCCGCCAGGGGCAGGCGAGGTGCGCGCCCGGCGCCGAAGTCCACGTCGCCGCCGCGGCCCTCGCGATCCCAGAAGAGGGGCGTCATGCCCAGGGCCTCGGCGCGGCGGGCGAAGGCCTGGCCGATGGGACCGCTGCCGAGGATGCCGCAGGCCTTGCCGGCCAGGCCCGGTCCCAGCAGCTGATCGGGCGCCCAGCCCTGCCACTGGCCGGAGCGCACCAGGGCCTCGCCTTCCGCCACGCGGCGCGTCACCGCCAGGAGCAGGGCCAGGGCGATGTCCGCCGTGGCGTCCGTCAGCACGCCGGGCGTGTTCACCACGGCGATGCCGCGGGCCTGGCAGGCCTTCCCGGGCAGGTGGTTCACGCCCACGGAGTAGGTGCCGATGGCCTTCAGCTTCGGCGCGGCGTCCAGGTCCGCCTCCGTGATGGGTTCGGACAGCATTACCACCAGGGCCTCGGCCTCGGGCAGGGCGGCGTTCCATTCGGGCGAGCGGAAGGCGGCCAGGCGCAGCTCCGGGAAGCGGGCGCCAAGCTCGGCCAGGGCGGGGCCGACGAGGGGGGAGGTGGAGAGGATTCGCGTACTCATCGCTGCAGGGCCTTCAAAGCAAGGCGGATGGCCTCCGCCAGGGGCGGCTTCGAGGCGCGGAGATCCGCCACCACCGGCAGCACCGCATCCTCCTTGAAGCCAAGATTCGTCATGGCCGAGCGCAGGCTCTCCTCCCAGGGGTCGCCTGAGGCTGTCCCCGCAAGACCGTCCAGCCCCGAGAGGCCGCCCATCTTCTCCGACAGCTCGAAGCACATCTTCTCGGCGGTCTTCTTCCCCACGCCGGGAATGCGCGTGAGGGTCTTCACGTCCCGGCCCCGGATCGCGCGCACCAGGTCCTCGAGGTTGAGCGCGCCCAGGGCGGCCAGGGCCAGCTTGGGGCCCACACCATCCACCTTCACCAGCAGCCGGTAGAGCTCCCGTTCCTGCGTGGAGGAGAAGCCCAGCAGGGCGATCTCGTTCTCGCGCACCAGCAGTTCCGTATGCAGCAGCACCTGGGCGCCCACCTCCGGCAGCAGCCCGTAGGTGGAGAGGCTGATGGCTGCGGCGTAGCCCACTCCGCCACACTCGACGAGGGCCAGGTTCGGCAGCTTCTGGATGAGTTCCCCGCGCAGGCGTCCGATCATCCTTCGAGGATACCGGAAGAGCGGCCCTCCCCTGGCCCGCTAGAGCCAGTAGCGGACGAGGGAATCCAGCAGCCGCCCGACCACGTCCTGGTTGCGGCGGTTCCGTTCCGCCCGGCCGGGCAGTTCCGGGTAGGCCGGGATCGGGTCGTGCAGCGTGCGGCCGACTTCCGGACCCAGGAGGTGCTGCCAGCGATCCAGCCAGTCCTGTGGGAGGGCTTCGGGGATGGGGAGGTCCATCAGGGTGAGGTAGAGGATCGTCCAGACGCGGGCCACCACCTGGGCCTCATAGCCGCCGCCCAGCGTGACGAGCACCCGGCCCTGGGTGTGAGCTTCGGCCAGCTCGAGGATCCGGCGGTGGAGCGCCTGGAAGGTCTGCGTGGTCAGGGCCAGGTCACCGAGGGGGTCGGCGAAGTGCGCGTCCGCGCCAGCCTGGACCACCAGGACGTGGGGCGAGAACTCGGCCAGGGCCCGGGGCACCACGGCCTCGAAGGCCTCCAGGTAGCTCTCGGCCTCCGTGAAGGGCTCCAGAGGGACGTTCACGCTCAGGCCCCGCGCGGGACCGGTGCCCAGCTCCTGGATGTGGCCGGTGCCGGGGTAGAGGTAGTGGCCGGTCTCGTGGAGGCTGATGGTCAGCACCCGATCGTTCCCGTAGAAGAGGCTCTGGACGCCATCGCCGTGATGGAGGTCGATGTCCAGGTAGGCCACGCGCCAGCCATGGTCCACGCAGGCCTGGATGGCCACGGCCAGGTCGTTGTACATGCAGAAGCCGGCAGCGCGGTCCTTCTGGGCATGGTGGAGCCCGCCGCCCAGCTGGAGCACGCGGGTCTCGGTTCCCGCCATCAGCAGGCGCGCGCCGTGGAGCGTGCCGCCCACCAGCCAGCGGGCCGCGAGGTCCATCCCCGGAAAGGCGGGATTGTCCGGGGTGCCCAGGCCGAACTGTTCAGCCTCCGGCCGGGGCTCGCCACGGTCCAGGGCCTCCACCATCGCCACGAAGGCCTCGTCGTGGACGGACAGGACCTCTTCCCGGGTCGCCGCCGGGGCCGCGATGGGCGAGGTCGGGTGCCCCAGGGAGTGGATCAGATCCAGGAGCATGCTTAGCCGTGCCGGCGTGAAGGGATGCTCCGGCCCGAAGTCGTACCCGGCGTATTCCGGGCGGTAGATCAGTGCTGCCATGGCTTCGGCGGCGGCCACAGGACCGTGAACTCAGCCGTCCGCAGTTCCTCCGCCAGCGGGCGGATCTGGTTGGAGGCGACCCTGAGCACCGTGCGGACCGCCTCGGGCGAGGGATAGGTGAGGATGGAGTGGATGTTGACGTGGCGGTCGGCGAGGAAGGCCGTGAGCCGGGCCAGCTCGCCCGGCCGGTCCGCGAGGGCCACTTCGAGCCGGGAGGAGGGCTTGGTCACTCCGGTGAGGATCATCAGGGCGTCCAGCAGGTCCATGCCGGTGAGGATGCCCACCAGCTCCCCGCCATCCACCACCGGCAGGCAGCCGATCTTGTGCTCGCGCATGATCCGCGCCGCATCTTCCACCGGATCGAGGGGATCGGCCGTCAGGGGTGGGCTGCTCATGGCGCCGGAGACGGGATCCTCCGCGGTGCGCGCCGTGTGGCAGAGGTTGCTGGTGGCGAAGCGGAGGTCCCGGTCCGTGAGGACTCCCACCAGGCGCCCCCGGTCCACCACGGGGAGGTGGCGGAACCCGTGGGACTGGAGCAGCTCGTGGGCCTCCCCGATGGTGGCCTCCACGGCAATCACCGTCACCGGACTGCGCATCATCTCCTTCACCAGCATGGCGGTCTCCTTGGGCTCAGGGTTTGCGGAAGCCGACCTGGGTGAAGGTCAGGCGCAGGTCGGGCTGCAGGGGAAGGGGGCTGAGGGCGCCGGTCTCACCGTGGACGGCGACCTGGGCCTCCAGGGTGCAGAGCCAGGGCAGTTCCTCCACCAGCTGGGTCAGGCGGCCGAGGGTCTCCCCCAGCCCGCTGGTGGGGAGCAGGTGCATCCGCTCGAGGACGTCGGCGATGTCCAGGTCCGTGAGCGGCGTGATGCGGAGGATGGACCCCACGCCCTGGCGGTGGAAACGCCAGATGGGTCCGAAGTCGGGGTCGGCCGTCAGGTTGAGCGTCACCCTCGGGCCCTTTCGTTCCGAGGGTTCCGGGAGAGTCGTGACGGGCACGCCGAAGAATCCCACGAGTTCCCTGGCCTGGGCCGGCGAGAAGATCGAGTGGGCGGAGTCGGGCAGCTTCTCGACGTGCTGCTCCACGCGGCGCCGGGCCTCCCCGGCGTTGATGTCCGCGTAGCCCAGGAACCGGCCGGGCGGCTGTCTCCGGAAGTGGGCGTACTGGACCACCTTGGAGAGCGCCAGGGCCGCTGATTCCGGGAAGCGGTAGGAGGGGAAGATCCGGTGCGTGCCAGTGCTTTCGCCCCGGGTGGCCGAGCCCACGGGCACGGCGCCACTCACGCCCATGAGGGAGAGCAGGGTCGGCTTGGCGATGCCCGTGGTCTGCTCGGCCCGCACGGCGGCCCGCCGGATGGCCCGGGCCACCAGGGCCGGGTCGCAGTCCCCCAGGCAGGCGAAGGAGGCGATGAGGGCGTCGACCTCAGGATGCTCGAGGGCTTCCCGGCAGGCCTGCTCGTAGTGCTCAGGGGTGGCCATGGCGTGCAGGTCCACCACACCGGGACCGGCGATCCGCATGCCGTGGGATTCGCAGGCATCCGCGCAGATGGTGGCCACTCCGCCAGAGTTGCTGACGATGGTCACGCGGTCTCCCTGGGGCAGGGGCTGGTGCGACAGCAGCAGCGCGATGTCGAACAGATCCTCCAGGGTGTCCGCCCGGATGACTCCGGCCTGGTGGAAGAGGGCCTCCACCTCGGCGTCGTTCTGCGGGCTGGCTGCGATGTGGGCCTGGGCCACGCGGCGTCCGGCGTGGCTCCGGGCGCTCTTCACGCAGAGGACCGGCTTGCGGTGGGAGATGCGGCGGGCCAGCCGGGCGAAGCGGCGGGGATTCCCGAAGGTCTCCAGGTAGAGCAGGGCCAGGTCGGTGTCCGGATCCTCCTCCCAGTACTGGAGCAGGTCGTTGCCCGAGACATCGGCCCGGTTCCCGGCCGAGACGAAGGAGGAGAAGCCCAGCCCCCGCTCCGCGGCGTACTGCAGGATCACCACCCCCAGGGCCGCGGAGTGGCTGAAGAACCCCACCCGGCCCCGGGGGGGCATCACCGTGGCGAGGCTGGCATTCAGCTGGACGGCGGCATGCGTGTTCAGGAGGCCCAGACAGTTGGGGCCCACCAGCCGCGCCCCCCGGCTGCGGGCCAGCCGCACCAGGCGCTCCTGGCGCCGAGCGCCCTCCGGGCCCGTTTCCGCGAAGCCGGCCGTGAGGACCAGGAGCCCGCGGGCGCCCTTGTCCAGGGCGCGCTTGGCGAGGGCGGACACCTTGACGGCGGGGACCGCGAGGACCACCAGGTCCGGCGATTCCGGCAGGGAGGCCAGAGATGGATAGGCCTGCACGCCTTCGATGGTCTTGGCCCTGGGGTTGACCGGATAGACAGCCCCTTGGAAGCCTCCCTTGAGGATGTTGCGGAAAATGATGCTCCCCACGGAGGCGGGATCCCGGGAGGCGCCCACCACGGCCACGCTTCCAGGCCGCAGGAGCGGGACGAGGGAATTGGCCGTGGCCACGCGCTCGCGGATCTCCGCGCGCTCGCGCTGGGCTTCGGGGGCGCTCAGGGGGAAGCGCACGTGGATGATGCCGCCCTCCATGGCCCGCGTGGTCTCGAACCCGGAGTCCCGGAAGACATTGGCCATCTTCTGGTTCTCGTGGAGCAGCTCGGCCTCGAAGCCCACGTAGCCCGCGCCGGCGGCCAGGCCCGCCAGCCGCTCGAGGATCAGCGTGCCGATGCCCCGGCCCTGGTGCGCGTCCCCGATCATGAAGGCCACTTCGGCGACGGCTCCGCCATCGCCCACATAGTTGCCCAGGCCGAGCACCTGCTGCTCCGCCCCCTCGCCCTCGATGGCCAGCAGGCAGGCCCGCTGATGGGGGTTCTCATCGCAGAGATCCTCCACGAACTTGCGGGAGACGCTGGACACGCCGCCCATGAACCGCATGGCCATGCTGGCGCGGGAGAGGCCCTGGATGAAGGCCGCCACCCGCTCCACGTCGTCCGGAGTCGCGATCCGCAGGAGCACGCCCTGGCCATCCTTCAGCAGGACGAATTCCCGGTAACCCGCGCCGTCAGGGATGATGCTGAACACAGGAAGCCTCGCGGATGGGGAGCAACGCGACCACCCTACCATGCAGGCTCAGCCCCCGGCCCTACTTGAGATTCTTTCTCCCCCTGCACGTCGTTTTTCATCCTGGACGGCGGGTCGGGGCCGTCCTAGATTGCTCTATACCCCCAAGCGAACCAGGAGGACCAGATGAGTGGTCGCGAAGCCTTTCTCCGTGCCCGGGATTTCCTCGTCCAGCATCGGGACGACCACGCCACGGCCTGCCGCGACTTCCGCTGGCCGGTCCTGGATACCTTCAACTGGGCCCTGGACTACTTCGATGCCTATGCGGCGGGCAACGACCGCCCTGCGCTATGGATCGTCGAGGAGAACGGCTCGGAGACGAAGGTCAGCTTCCAGGAGTTGTCCCGGCGCAGCAACCAGGTGGCCAGCTCGCTGCGGGCCATGGGCGTCAAGCGGGGCGATGGCGTGCTGATCATGCTGGACAACGTCCTCCCCCTCTGGGAGGTGATGCTGGCCTGCATCAAGCTCGGCGCGGTGCTCGTCCCCTCCACGCTGTTGCTCTCCCAGGCCGATCTCCAGGACCGCATCGAGCGGGGCGGGATCCGCCATCTGGTGGTGGATTCCGCCCAGACCGGGAAGTTCGACGGCCTGGACGCCAGCCTGACCCGCATCTGCGTGGGCGCCGCGGTGGCCGGCTGGCACGACGTGTCCGAGCTCCTGGCGGGATCGGAGTCCTTCGCGCCCGATGCGGCCACCCGCGCGACGGATCCCATGCTGCTGTACTTCACGTCCGGCACCACCGCCAAGCCCAAGCTGGTGGTCCACACCCACCAGTCGTATCCCGTGGGCCACTTGTCCACGATGTACTGGGTGGGCCTGCGCGAAGGGGACATCCACTACAACATCAGCTCGCCCGGCTGGGCGAAGCACGCCTGGAGCAGCTTCTTCGCGCCCTGGAATGCCGGGGCCTGCATCTTCGTCTACCGGGCCGCCCGCTTCAGCGCGCCGGCTACCCTCCAGGTCATCGCCGACAAGGGCGTGACCACCCTCTGCGCGCCTCCCACCGTGTGGCGCCTGTTCATCCAGGAGGACCTCGCGGCGTACCAGGTGAAGCTCCGGGCCCTGGTGGGCGCCGGCGAGCCCCTGAACCCCGAGGTGATCACCCAGGTGGAGAAGGCCTGGGGCCTCACCATCCGCGATGGCTACGGGCAGACCGAGACGACTGCCATCGTGGGCAACTCCCCGGGCCAGAAGGTGAAGGCCGGCTCCATGGGCCGGCCCCTGCCGGGCTTCACGGTGGCGCTGCTGGACGCGGAGGGGAAGGAGGCGGAGGAGGGCGAGATCGCCCTCAAGCTGAACCCCCGTCCGACGAGCCTCATGGCCGGGTACAAGGACGACCCGTCGAAGATGGAGAAGGCCGTGGCCGAGGGCTGGTACCGCACCGGGGATGTGGCCACGCGCGACGCGGACGGCTACCTCTGCTTCGTGGGCCGGGCCGATGACGTCTTCAAGAGTTCCGACTACCGCATCAGCCCCTTTGAACTGGAGTCCTTCCTCATCGAGCACGAGTCCGTGGCGGAGGCGGCCGTGGTGCCCAGCCCGGATCCGCTGAAGCTGGCGGTGCCCAAGGCCTACATCATCCTGCGGGCGGGCTTCGAGCCCAACCGCGACACGGCCCTGGCCCTGTTCCGGTTCATCCGCGAGCGCCTCTCGCCCTACAAGCGCATCCGGATCCTGGAGTTCGGCGATCTGCCCAAGACCATCTCCGGCAAGATCCGGCGGGTGGAGCTCCGCAAGCGGGCCGCGGAACAGACTCATTCGTCCACCGAATTCCGGGAGGAGCAGTTCCCTGAACTGAAGTAGCCACCGCCCTGGAAGGCCCGGCGCAACTTACCTGAGGACAGGTATTGGTGGGGCGAGGTGTCCGGGCGAAGAATGAAGGAAAGCCCTCGTCCCTTGGCATCCATCCCGTTCTCTCCTCCCGGAGGCTCCCCATGAAGTACCTCGACGATATCCGTGATGTCCGCTTCAACCTCCTCGAGTGGCTGGATCTCGACGCGGTGCTGAAGTCCGAGACCTACCAGGAGGTGGATCGCGACCAGCTCGGCATGGTGCTGGACGAGGCCCTCAAGGTCGCCAAGGGCAGTGTCGCCGCCTGCAACGAGACGGGGGACCGGGTCGGCGCCCAGTGGGAGAACGGGAAGGTCCGCCTGCCGGATGGCTTCGCCGGAGCCTTCCAGGATCTGGCCTCGGGCGGCTGGATCAGCGCCACCATGAACCCCGAGTTCGGCGGCATGGGTCTGCCGGAATCCGTGGGCACCGGCATCAGCGAGTTCCTCATGGGCGCGAACACGGCCCTGGGGCTCAAGCTGCTGCTCACCCGCGGCGCCGCCCACCTCATCGAGACCTTCGGGAGCGATGAGCTGAAGGCGGTGTACTGCGAAAAGATGTACACCGGGGAGTGGACCGGCACCATGTGCCTCACCGAGGCCGGCGCCGGCAGCGACCTGGGCGCGCTCACCACCAAGGCCGTGAAGCAGGCCGATGGCACCTACCTCATCAGTGGCGAGAAGATCTTCATCACCAGCGGTGACCACGAGCTCACGCCGAACATCATCCATGCGGTGCTGGCCCGTACCCCCGATGCGCCAGCCGGACCCAAGGGCCTGAGCCTCTTCGTGGTGCCCAAGGTCCGGGTGAATGCCGACGGCAGCCTGGGCGCACCCAACGATGTCGCCTGCGCCGGCATCGAGCACAAGCTGGGCATCCACGGCTCGCCCACCTGCAGCCTCGTGTTCGGCACCAACGACGGCAGCCAGGGCTTCCTGCTGGGGCAGGAAGGGCAGGGGCTGGCCCACATGTTCCAGATGATGAACGCCGCCCGGTACGAGGTCGGTGTCCAGGGGCTGGGCAATGCCTCCGCCGCCCACCAGGCCGCCCTGGCCTATGCCAAGGAGCGCCTGCAGGGCCGCGCCCCCAGCGCGGGCAAGGGCGCCGGGCAGTCCCTCATCATCGAACATCCCGACGTGCGGCGGATGCTCCTCATGCAGTCCGCCTATGTCCAGGCCATGCGCGCCCTCGTGCACTACACGGCCTGGTGCATGGACATGGCCCATGTCTCCACGGGCGAGGAGCGCGACCGCTGGCAGGGCCTGGTCGAGCTGTTCACGCCGGTCAGCAAGGCCTGGTGCTCGGACTGGGGCTTCCGCGTGACGGAATGGGCGCTGCAGACCTTCGGCGGCTACGGCTACACGATGGAGTATCCCGCCGAGCAGTACCTCCGCGACTGCAAGATCGCCTCGATCTACGAAGGCACCAATGGCATCCAGGCCCTGGATCTGGTGGGCCGCAAGTTCCGGATGCAGGAAGGCCGCCCCGTGAAGGCCCTGATGGGGCTCGTGGGAGCGACGGTCAAGTCCCTGGCCGCCGACCCGCTCCTCGGCCCCTCCGCCCGCCAGCTGGGCGATGCCGCGAAGGCCCTGGGCGCGGTGCTCCAGGAGCTCCCCGCCCGGGAGAATGCCGCCCTGCTCATGGGACTGAACGCCGTGCCCCTGCTGGACATGGTCGGTCATGTGGTGGCGGGCCACCTCCTGCTCCAGCAGGCCGTGCTGGCGCAGGGCAAGCTGGCCGCGCTTCTGCAGGAACGCAACGTGGATGCCGGGAATCCCGCCGCCGTCCGGGCCCTCCTCGCGGAGAGCCGCGAAGCCGCCTTCTACCAGAACAAGGTCCAGACCGCGATCCACTTCGCCCACCGGGGCCTGCCCCTCGTGGCCGCCCAGGCCGTGGCCCTCCAGGCCGGGGAAACCGCTCCCATGGAGGCGATGCTCTAGCCGGTCCATCCGATCCATCCGCCGATGGCCGCCTCTGGAGGCGCCGGGGCGACCCTGTCGGAATGAAGGAGGTGATCATTCACCTTGATTGAATCGATCCTTGGATGATTGATGAAGTGTTAATTAAAATATGCAAATAGAGATAGTTGTTTGTAGGCGTGATAAATGCTCCAAGCCTTCCCTGTGCTTGGAGCGAAACCAAAAATGACACACCAACCCGTTGCCCGCCTCCCGTTGGTGTTCTTCCTGGGGTGCGTTTCCTCCACCCTTCCGGCGCAGGAACTCACCCTCTTCGCCGGGGCCATGAAGGCGACCGACATCAGGCAGTCGAGCTATGCCTATGAGCTGGACTACCGTCAGGACTTCTACCGGAACCTCGCCGCATCGGTCGCCTACCTCAACGAGGGCCACGTGCCCGGGCATCACCGGGATGGTTATGCGGTCGAGGTCTGGGGCCGCCTTCCCACGCCGCACAACCGCTTCTCGCTGTCACTCGGCGCGGGTGCCTATTTCTTCTATGACACCCAGGTGCTGCCGAGTGGCGGTTCGGCGGATGTCCATGGCACGGCTCCGATCATCAGCGTCACCGGCACCGGGTACCTTTCGAATCGCTGGTTCTACAGCCTCTCCCTGAACCAGATCCTCCCGGCCCATGAGCTGAAGGTGACGACTGCGAGTCTGGGGATCGGCTACTGGTTTGGTCGCGAGGAGAAACCAACCCCGGGCCAATTCGGCCACGGACTGGATGAGAAGGCGGCGGTGACCGGGAACGAGCTGACGGTGTTCGCGGGCCAGAGTGTCGTGAACACCTTTCGCAGCCAGTCGGCTCGCGCCTACGCCCTTGAATTCCGCCGCGGCCTCATCCGGCATGTGGACTGGACGGCGACCTTCATCTACGAAGGCAATCCGGAGATCGTCCGCCGGAGCGGTCTGGCGCTGCAGGCCTGGGCCGTCAACAACTTCTTCCAGGACCGCGTGACCGTCGGGATCGGCTTCGGTCCCTACATCTACATCGACCGCAAGCACCCGGCGGACGCAGGCAACATCAATCCAGCCGCCATCACGCCCCTGGCTTCGCTCAGCCTTGCCACACGACTCACGGATCGTTGGAATCTGCGCCTCATGGTCGACCGGGTCACGAGCAGCTACAACCGCGATGCCGACATCATCCTGCTGGGGCTCGGTCCCCGCTGGTGAGGGTCAAGGCCAGGCTATGACGGGTCATGGCGGCCTCCGACGACCACCGGTGAGGTCGTCCCCCCGACAAGCGAACGGCGGCCCGAAGACCGCCGCAGCACTGAGTGGTGGACCTGATCAGGATCGAACTGACGACCTCTGCATTGCGAACGCAGCGCTCTCCCAGCTGAGCTACAGGCCCACGAACCTCCAGTTTAGCGGGTTGAAGCTGATGGTCAACTTGCGAAGAAAGCCGCCCTCTGGGCGGCTTTCTTCGCTGGGCAAAAAAATCGGAACTACATGAGAGATTGCATGATCTTGTCCAGTTCGGCGGGGCTGGGCTTGAGCAGGTCTTCGCCCAGGGTGGCCAGGGGCTCGTCCACCAGGTTCAGCACCTCGGGGAGGGGGGGCTGGGTGGGGTTGATGTAGAGCAGGCCCGTGAGGAACTCGCCCTTGGCCATGGACTCGTGGATGGCCTTCATGGCGCCGAAGCGGTCCGTGGGCTCGTAGCCCTCATGGATGGCCTTGATGGCGACCTTGGAGCCGTCGGGGAAGGTGACGATCTCGGTCTGGCCGGCGGGGATCTCCACTTCCTCCACCTCGGAGTACTGGATGAAGCCCAGGTCGTGGAGAGGGAAGTCATGGTCCTTCACGTGCTTGTAGGAGCGGGTCGAGGCGTCGTGGTTGTTGAAGGTGACGCAGGGGCTGATGACGTCGAGGACCACCGTGCCCTGGTAGGCGAAGGCCGCCTTCAGGATCGCGTTCAGCTGCTTGGGGTTGCCGGAGAAGCAGCGGGCCACGAAGCCGCAGCCCAGCTCGATGGCCAGGGTGCAGGGATCGATGGGCGGGAAGTCGTTCACGGCCCCGGACTTCAGGTGGGAGCCCTTGTCCGCGGTGGCGGAGAATTGGCCCTTCGTGAGGCCGTAGACGCCGTTGTCCTCGATGATGTAGATCATCGGGATGTTGCGCCGCACGGCATGCACAAACTGGCCCATGCCGATGGACATGGAATCGCCGTCGCCGGAGACGCCGATGTTGATGAGGGTGCGGTTGGCCAGGGAGGCGCCGGTGGCGATGGAGGGCATGCGGCCGTGGACGCTGTTGAAGCCCCAACCCTGGTTCATGAAATAGGCGGGCGTTTTCGAGGAGCAGCCGATGCCGGAGTACTTGGTGACGCGGTGGCCCTCGATGCTGGACTCGAAGGCGGCGTTGATGATCTGGGCCGTGATGGCGTCGTGGCCGCAGCCGGCGCAGAGGGTGGACTTGGAGCCCACGTAGTCCTGCTTGGTGAAGCCGAGCTTGTTGGTGGGA
>Ga0255338_1001099_pt1 | contig 58250 bp, 45 predicted proteins | sample MeOH1_35cm_T4_19_FD_203715 | JGI IMG/M metagenome (GOLD analysis project Ga0255338, IMG submission 203715) | Sandy soil microbial communities from University of British Columbia, Vancouver, Canada - MeOH1_35cm_T4_195 | ecosystem: Engineered > Artificial ecosystem > Sand microcosm > Unclassified ... | reverse complement strand
CGAACGGAAGAAGATCGCCTTCATTGCCGCCGGTGAGACCCTCGACGCCTTCCTTCCTGGGCGTCGGCGCAATCATTAAAAGCAGCCCTGGCGACTTGAGGTGCGTCAGGTCCTCATCCCATACCTGAGGAGCTATCCCCGCTTGTTGGTAGAGCCGGTAAGCGACCGCCGCCCCGGAAGCATCGGTTCGCCGTACCGAATAGACCGGATACTCGCCGCCTCTCCGCGAGTCCTGCTTCCAAAGGAAGAAAGCACCTACGAATAACACTCCAATCACGAGTGCGAGTGCCACGACGGGGCCGAATGTTTTAGGGGCTTGAGTATTCACGAGTGGAGAGTTGCCTCTTCAAAAAGCTGAAGGCAAAAGTAAAAAGTAGCAAGGCAAATGGGGACTCTTCCGTTTGATGAGCTGAAGCCTTCCGGCTAGTGGGATCGCTTGGCTGCTACGATAATGGCTCCGAGTATCCATGCGAGCTCAGCCGCTTCCTTCTGAAGTTCGACCGCTGAAGAGGTGGAATCTACTTCCGAAGCGGTCAAGAGGCGTAGCCAGTAGGAAGTTTCACGTGCCTCCTTCAACGCGATCGAGTACTTGCTGATGAAATCGTTGCGACTCTGGCCCGCTTGCGCCTCTTCGACGTTTCCGCCAATCGAGGTGCCGGATCGGAGCAACTGCCTTGACAATGTTCGAGCCACTCCGGGTCGCTCATCCAACTGTCTACAGAAGCGGACGATCGCAACTGCAAACCGAAATGTGCGATCGCGAACATCGCGTGCCCTCTCCGTCATTATGTGAGCCCATCCACACACGAACTAGCCATGAAGCCAGATTCTACTTTTGCCTTTTTACTTTCCCACCGGGGCCGGCGTGCCGAGATCTCGAACGCCCCGTTCAAATGAACGGTATTGTTCCTCGCCGCACAAGCGATCTCCGTACCAGACTTCGTCAAAGAGACGCGTTAGCTGGCGGAGAGTCTGCTTGTGGCCCTCTTCACCGCGGAACTGCCGTACGTAGATCCAGTTGGTGAACGCGCGGTTGTAGTCTATGCGCCGCTCGCGATGCAGGTGAACGAGGGTCGCGAGGTAGAGCGCGCGGATCGCCTGACGGATATCCCCGCGGCCCAGCCATTGCTGTGCGAATACTTCCCACTCATCCACGGTGTGGTCCAGCGCGTTTTCGGTCGCGGACGCCTCCAGCGGCGGCGCCTCCCCCATTGCGGCGGTGTTCAGCGCCTCTTCACGCAGCGGACGTTCCAGGATCCATTTCACGAGCATCGCGAGCAGAACGAGGACCACGATCCCCAGGAGCACGTAGACGATGGTCTCGCCCCCCTGCCAGTTCCAGCGCGGAGGTTCCGTTTTTGGCGGCGGGTTCTGGGGGAAAAGGTGCTTCTTGATCCAATCGGAGAAGCTCTGCCACCAGGTCTTGGTTTTGCTTAGATCCACCCCTTTGATCAGGTCGCGGAGTTCGCTCCGCTCTGCCAATGGCTGGAACTCCGGCTCGGCGAGGATTTGTTGCAGCGCCTGCTTGGTGTCGATCGGAGCCGGCGCTGCCTGGACCCCCGTCTGCTGCTGCGGGACTGGACGACTGGGCCGTGCCGCACCGCTGCCGAGTGAGCGCTCCAGTGCATCTAGCCGGCGAAGGATGGCGGCCTTGTCCTCCGGGGTCTTCCAGCCGTCCACTCCATCCCGGAGCCATTCGTTCCGTACGGACAGCTTTTGACCGGCAGGCAGCTCCACGAGCTGGCTGCGGAGCTCGGCCACCGCCGTTGGATCGAGCTTGTCCGAGCTCGGCGCCTTCGCGATCTGCTGCCGCAGCGAACGGACGCGCTGCGCGTACTGTTCCAGCGTGGCCGCGTTCACTCGGCCGGGCAGTAGGACTAAAGCGAACACCAGCGCTGTCAGCGCGGCGGTGGTCCGGAGGTCGCGGAGGCGCTCCTCCAGGTCCGCACCTTCTCGCCGGATCCGGAGGTCCACGTAGAGCAGTGCGTCAATACAGCACTTGAGCGGGTCTACCACCACGAACGCCACGGCCAACAGCACGGTCAGGTAGACCTGGCTCTGCGGCTGGAGGTGCGGGGTGATATTACCGGTGTCGATGCCTAGCACGCCGGCCACGCTCCCTAACAGGAAGTGGAGCAGCAGGTGGAGGTTCACGGCAGTGAACGCCCAGAGCCCAACGGACAGCAGCCACAGCGCCAGCGCCTTGTCCCGATAGCCGGTCGTGAGGCGCCAACTCCGCCGGAGGGCCGCGCCAAACGGCTGCGCTTCGGTCATCGCTACCGGCCGCGCTACCCACCAACCCATCATCAGGAGTACGCCGGGCACAACCAGGCACCCACTGGCGAGCCAGGCAGCCGCGAAGCCCACCAGCCCGACATAGATGATCCCGAGCGACCGTCGCCCCGCATGTTTCCAGGCAGCCCACATCGAAACTGTTTCGCCGCGCGTCTCCCCCAGCGCGATGGAAGTCACGGCTCCTCGCGCGAGGCTGTTCACCACCACACCCACCGCCATGCCGGTTGCCCAGACCAACGTGCCGGTGTAAAAAACCTCGTTCTCAGTACCCGCCACCAGCGTGCCCAACCAGTGGAAGTAAGCCATCAGCGCCAGCATCAGCGGCGCGGTACCCACCCCGGAGCTGGCGTACATCGTCGCCCAGTTCCGGCGCAGGATCAGCCACGCGGCGTCGAGTACTTCTAAGGTTGAAAGCGGGCGGAGTCGAGTGGCCATGTAGAGGGTTCAGGGTTCAGAAAGTGCGTGGATCGCGGTGTTCTTAATCTCAGGGCATTCAGGCGTTGGGTATTGCGCATCTGGGCTGCACTTCGCACATTCCAGATCAGTCTGGCGCCGCTAGCCCCTATACCGTTCAAATAAGCCCTCCCCGGCCGAGGTTGCCAGGTCGGATCTCGGCTTCGGTGCACGCACGATTCCCCAATCCGAACCGCGACGGTCAAGGAGTGGATGGGCTAATCTACCGTTACGCGAGCAGCACCGCCTGTTCTCGTCAGGTCACTTCGTCCGCTCCTTGACCGTCACGGTTCGGAGGAGCGGTTTCTTTGACGGCTATCGGCTCCTCGGGCATGTTCGTTATTTGAACGGCATTGCCTCTAGCCCGTTAGTGGCGCAGCAGTGAGAGCAGGTAGCCCAGCACCGCGAACACTGCCACGGTACCAGCGAACGAGGCCAGCATCACGGGGATGCCGAGGACACTCTCCCGAGCCGGATTCACCTCGTCATCCGTCCGGTCCGGCGCAGCCGCCTGGAGGCACCGGATGCAGTAATTCATCCGGTCCACCTTGGTACTGCATTCCACGCAGACCACGGACCGGCAGCTGACGCAGATGCCGACCCCTTCCCGTTCGGGATGGTTTCTGCAGCGGAAGGTGTGCGGCAGGTTCTGCGGCGCTGTCCAGGTAGGGTGCGACATAACGAAAACTGCTTACGAGTGGCGCTAGCTGGATCCGATCCGGTAATCGAAGCGCGGTAGGTCAGGTCGAGACGACGGTTAGGGCCGAACCGGACGTTACCGCCCCCCGGCTTTCCAACGCCTAATATCCAACGCCCCCCGTGATTGGCGGTTGCGTCTGCGTTCATTCTACCGTGAACGGTTTCCTCTGGCGTGGCCGCGGGCTCGGCGAGATTGCGCAGGCGCGATACTATATGCGGGGTGGCCCAGTGCGAACGCGTGGCTGCCTGTAGTTTTGAGCCGCTCGCCAGAGAGTGGGCGCAGGTCGATCAGACTTCAAGGAGAGCAGTGTGGCAGCAGAACGAACTTTCGTAATGGTGAAGCCGGACGGTGTGCGGCGCGGCCTGGTGGGTGAATGCATCCGCCGCTTCGAGCAGCGCGGCCTGAAGCTGGTGGAGCTCAAGCTCATCACTCCCAGCCGCGATCTGGCGGAGAGCCACTACGGTGCGCACCGCGACAAGCCGTTCTTCGGCGGTGTAGTAGACTTCATCACTTCCGGACCGGTAGCAGCTATGGTACTGGAAGGTGAGAGCGCCATTGCGGCGGTGCGCCAGATGGTGGGCGCCACTCGCCCGTTGGAGGCGGCTCCCGGCAGCATCCGCGGTGACTACGCCCTCGAAGTGGGAGAGAACATCATCCACGCCAGCGACGGCACGGATACCGCCGCGGAAGAGATGGCACTCTGGTTCGGCGCCTAGCAAAGGGTGCGAAGTAAATGGAGAAATGCGTAAATGAATGAGGGGCAGTCTTGAGCTTGCCTTCTTCATTTACCCATTTCCTCATTTCCTGGCGAATGCCGCGCTAGTCAGCTTCGGGACGCGTGGCGGGTCCCGGTAACCGGGCAGAGAAGGTTGCTACGTGAATCGCTCAAGATCCCAAGAACTTTTCGAGCGCGCCTCCCGGGTTACTCCGGGGGGCGTGAACAGCCCCGTCCGGGCGTTCAAGTCCGTTGGCGGCAACCCGCTGTTTATCCAGCGGGCGTACGGGCCTCGGCTGGTGGATGCCGATGGAAATGAGTACCTCGACTACGTCGGCTCGTGGGGACCCATGATTCTGGGCCACGCGCACCCGCAGGTACTCGCCGCCGTGCACGCTGCCGTGGACCACGGCACCAGCTATGGCGCACCGACCGAACTGGAAGTCCTCCTGGCGGAGAAGATCGTTGCCGCCGTGCCCTCGGTGGAGGTGGTGCGCCTGGTGAACTCGGGCACGGAAGCGGTGATGTCCGCCATTCGCCTGGCTCGGGGCTACACTGGGCGGGACCGGATCATCAAGTTCGACGGCTGCTACCACGGCCACTCGGACGGGCTCCTCGCGCAGGCGGGGTCCGGGCTGGCCACGCTGGGCATTCCGGATTGCCCGGGCGTTCCGGAGAGCTACACCGCGCTCACCCTCAGTCTTCCCTTCAACGACCTGGAGGCGGTGGATGCGGCCTTCCGGCAGGAGCCGGACGCCATCGCCGCCGTGATCGTGGAGCCTGTGGCCGGGAACATGGGCTGCGTTCCTCCCTCGCCCGGATTCCTGGAAGGGCTGCGCGCCGTCACCGAACGGCACGGTGCCCTGCTGATCTTCGATGAAGTGATGACCGGTTTCCGGCTTGCCTATGGTGGCGCGCAGGAGCGGTTCGGCATTACGCCGGATCTCACCACGCTGGGCAAGGTGGTCGGCGGCGGCTTCCCGCTCGCGGCATACGGCGGGTGCGGGGAGATCATGCAGAAGATGGCCCCGGCGGGACCGGTCTACCAGGCGGGCACCCTCTCCGGCAATCCGGTCGCGGTGAGTGCCGGGCTGGCGCAGTTGGAGCTACTCGAAGACCGCAAGGCGTACGACGTGCTCGAAGCGCGAGGCGCGCAACTCGAGGCGGGACTCAACGCGGCGGCCCAGGCAGCGGGCATACCGTGCACCGTCAACCGCGTGGGCAGCATGATCACCGGCTTCTTCACAGACGTCCCGGTGACCAACTACGAAGACGCCAAGCGCAGCGATACCGCCCGATTCGGCAACTTCTTCCGCGCGATGCTGGACCGCGGCATCTACCTGGCTCCCAGCCAGTTCGAGGCGGCCTTCATCAGCACCGCGCATACGGAACAGGACATCCAGCAGACGATTGACGCCGCGCACGAAGTCATCGCAGAGATCGCCGGTTAATACGCTCTGGCAACCCCTCGATAGCTTGCCTAAGTCCGATGCCCCGGATAATGCGCGGGGCAGAAAATGGAAGAGGGTCCGGGACCGCGATTGAAGTCGCCATCCCGGACCCTCTTTGTGTGGGTTCCTAACGTCCCTCGCCCGGCGCATCCGCGCCCAACAGCGGACTCCCATTAAGCGGCCCAAGCGTGATGGTCGCCGAGACGCTCCCGCAGTTGGCGGAAAATCGCCTTTTCCCGGGAGTAGACGCCCTGGCGGCTGATCCCCAGGTCCTTCGCGATGTCGTCTACCCGCTCGTTCTGGAAGTAGTGGCGCTCGATGAGCCGCCGCTGATCCGGAGCTAATGTCGCCAGCGCAGACTGCAGCGTCACGGTCTGCTCGGTCACCAGCATCGTCTGTTCCACGTTCTCATCTGCGGGCAGTTGGTCCACGAACCGGTCGTCTCCGCCTTCGGAGCTGTTACCGGCGATCAACTGGTCCAGGCTCACCGTGGCTTGCTCTCGCTCCGGCTTCCATTCCCGGTTCACGCCGCGGATGATCATCCGCTCAATGGCGCGGCACGCGAGCGTAGAGAACGAGCTGCGGTTCGGGTCCCAGGCTTTGGCGGCATTAATGAGCCCCAGCATGCCCCACGAAACCAGGTCGTCCCGCTCCATCGTGCCCACGTAGTACCGCTTCAGGTAGCGGTTGACCATATATTCCACCAGCTTGTGGTTGTTTTCGACTAACCGGGCGACTTCTGCCTCGCTCCGCTGTACCGCTGTCATCGCCGTCTCCTTCTGTTGCCGATTACTTCTACAACGCGGTCGCATGTCGTAAAGGTTCGCGAGCCTCGGAGAGCCCTGATCGGCATTCGGCACGGCCGGTAGCGCTCACTCGCTTAAAGCACCTTCGTTTCACACCTGAAGTATATAGGCCTATAGTAACTTTTGTAAAGTGACCCCGTAAAAGAATGTGGAGGCGATACGCACGTGCTTGTTGCATGCATTCGGAAGCGGGTAAGATAGGGTACGGGAGTGCCAATACGTATGTCACCTGAGGACTGCAGCGATTCGAGTGGGATCTACTGTCCCGTAGCCGCGACCATGAGCCTGCTGAACGGCAAGTGGACGCTGCACATTCTTCGCGAACTCATGCACGGGAAGAAGCGGTTTAACGAGTTGGCCCGCGCCGTGGGGTCGGTCAGCTCCCGTACCTTATGCAGCCGTCTGCGCTCGCTGGAGGAGCAAGGCATCCTCGTACGAGAGATCAAGCACACGATCCCGCCGTGGGTCGAGTATGACCTCACCGAGAAGGGCCGCGCCCTGAACGCGGTAATCGACAGCATTGTCGATTGGGGCGTGAAGTACATGCAGGATGAAGTGGCATCCTGCCGCCAGATAATCGCCGAGAAGGTGGAAGGCTGCTGCGGAGCCACCGAATCGGAATAGAGCTCTACCGTCACGATTGAGCCCCACCGCTGCAAAAAGGCAACCTTCCTCACGAACCCATTTGCAACTCCCAACGTAGGGAGGTGTCCAATCCACTCGAAGCTGGTAAAGACCGGCAATGGGGCCTCCCCTACGAGGAAGCGCCCTGTGGTGGAACAAAGTGGTTCGGCTACCTGAGGAAGTTGCCATGATCAGCATTGAGGGCGGATCGCACCGGCTCTGCAGCGGCGTCTCCCGGCGAGACGTGCTCCGTATTGGTTCCCTGGGCGTCGCAGGCTTCGCCCTCTCGGATCTGCTCCAGCTCAAGGCCGAGGCCGCATCCACCCGCGGCAAAGCCAAGTCGATCATCATGATCCACTTGAGCGGCGGCCCCTCCCATGTAGACACCTACGATCCCAAGCCGGACGCGCCTGACGAGATCCGCGGCGAGTTCAAGGCGATCTCAACGAAGGTCCCAGGCATCCAGATCGGCGAGCTTTTCCCGCGACAGGCGGCGATGATGGACCAGTTGTCCATCATCCGCTCGTGCCACAAGGTGCTGCCCGAGGAGCACGCCTCTTCGCTGATGACGTGCGGCTACAGCTTTACCGAGCGACGCACGCAGGGCGAGCACCCGTCCATCGGCTCGGTCCTCGCCAAGCTGCGCTCCGGCCCGGAAGCGGTCATTCCGCCCTACGTGAGCCTGCGCGGCATGAACTACGAAACCGGCCTGGGCGCCGGCTTCCTCGGGCCGTCCTACGAAGCGCTCGCCTACGATGGTCCGGGCCGCGACGACCTGAAGCTGCGTGTGGCTGCCAACCGGCAGGACGGTCGCCGCAAGATGTTGGAGCGGCTGAATGGGTTCCGCCAGGCGGTGGATACCGGGGCCGTGCAGAGCCAGGACGTCTTTGTGCAGCGCGCGCTGGAGATCGTCGCTTCCAGCCAGACGTACGACGCGCTCGACGTGTCAAAGGAAACCGAAGAGACGCGGAAACGCTACGGCAACGAGCACTTCCTGCGCGCCCGGCGCCTGGTGGAGCGCGGCGCCCAGTGCGTGGCACTGGAAGTCGGCGGCTGGGACACCCACAGCGACAACTTCAAGCAGCTCCGCAGCATCATGCCGCCGCTGGACCAGGCGTTCACCGAGTTGGTGAAAGACCTGAAGGAGCGCGGCCTGTATGACGAGACCGTGGTGGTCATGTGGGGTGAGTTCGGACGCACGCCCAAGGTAAACGGAACGGCCGGGCGCGACCATTGGCCATCGGTTATGTCCGTGATGCTGGCAGGTGGCGGTCTGAAGATGGGCCAGGTGATCGGAGCGACGGACCCGCAGGGGATGTACGCGGTCGAGCAGCCCTACACGGTCCGCGACGTCGTGGCGACGCTCTACTCCGCCCTCGGCATCAACCCGGCTATGAACTTCGTCGACCCACAGTCCCGCCCCGTCCCGCTCGTCCACGACGCAGCGCCGATTCCGGAGCTGATCGGCTAGTGGCTTGAGAGGCGAGAGCACGAGTGGCGGCGGCGTCTCGCCACCCTACCGGGGAGCCCCTGGCTCCCCGGCTCGCCGATGCTACGACGCCGCTACTGCCCCCAATCTAGCGATCGGATAGGTTGCTAGTTCTCAAGCTGTCCCTTCCGTATCGTCTTGAACAATCTGCCGACGCTTGGCCGGGTCAGCAGCGCCCGGTAGCGGCAGGTTGGCTATGTCCGCGGCCGGAGGTCCGGAAGGCAGCGGCATGCGGCGCACCCGGAGCTGCCGATCCAGCCGGGCGAAGGCGCGGTCCTGGAACACCACCTCTCCGTCGACAGTCAGCCGCAGCGCGAGTGACCCAAAGATCCGGCCGTCGCGGATATCCAATACCGCCGGTACGCCCGCCGTGCCGAACACCGGAATGAAGAAGCGGAGGCTGCGCCGCTTCAGCGCCATTGCGTCTCCCGTGGTGTCCGCCATCACCCGGCCGTTGACCCGGACACGCTCGCGGCCGATCTCTTCCACTTCATACTCGACGGTGGCTGCGATCAGTCCGGAGAGCTGAAAGGTCCGTTCCCGCCATTCGCGGCTGGTGACCCGTACCTGCAGCAGCTTTTTCACTGCCCCTCCCGAAGGTCAGTCTCAATGCGGAACAGGGCTCGGTGCACGTGCACCGAGCCCTGTTCTCTACAACGTTGACGGCAGCCTTAAAGTATCTCGTCGATCGGATTGCCGCCGTCCGCGATGCGTACCGGGCGACCGTCGTTGCTCTCCAGCATCTTGTCGGAGTTGATGCCCAGTGCCTTCCAGAGCGTGGCCGCCATGTCTTCCACCTTCACCGGCCGGTTCGCCGGATACTCGGCAATGGCGTCCGTTTCGCCCACGGCGATCCCCGTCTTGATTCCGCCGCCGCCGATCGTGGCGAAACTCGCCGGTCCCCAGTGGTCACGACCAGCCGAGCTGTTCACCTTCGGCGTGCGCCCAAACTCGCCCATGCACATCACCACGGTGTTCGAAAGCAATCCGCGCGTGGCCAGGTCTTCCAGCAAGGCCGCGTAGCCTTTGTCGAGCTCCGGCAGGCGGCTGCCTTTCAACGTCGTGAAGTTAGCGGTGTGCGTATCCCAACCGCCAACCTGAATGTGCACGAATCGCGTTCCGGCCTCGATCAAGCGGCGAGATAGGAGACACGCCTGCCCGAAGGAGTTGCGGCCGTATTTTTCGCGCAGCTTGGCGTCTTCTTCCTTGATGTCGAACGCCTTCTTAGCCACAGGCGAGGTGACGAGGTCGAACGCGCGGGAGTAGAACTGGTCTACCGCCTGCACGCCACGCTGCGCCAGCTCCCCTTCGCGCTGGAACTGATCGATCGCATCCAGCACGCCGCGGCGCCGGTTCACGCGGTCCAGGTTCACGCCGCCGGGCGGGGTCACGTCCTTCACGCTGAACCCGTCCGAGTTGGGGTCCCCGCCCACGTTGAACGGATTGTTCATTGCGCCCAGGTAGCCGCCGCCGGTGTACTGCCCCACTCCATTTACAATGGCGTACGGCGGCATCCCGTTGCGGAAACCCTTTTCCCGCGCATAGACGGAGCCATACGACGGATAGGTAATTGCAGGCGTGAACTTCCAGCCGGAAAGGAAGTAATGGTTGCCGGTGCCGTGGCTCGAGTCCGGTGAAGTGATCCGCAGGATGGAGAACTTGTCCATCTGCTTTGCCAGCAACGGAAGCTGGTCACTGATCCGGATGCCCTTGACGTTGGTCTCAACCGCTCCGAACTCGCCGCGGATCTCTACGGGCGCTTCCGGCTTAGGGTCGAACATGTCGATGTGGCTCGGACCGCCGTCCAGCCAGATCAGAATTACGTTTACGTCCTTGGCGGCCGAACCCGCACGCGCCTCGGCTTGCAGCAGTGAAGGCAGGGTCAACCCGCATGCCCCTACCGCACCGACGCGGATGAAGTCCCGCCGGTTTAATCCCGCGCAGTTGAGGCTTCGTCGCCCGTTGATTCCTAACTCGAACATGGCTTCCCTTCCCGGCCGAGCAGCCAACAGCTCGACGTTACCTGCTCCCTCTGACAAAGGCCCGAAAGCGGAGTTTCGCGGAATGTGGACCGCTAGAAACACGCAAAGAGGTTCGGGAGGGGATTTATCCTGATGCCAGGAAGGCTGGAATGGGAGTAGATCACTTGGATGCGCTGTCCTCGTAATTACTGTCACCTGATCGTAAGGTTGCCGGGAGTCCCGAAGTCATTCGGGCCAAGCTTTACGAATGCAGATTCGTCATCGATAGTCCTTGCCCGGATGGCTCCGGGAATCCGGGCAATCTCCCGTTTTTGAGTAGCAATTGCGCTCAATCATCGGGTCGCATGCGAACTCTAGCGTTCCTAATCCCTTTATGTCTTCGTGCCTTTGTGGTGAAGATCCGGGTCTTACGGTGCCAATGGCACCGCCGTCGTAGGCGGCGATCCGGGAATGCGGAAGTCGCTGTCGCGGAGGGAGTCCGGTTTGCGGAAAGAGACGTGGCCATCGTAGAAGAGCGCGTTCATTCCATCGTTGTGCCGCAGCGGGTAGTGGGTGGCGGCGGCGGCGCCGGTCACGGGGGTGAACGGCGGCTTCTGCGGGGCAGTGGGGTAGTTGGTGGTGTCCGCGCAGCCCGGCGTGCGGGCGTGGTCCCAGACCACCAACACGCGTCCGATATCTGGGAACAAGTTGGAGACCCTCGCGTCGGCCTCTCCCATCGGTCCACCGTAGATGTAAGACATGGCGTAGCCCACCTGCCCCGTATAGCTTGGGCAGCGGAAGATCCCATAGTTCTTCACATACGGGCTGAGCAGACCGGGCCGGTTGATGTTCACCGGCGGCACGTCCCAGCTGACCGCGGAGTCTTGCGGCGCCCACCAACTCTCGTTCGGTCCGGAATCGGTGGTCGGCGGCGTCAGTGTAAGGCACAGAGGATCGCCGGCCCGGTCCGGGCAGAAGCGGTAGCGGCAGTTGAGGTCGTCGTAATCGTTCCGGTACATCAGGAGCGCCGCCCCCACCTGCTTGAGATTGCTCTTGCATTGCACGGCGCGAGCCGCATCGCGAGCCCGGGCGAAAACCGGTAACAAGATGGCGGCGAGGATGGCGATGATCGCAATCACCACGAGGAGTTCAATCAGGGTGAAGCCGCGACGTTTCATCTGGTAATCCCCGGCGGCAACGGCGTTCAGCCGCCCTACAGCGCTTCGCAATGAACGCAAGGATTTTATACGCTTAGCAAGATATACTTGCCAAGAGGAGTTCCTACACGATTCATGAAGCCTGACAGCTTGCCCCGAAACCAGCTTCGCAGCGTTCGAACGCGTTTGGCGCTCAGCCAGCAAGAGTTGGCAGACGCGGCCGGAATCACGCGCCAGACCATCGGCGGCATCGAAGGCGGGCTCTACGCCCCGTCCGTCGCGGTCGCTCTGCGCCTGTCGCGTGCCCTGGGCTGCCATGTCGAAGAGCTATTCTGGCTCGACGAAGAGCTGCCCGCGATCGACGTGCATGCGAGCAGCGACCTCGTTGACGTTGCCGGTGGTGACCGCGTGGCGGTAGTACGGGTAAATGGGCGCTGGGTGGCACACTCCCTCGCCGCGGAGGCGGCCTTCCGCAGCGAGATGATCCCCGCCGATGGGCTCGCGGAGCCGGAGGGTGATACGGGCCTCCGAGTTCGCCTGCTGGATGAGCCGGACGTCCTGGAGCGGACGGTAGCGCTGGCCGGCTGCACGCCGGTACTCTCGCTCTGGGCACGCGCGGCCGAGCGGTGGAATCCGGGACTGCGAGTCCACTGGACCTTCGCCAATAGCACACAGGCGTTGGAGCGCCTGGCGCGCGGTGAGGTGCACGCCGCGGGTTTGCACCTCTATGACGCCGGCAGCGGAGAATACAACACCCCCTTCGTCCGGCGCGCACTGGCGGGTCGAGACGTGCTCCTGTTCAACCTCGGCGTGTGGGACGAGGGGCTGGTGGTCGCCCCATCCATGCGGAACCGCATCCGGTCGGTCCCGGACCTCTCGGCGCCGGGCGTTCAAATCGTGAACCGGGAGGCGGGTGCGGGTGCCCGCCTGGTGCTGGAAGAAGCGTTGGAAGTGGCCGGCATTCCAACCGAGGCGGTTGCCGGGTTTGACAACCTGGCACGCGGGCACCTGGAGGTGGCGCGTGCCGTGGCCGAAGGACACGCGGACGCCGGCGTAACCACCACCTGCGTGGCCCGCGCTTTCGGTTTGTCGTTCATCCCACTTAAACAGGTGCGCTACGACCTGGCCGTGCTGCAGGAGTACGTCTCGCACTCGCCGGTGCGGCAGCTTTTCAGTACGCTGGAGCACCGGTGGGTCCGCTCGCAGCTCAACGTACTCGGCGGATACGATACCCGCCGCACAGGCGAAATCGTTGCGGAAGTGCGGTCCGCTTGAAGAGGTATCGGGAATGGAGCAGAATCTAACTCCTGTGTGGCGCTGGGTTGCGTGCGGCCTGTGGTTGGCGCTGGCCCTGGGTCTGGCCCGCGTAGGACACACGCAGAGCGATCAGGGCGCGATCACCGTTTTTGCCGCATCCTCGCTAACGAATGCATTCAAGGAGATCGGGCCGGCTATTCAGCGCGCCCATCCGGAACATCCGGTGCGCTTCAACTTCGGAGCGTCGTCCGCCTTACGCTCGCAGATCCAGTTGGGTGCGCCGGCCGACGTGTTCGCTTCTGCGGACTACGAACAGATGGAGCCGCTGCGCAAGGCCGGGCTGGTAAGCGCTCCCGTAACCTTCGCCCGCAATCGCCTCACGGTGGTCGTGCCGAAAGGCAATCCCGGTAAGCTCAGCTCCCCACGCGATCTGGCGCGGCCGGGACTTCGTCTGGTGACCGCGGCCGGGGCCGTGCCCATCGGTCGCTACACTCAAGAAGTGCTGGGAAAGCTGGGCCAGGAGCCGGGTTACCCAGCGGGATACGCAGCAAGGGTAAACCAGAATGTCGTGTCCCGGGAGCCCAACGTCCGGGCTGTGCTCGCCAAAGTAGAGCTAGGAGAGGCCGATGCGGCGGTCGTCTACGAAACCGATGCCCGCGCCTCCACGCGGGTGAAGTCCATCCCCATTCCGGAGACGGCAAACGTGATCGCGGAATACCCCGTAGCCGTGGTTGCCGCGAGCGCCAACAAGTCGGCGGCGGAGGCCTTCGTGCGTGTGCTTCGTTCGAACGGAGCACGCGAAATCCTGAAGCAGCACGGCTTTCGATGAGGTCTGCCCCTCTCCCCCAGGCGCTCCGGGAGCGAAAGGAAGGGCGCGCGCTGCTCTGGCTGGGATCGGCGCTCTTTTTCGGGTTCGCCCTCTTGCCCCTGGTCGCGCTCATGGGTGCTGCCATACCCGGAAGGCCGCTCCGCTATCTGGCGGACCCGATGCTTCAGCAGGCGCTGCGGATCAGCGCGATCACCAGCTTGATTGCCACCACGCTCGTGGTGGTTACCGGACTTCCCGTGGCGTACCTCCTGGCGCGCTACCGGTTCCGCGGCCGCGAGGTGCTGGACACGCTGATCGACCTCCCGATGACGCTCCCTCCGGTGGTGGCCGGGGTCGCGCTGCTGCTCGCCTTCGGACGTGCGGGTTGGGTGGGGCAGCACGTGGACGGGATGCTGGACGCCCTGTTCCACCGGGATGTCCATATCCCACTTTCCACCACGGCCGTGGTGCTGGCACAAGCGTTCATGGCCGCGCCCTTTTTCATTCGTAGCGCGCGAGCGGGTTTCGAAACGGTACCGCTCCAGTTGGAGCACGCCGCGATGACCCTGGGCCGGAACCGGTGGGGAGTTTTCTGGGCGGTAACGGTGCCGTTGGCGGCCCCAGCACTGCTGGCGGGAGTAGTGCTCGCCTGGGCGCGCGCCCTCAGCGAGTTCGGTGCGACGCTGATGTTCGCGGGCAGCCTGCCCGGCGTCACCCAAACCCTCCCCTTAGCCGTAATGGGTGCGATGGAGATCGACCTGGATCTCGCCATTGCCCTTTCCGTCCTCTCGCTGGTGTTGGCATTCGGCGCCCTGATCGGCGCGAAGCTGGTGGTGCGGCAATGGCGGCTGTAACCCCGCAACTGGAACTGGACATCGAGGTGGTGCTGGAAACGTTCGCGTTGGAGCTGGCGCTGACCGCCGCCCCTGGTGAGACGGTGGTCCTCGTGGGTCCAAGCGGCAGCGGCAAGTCCACCTGCCTCCGCGCGCTGGCCGGGCTGGCTCGCCCCCGCTCGGGGCAGATTCGCCTCGCCGGGCAGACCGTCTTTGACGCTCACCACCGCATCGACCTGCCGCCCTGGAAGCGGCGCGTGGGCATGGTGTTCCAGGACTACGCGCTCTTCCCCCACCTGACGGCCGAGCGCAACGTTCTCTTCGGCCTCCGCGGCGTGCCGGACGCCCAGGCCCGTACCCAGGAGTGGTTGGAAGCCCTGGATCTCACAGATCTGGCGCTGCGCAAGCCGTCGCAGCTCTCCGGCGGCCAACAGCAGCGGGTAGCCCTCGCGCGGGCCGCCGCCACGGACTCCGATCTGCTGCTGTTGGACGAGCCGTTTGGCGCTCTCGATGCGGCCACGCGCCGCAGCGTCCGCGGCGAGTTGCGCCGCTTCCTCCAACGCGCCACCGGTGCGCACGGTGGCCGCCCCCCGCGAGCGACAGTGCTCGTAAGCCACGACTACCTGGACGCCCTCACCCTCGGTGATCGCATCGCCGTGCTGGAAGCGGGCCGACTGACCCAGGTAGGAACTCGCGACGAGGTGCTCCGCCGCCCCCGTACGCCCTTCCTCGCGGCCCTCACTGCCCACAACATGGTGGAGGGCCGAGCCCAGTCAGCTGTTCCCGGCAGCGATCTGCGGGAGATTGCCGTCGGCCCCCTGCTCCTCCACGTCGCCGGAGCCGCGGACCTTCCGGCCGGGCCGGTATTCCTCTCCTTCGGCCCCCAGGAAGTGACGCTGCTTCGCACCGCGAGCAGTGGCGGAGACATGTCGCCCCGTAACCAACTCCCCGCCACAGTGCGGGAAATCGTCCCCCTCCCCGACCGACTGCGGATCTATCTGGACGCCGGCTTCCCCCTCATCGCCGACGTTGTTCGGTCCGCCGCGGCCGACCTGCGCCTGGAAGAGGGAACCAGGGTCATCGCGGTCGTCAAGTCGACTGCCATTGAGGTGTACTGCTAACCAGACCGCTCCCGCTCGTTCTTCGTGACAAGAGCAGCCTGCGGAAGGGGATACAATTGCGCGGGAGCTAGGAAGAGTGACAGAGACTAAACGAGAACGAGTACGGACGATGTTCGGGCGGGTGGCCAAAGGCTACGACCGCTTGAACTCCGTGTTGAGCATGGGGCTGCACCACCGCTGGCGGCGGTTCGCCGTGCGTGAGTGCTGCTTTCCCCAGGGCGGGAAGGCGCTTGATGTGGCTGTCGGCACGGGAGACTTCGCCATCGAGACCATCGGCGCCACGGGTACGGCGGTCGGTGTGGACATCTGTGAGCCGATGCTGCGGGAGGGCCTGCCCAAGCTGCGCAAGCTCGGACTGAACCGGCGCGTGCGGCTGGTGGTGGGCGAGGCAGAAGCACTGCCGGTGCTCAGTAACCACTTTGACAGCGCCACAATCGGTTTCGCACTCCGGAACGTGACCGATATCGACCAGACCTTCGCCGAGATGGCGCGAGCACTCCGGCCGGGAGGGAAGGTGGTGGCGCTGGAAATCGCAAAGCCGCGTAATCCGGTGCTGCGCCAGTTCTTCTTCCTCTACTTCTACCACCTCTCCCCGTGGGTCGCCCGCATCCTCGGCGGTGATCCGGCCGCCTACCAATACTTGCCCAACTCCCTCAAGGTCTTCAAAACGCGCGAGGAGCTCTGCGCCTCCATGAGCCGTGCCGGGTTGGAAGACGTGCACTTCCATGACCTCTCCGGAGGCATGGTGTGCGTACACGTGGGCACAAAGCCGAGGTAGGGAAAGGGGGGTTGGGCATTGGGCGTTGGGGACCCTACTTCGCAAGACCTAACCCCCAACGCCTGATCCCCGACCTTCCGTCCGCTATCTGCCTTTCGGCGCCGGGGTCTTCTTGACCGGGTAGGTACGGATGGTTACCCGCGGCGGGGCTGCGGTAGGCGTCGACGCGGGTTTAGTAGTCGGCAATACCGTGGTGAGGGTGGGTGGCGACAGATCCGGCTCGGGCGATAACGGGACCGGAGCGCCCGGGGCTCCTCCCGCGGCACCAAATGGAATGCTGCCATTCGGTAAGGGGGAGCCGCTGCCCGGCAATCCGGCTCCAGGCAATCCTCCCATCCCAGGCATCATCCCGGGCGCGGTGCCACGTCCGGCGGTCGAGCCATGGAGCGGGTGAAAACCGGCCGCGATCTTCTTCAGCTGTGCGCCGTCGATGCGGTAGACGGTGATCCACGCCCCGAATTGCCCCTCCGTTCCCCGCCCCGGTTCGGACACCGCGATGGTTCGCTCGCCCAGTGCCGCGACGGAGATCCCCATCGCGGCGCTGGAAGTCACGCTGCGATTGGAGCGGCCCAAGCCCCCATCCGGGGTGCCGAACGGCGTCCCCGGCACCGCCGTCGAATAACCGCCCACGAGTGGATCGGGGCTGGGGAGGCCCGGAGTGGTACGCACTCCGGAAGAAGCTGGCGGGCTGACCGCTGCCGGGGGATCCACTGGCCCATAAATGGCAATTCCGTTCCGTAACGGCTCGGCTTCCCCGGGGAAGTCCCAACCATCGCTGGTTTGATAACCGGGCAAGATACCCCATTCGCTAGACCAGGGCGCCCAGGCTCCTTTAAACACCTGGAGCTGGTCATTGATCAGCACCATCGGCCAGGAAGTCAGAACTATTCCCCGGTCACCGGGAGATATCTTCAAGTTGGCTTGTTTGGCAATTGCCTGTAAGACCGCCCCGAAGCTGACGCCCCGCGCCTGTACGGTCAGCCTCAGCGTGTCGGGAACGTCGACCTGAATGTCGATCGGCACCTGCATGGCTTTGCTCAGCGCGGTGGCTGCCTGCCGCACCGATGCATTCTTCAGCTCCACCGCAACTGGCTGCAATAGTATGCGGCTCTTACCGGAGTAACCGAGCACTTGCGCTCTGGCAAGATTTTCGAACTCGGCTTCGGTGCGCCGGAGTTCTAGGTCCGCTGCCTCAAGCTGGCGCTTGCGAGAAACTACCTCGGTATTGCCGGCTCCATAGCGGGTGAGTGCTTCCTTGTATTCGCGGCTTAGCTCATCCTGGCGGCGCTTCAATCGCTGAACCTCCTGGTTCAGGCGTTCAAGCTCTGGGCTCGCTTCCCGAACGGTGGCATCACGAGGGCCTAAACTGCCCGGCTCACGCCCGGCCGCAGGATCGGCGGCCGGCGGTGGTGCTCCAAGGCCTCCCGGAGCACCACCCGCAGGCGGCGTGCCCCCAGCGCCTCCTGGAACACCCGGCAACCCCTGGGCAGAAGCTGGCGCGACTGCCGCCAGCGCAGCCGCGACGAAGAAGTAACTAGTCCATCCCATCGCTCTTCTCCCGTTCTTTCTGATGCATGGAGTTCTGGTCCGTGGCTTCGCCCGGTGGGGACGACTGTTGAGGTGTCGTCTCCATTCCGGCCTCGCCCGGCGTACAGCTTGAAACGGTGGCCTGGGTCACCACCTGTGCTCCGAAGGGCGTGAATGTCGTAGACGTGGCCTGCGCAAAACCCGGCTGGTCCGAGGAAGAATTGCTCACGTCGATCGTCAAAGCCGGCGCGTCGCGCGTCGCAATCACCAGTAGCTGCGGCTCGTCCGGCGCCCAGCCGTCGAGGGCATCGCCGAACGCCCGCGGCTCGACCGCCAACGCGAGTTGGTCCCTTCCGGAGGTAGTTCCGAGCGGGTGCGGTACACGCTGTCGCCTGGGTCGCCGTGAGAACCGCGGCCGGGCGTGGCTGCGCACCTCGGACGCACTGTGCACGCCAACCGTCACACTCGAGACCTGCTCCGGGATTGCGGTGCTAGCAGTCGCCACTCGCTGCACCGGCGAGCTCTCCGCACCTTGAGCAGCGGATGCGATGCCGTGTGCCGTCGATCGGTGCTGCGCCATCAGTCCGCCGAAGATCCCGGCGACCAGGGTCAGGCTCGCCGCGAGCCGCCACCGGCGCAGCCAGGAGGCGCGGTGCACGCCCGCGTTCGATGCCGCGAGCGCCATGCGGAACAGATGGTCGCGGTCCGCCGGTGCGAGCCCGTCGACCACCGGCCGTGCGCGGGAGAGGAGGGCATCGGTCTCCTCCAACTCGCGCAGGCGTTGACTGCAGGTTGGGCACGCCGGAAGATGCTGCTCCAGGAGCCGTCGAGGCAAGCCACTCAAGCTGCCATCGTGGTAGCGGCAAAGGATGCGCTGCATCGCGCACGGGCGGATCATGCCTTCTCCTCATAGCAGCGCCGGAACTCATCTCGCGCCCGGTGGAGCCGCATTTTCGCGGCCGAAAGGGAGATCTGCAAGACCGCGGCGATCTCCTCGTAGCTAAGGCCTTCCCAGAAGCGCAGCACCAGCACGGCGCGGTGGTCCGCGGAGACCTGCGTCAGCGCCGCCTCGACCGCCAGCCGCTCTACCATTCGGGGCTCCGGCGCCGGACCTGGCTCATCCGCGAGGTTCGACGTCACCCGGCGACTCCGCGCCAGCGACATCGCTTCGTTGATGGCAATGCGGTAGAGCCAGGTGCGGATCCCACTCTCGCCGCGGAAGTGTGGCAGGCTCCGGAAGGCCTTGATGAAGGTGGTCTGCGTCGCGTCTTGCGCGTCCTCGGCTTTACCCAGCAGCCGGTAGCAGAGCGAATAGACCTGGCCCTGGTAGAGATTGAAGAACTGCTCCAGCGCCCACGACTCACCGCTTTTTGCGGCCGCGAGCCAGGGCAACGTCTCCCGCTCTTCCCAACGCCGGGTGCAGGGTACCGCAAAGACTTGATCCACGGTTCGGTGCCTCAACGTCCAATGCCACGCGCGCCGGAACGTCCCGCGCGCACTCACCTACTTGGATGGGGTTGAGCGGCGTTTTGTCACTGTGCTTCCTCACTTCGATTTCGTAACGTCAGCGGCCTGCCCCGGGGAAGAGTGTTCGGGTAGTAATTCGTAATGCGTAAAGAACTCGCTGCCGACTGACGGCCCTTCCGGATTACGAATTACGCATTACGCACCACGAATTACGACTGTCGTTCAGGCATTGATCGGCCCTCCCGTCATCCTTCATCCTTTCCCCGTCCCGCCGGAAACCGCTCCGCGAGCCCTTGAAGCCGGTATGATTACAGTGGAGGGCTCACTCATGCGGATCGTCGATTTGACGCGGCCGATCGAGCCGGGGATGACCGTCTATCCGGGTGACCCGGAGGTGCGGTTTCACGCCCATTCCGGATATGCGGAGCACGGGTTTCGCGTGACGGGACTGGGGATGGGCACCCACGCCGGTACCCACCTTGACGCGCCGGCGCACTTCCTGCCCGGAGGCGCGACCGTGGATGTACTTTCATTGGAGAAGTTGGTCGGCTCGGCGCGAGTGATCGATCCGGATGACCCCACCACCTCTTTTACCGCGGGAGAGCGGGTGCTGATTCGCTCCGGCTGGGGCAGCCGTTGGGGACAGCCGGGGTACTTCACGGAGTTCACGGGGATGACTGCGGAGCTCGCGGAGCGACTCGCCGCGGCCCCCGTGGACCTGGTGGGGTTGGAGACGCCCACCCTCCACCCACAGTGGGAGGAAGACGCGCGGCTCCACCGCCTGCTGCTGGAGCGCGGCATCATACTGGTGGAGAACCTGGCGAACCTGGACGCGCTGCCGGAGCGCTTTGGGCTCGCTGCGCTGCCGCTGCCGCTGCAGGGCCTGGACGGCTCGCCTTGCCGCGTGGTGGCCTTTGTGGCAGCGGATGACGAGACGAGTAACTGGCAATTCTCCGAAACGGGGTGACCGATTGCGACGCCGATTGAACCTGGGACCGGTTTACCTGCTGGCGACAGCGGTGGTGCTGTTCCTGCTCGCGCCGTGGCTGAGCGGTCTCGCGGTAGACTGGCTGTGGTTTGGCGAATTGGGGCAGCGCGGGGTGTGGGGCAAGTTGCTCGGCACGCGCGTGGGCCTCGGCTTTGGATTTGGGGCGGCGCTGGCCGGCTTTGCTTATGCGAACACCGCCGCGGCCCGGCGTTTTAGCCGCGCCACGCTGCCTCGCCGCAGTAGCTCCGTGGCGCAGGAGGCAGTCGCTCGCCTGGCGCGTGGTGGGCTCGCAGTGATCCTGGCCGTTGGATCGATCATGCTCGGCTGGATGGGCGGCTACGTCGCATCAACCCGCTGGGATACCTGGCTCCGGTTCGCCAACGCGCAGTCGTTCGGCACCGTCGACCCGGTCTTCCACCGCGACCTCGGCTTCTACCTGTTCAAGTATCCGCTGCTGCAGTTCGTCTCCGGCTGGCTGTTCACCACGCTGCTCCTGGTCTTCGGCGCAACGGCCGTCGTGTACTACCTCGAAGGCGCAATGGCCTTCAACGAGCCGCGAGCCCGCGTCTCCAATGCCGCGCGCGTCCATCTCTCCCTATTACTGGGCCTGGCGTTCCTGGCGAAGGCTTGGGACTATTCGCTCGACCGCTTCAGCTTGCTGTTTCAGCCGTCCGGACTCCTCTACGGCGCGGGCTACACGGACCTCCACGCGCGCCTCCCCGCCTTGAACATCCTGATCATCATCGCCTTGATCGCCGCGGCGGGATTCTTCCTTAACGCTTACATCCGCGCCCTAGTGCTGCCGGTGCTCGCGGTAGGTGTAATGGTCGTTGCCAGTATCACGCTCGGCGGGCTGTATCCGGGGCTGGTGCAGCGGTTCGCCGTGCTGCCGGACGAGCAGGCCAAAGAGCGACCGTACATCGAGCGTTACCTCGCGGCGACCCGGCAGGCCTACGGACTGGACACCATTGCTCCGGTGGAGTACAACCCCCGGCAGCCCCTGGCGGCGGCCGACCTCCAGCGCGAAAGTCCCACCCTGGACAATGCTCGCCTCTGGGATTACCGGGTCCTCTCCGATACCTACCACGGCCTCCAGCGCCTGCGCGATTATTACGACGTGCGGGACGTAGACATCGACCGTTACACGCTGAACGGCAAGTACCGGCAGGTGATGCTGGCGCCCCGGGAGTTGGTCCCGGAGCAGCTCGAGCCCCGACAGCGAAGCTGGATCAACGAGCGGCTTCAATACACCCACGGCTACGGCATGGTCATGAGCTCCGTGAGCGACAGCGACGCCTCGGGCCGGCCATCGTGGCTGATCCATGATCTTCCGCTTTCCACCGCTCCGGGATTGGAGATCACTCGCCCCCAACTCTACTACGGGATGAAGGACCAGCCACCCGTGATCGTTCCCTCGCGGACCAGGGAGTTCGATTATCCCATCGAGGGCGGCAGCGAGAACTCCTCTTACGCGGGCCCGGGCGGCATTCCACTGCGCTCCTCTCTGGCGCGCTGGCTGTTCAGCACGCAGCTCGCCGATTGGAACATCTCCATCAGCGATTCCATCCAGCCGCAGAGCCGCCTCCTCATCCGCCGGAACGTGCGGGAGCGCGTGGCGGCCCTGGCGCCGTTCCTCCGCCTGGACAGCGACCCTTACCTCGTAATCGAGGGCGGCCACCTCGTGTGGATACAAGACGCGTACACCGTGGCGAGCACCTATCCATACAGCGATCCCGCAGCGTTTGCAGAGACGGACCTTCCCGGACCCAGTGCCGCCGACTCGGCTGAAGCTGGCCAGGAGCGCTTCAACTACGTGCGCAACTCCGTCAAGGCGACGGTCGACGCCTACACGGGCGAGGTGCACTTCTACGTGATCGACGCCAACGACCCGGTGATCCGCTGCTACCAGCGCGCCTTCCCCGGGCTCTTCGAAGACCGCGCTAAACTGCCTGCGGACCTCGTCGCCCACATGCGCTATCCGGAAGATCTGTTCAACGCGCAAGCCAAGAAGTGGACGCGCTTTCACGTCACCAACCCGGATGTCTTCTACGCCCGCTCCGACGTCTGGGCCATCCCGGAGGAGCGGCTCCACAGCGGTGAGCAGAACCGCGCGCAAATGGAGCCGTACTACGTGGTGATGCGGCTGCCCGGCGAGAAGCGCGAGGAGTTCGTCCTCATCCTGCCGTTCAAGACACGAAACGGCACTACGATGTCCGGCTGGCTCACGGCCCGCTGTGATGGAGAGAACTACGGTCAGCTTCGACTTTACCGTTTCCCCACCAACAGCCAGATCGACGCGCCGGAGCAGGTGGACAGCACGATCCAATCGGACCCGGAGATCTCCCAGCAGGTCACGCTGCTCGGCCAGCAGGGGTCGAACATCCGGTACGGAAACCTGCTGGTCCTGCCCGTTGCGAACAGCCTGCTTTACGTGAAGCCGTTCTACCTCGAAGCACAGCAATCCAACAGCGGCCAGAGCGGCATTCCGGTGCTCAAGCGAGTCATCCTCGCGGAGAAGCGCGGCACGGCAATGAAAGTCGTGATGCGTCCCACCTTCCGTGAGGCTCTGGCGGAACTGGTCGGTGCCCCCATTTCCGAGGCCGTCACCGAGCCCCCGGCTTTGCGAGACGGACCCGCGCCCGGGAAGACGCCCCCGGCAAGTTCAGACTTCGGCCGCCTCGCCGACGAGGCCGGGCAGGCCTTCGACGCCGCAGAGAAGGCGCAGCGCTCCGGGGACTGGGCGGAGTACGGACGCCAGCTTCAGCGCGCGCGTGAGGCGATCCGGAGGTTGCGTGCGGGCGCGAGGTAGCGGCATTGGTGCGAAGAGCCGCCAGGGGATGCATCTCTGGCGGCCTACCACTTACGGTGCGCCGCACGCCCAGCGGAGTCATTGTGAAATGAGCGAAGCGTAGTGTGGCAATCCCGTCCGACATCAGCCAACCCAGACCCTATTGCCAAGAACACATAACCCAGCGCATCCCAGAGTTCACCATGGCGGCACTCCGCAGGAACGCCACTACCTCGCCGACAGGCAGCAGGCTATGAACCACCACTCGACAGTCACCGCACTTATCGGCGCCCTCGCCGTCCTCGTAGCCGCAGGTGCGGCCAAGGCTCCGGCCGCTGCGCCCGCGCCGCATCTCCAGGCCGGCGCTGCCGCGGTCAAGATCACTCCTTCGCTCACCCGCCCCGTCTACATCGCCGGCTATGAGCTCAACCGGCCTGCCGAGTCCGTCCACGACGACCTCTGGGCGCGCGCCCTGGTGCTGGACGACGGCAAGACCCGCATGGCGGTCGTGGCGCTGGACCTCGTCGGTGTCTCCAACCAGCGAGTCGCGAAATTCCGGCAGCGCATCCGCTCCGTGCCGCAAGAGAACGTCCTGATCGCCTGTACGCACGTCCACTCCGGTCCAGATTCCCTGGGCCTGTGGGGACCCAGCTTTGTAGCCACCGGCATCGACCCCCTGTACATGGACCGGCTGAGCGACCGGATCGCGGCGGCGGTCGATCTCGCTGCGAAGTCCCTCCGGCCGGTGCAGGTGTCCGCCGGGGTGGCGACGGTTCCGGATGGCCTGGTTTACAACAGCCGGGAGTCGATCCAGGACAAGGCGCTGACAGCGCTCCGCTTCCAGGCAGAGGACGGACAAACGGTGGCGACGGTGATTAACTACGGGGGCCATCCGGAGATCAACAAGAGCAAAGCGCTCACTTCGGATTATGTCGGCCCGGTGCGCGACACGGTAGAGCAGCGATATGGCGGCGTTGCGCTCTTCCTCAATGGGGCATTGGGCGGGATGGTCACCCCCAAGATTTCGGGCCACACCTTCGAAGAGGTGGAGCGCGTGGGCCGTGGCGTGGGTCGGTCCGCCGTTTCCGCGCTTGAGCATGCAGATCCGGTAGCTGCGGAGCCCATCACGGTCCGGCGGCGCGAGCTGCGCCTGCCGCTCGAAAATGACGGCTTCAAGCTGTTGTCGGGCGCCCACGTGCTGGATACAGAATCCAAGGACGGCACCGTGCCCACGGAGGTATGGCGCGTGGATCTCGGGCCCATTACCTGGGTCACCATTCCGGGTGAGATCCTGCCGCGGCCCGCGCTGGCGCTCAAGGCCAAGATGCCGGGGAAGTACCCGATGATCGTCGCCCTGGGCAACGATGAGCTGGGTTACATCCTCGACCCCGAGGACTTCGACAAGAAGCGATACTCATACGAGAAGAGCATGTCCGTGGGTAAGAAGACGTGGCCGCTGCTCTTCGAAGCGGCGCAGGACTTACTGAAGCAATGAGCGAGCGACCCCTCTGGATTGTCCACGCCGGCGTTGTCCCCTACGACGAGGCGGTGGCCCTACAAGAGCGCATCCACCAGGCCCGGAAGGAGGGTCTGGTGCCGGACGTGCTGCTACTGCTTCAGCATCCGGCGGTGATCACCCTCGGCCGTAGCGCGCACGAGGAGAACCTGCTGGTCGATCCTCAGGCGCTGGAGCGGCGAGGAGTCCAGGTCCGCGAAGCGGCCCGCGGCGGCGACGTTACCTACCACGGTCCCGGTCAGCTGGTCGGCTACCCGATCTTTGACCTGCGCGACCACGGTAAGGACGTTCACCGTTACCTCCGCTCCGTGGAGGAGGCGCTGATCCGCACGCTCGCCACCTTCGGGTTGGAAGGCGACCGCGTTCCCCGCCTCACCGGTGTCTGGGTAGGCAATGAAAAGGTCGCCGCCATCGGCGTCGGCGTGCGCCACTGGGTTACCTGGCACGGGTTTGCGCTGAACATCAGCACGGACTTGGACGCCTTCAAGCTCATCGTCCCCTGCGGCATCCGCGACCGCGGCGTCACCTCCCTGGAGCGCCTCCTTCAGCGCCCCATCACCGAAGACGAGGTCATCGAAAAGGTGATCGCCGCCTTCGCCGAAGTCTTCGAGCACCAGCCGGAGCGCCACCGCGTCGTTGAGCTTCCGGGCTACGCCAGTTGCTGCTAAATCAAGCGTCAGGCGTTAAGCGATTACCAGGCAACATCCTACTTCGGGGACCAAAGCCGGCGCGGGACACGTGGAACACCGTGCCCGTATTTCGTCATCCTGGAGCGAAGCGAAGGATCCCTCTCTCGCGCGAGGTTGCTTGCGGGTTACACCTGCTCACGAAGGTGAGATCCTTCACTGTGCTGCGCTCCGTTGAGGATGACGAGGTCGAAGACGGTGCGCGCTCACGATGAAGCGCGGCTGACGCCACGTCCAGACCCCTACCGCCAACCTCCTCGGCCCTTAACGCTCAACGCTTGGCGCTTATTCATCTTTCTTCCAGGTCACATGCCCATCTACAAAGATCTCGGCGCGGCCACCTGGACCGAGGATGTAGCCCAGCATGGTCTTCGACGGCTCCGCTACGTCGGTGAGCTTCCCGCCGGGAAAGGTGTATACGAACCCTTCGTAGAGGGAATCGGCGTTCGCATACTCGCGCAAAAGGCCGGCCACGGGTTGATCGGCACTCGGTAAGCTGTCCTCGTGCTTCTGCGCGTAGATGATCGCTGCCAATCCAAGCTGCCTGCCGTTGCTCAAAGCCACCATCTGCAGCGCCTTCTGGCGTGCCTGGATGAACAGCTCCTTGGGCAGGGTGACGAGCGAAGTCACCGACGCCGCCCCATTAGCGAGAAAGAGCACCGCGTCGCCCCGCGGCGAAAGCTCGCCCCACTCAGCGTCCGCGGAAATCAAGACGCTCGATTCGGGACCCTTCTGCGCCACTTCCAGCCAGAGCGGGGAAATCGTCTGGTGGCTATTCCCCACCTGAACCACGGACTTGGTTTGCCGCAGCCGCAGTTCGCCGGTAGCTGCACTGTTTGCCTCGGGCTCCCGAAACTTCTCCCGGGTGGCTTGCTTTACCAGCTGCGCGGTGCGGACGTCCAACGCGTAATCCGCCGCTTCCGCCGCCGCGCCTACCGCGTTCTTGGAGTCCGGGACGACGTAACTGGTCATCAGGAAACGCGCGCCGTCGCTACTCCAGCGCGGGAGGCCCAGATCCACCCCTATTGGAAATGACACCGGCCGGAGTAATGTGCCATCGCTGCGGACGATGCGGAGCAGGCGCTCGTTCTGGCTGAACACTACGGCCAGCGGCTCTCGCGGCGACACGAGTAGCTCCGACTGCTCCGGTACCGAGAACAGTGGCTTCATGGCGCCGCGCCGGGCGTCGACGCGCAGCACCCAATGCCGCAGCATTTCTTCCTGCGGCGGCACGGCCTGGCCCGCGGGCCGGGTCGGCCGGTACTTCGCGAGGGCGAACGCCACGTCGCCCGCCGCCAGCCAATCGAAGTGCGGCGCCTGGTCGTTGCCGACGACCACCTTCCAGAGCTCGGTGGCTTTTCGCTGCTCCATGTCCCAGAGCACCAGGCTCTGCTGGAAATCGGGAGTGCCCGTCGGGATGGGAGGAAGCTTCAGATATACGCGCGACGCGAGGACGTACTGCCCGCTCGGCGCCCAGGCGGCGCGGTTGACGTTCCATCCTGCCACAGTCTCGGCAGGCGCGACCAGGATCGCATGTTTGTCCGTCAGGAGCATCCGCGAGAGGTCAGGTGAGGTCGCCGCGGATGCAACGCGCAGCGGCAGGACGGCGGCGGCCAGGCAGAGACAAAGCGGCAATCGGCGTATCATGGGTCTTCTCCTTCGCATTCCGAGCAGAAGGACGGACCCAATCGAGCGACGGTTACGCGCGCCCTATTTGCGCGGTGGGGTGCTCGCCGGGCGGGGCGCATGGGGGGCGCCGGCAGATTTGCGCCGGCGCAGCAGGCCGGCTACCACCACCCCCAGCAGGAAAAGCAGGTATCCGCAAGCCCCGGCCAGCCGGGCGATCCAGAGCAGCGCTTCCGGGCGTCCCATCCAGTAGATGTCCACCAGCCCGATACGGCGACCGAGCGCCTCCGCCAGCAGCACGGTGGCGATGGTCGTGAGCATCACGCTCAGCCCCCAGAGCATCCGCTTCCGCCGCCAGTCCGCCCACACGCGAGAAGGCGGAATGCGAGGCGCGAGACGGACGGAGCCGAAGTAGATTAAACACGCCGCCACCACCGCCCACGCTCCCCCTGCGAGCGCGGACACGAGGATGACCCGAAAGATGGTGCCGGTGGGATCGTAGAAGATCAAGGGCGGACGCTACTTCGCGTGCGACGGAGTGAGATGGACCTCCGCTGCTGCCAGTTTAGCAGATCGGCGCTCGGTATCGAAGGTGTAGTTCCGCCGCTGGCCCGGCGATGGAGCTTTTCACTCCTGCCATTATTCCACCTGGTGGCTTGGACGAGCATATCGGCCGGATCAGCGACGCTGGAAAGCATCCGGCTCCGGCACCCATAGTTTGGAGGCTGCAATCGTTAACGCTGCCCTAGATCCGGCTCCAGCCAGAGGATCAGGGCCTGCCGGCCGGTAGTCGGCAGGCCTTCTTTAGTGGCCCGGCGGTGGCTGAAAAACAGCTCCGGGTTGCACGCCGTGCAGAGCTCCAGCCCGGTAATGTTTTCGGCGTTCAATCCCTCACCGGACAAGCGCTTATGCGTGGCGCTCCGAAGGTCCAGGTGATTTCGCCCGCTTTCCCCGGATACGAGGTCGTGCGGGAAATGCTCGGACACCTCTTCGCCCACTTCGTAACAGCACGCGCCGATACTGGGGCCGATCCAGGCAATCAGATCGCTGGGTTGTGAGCCCCACGTCGAGCGGAGGGCGTCCAGTGCGCTCTCGATGATCCCGCCCGAAAGTCCTCTCCAGCCTGCGTGGACCACTCCGCCCACCTGGCGCACCGGATCGACGAGGGCGATGGGGACGCAATCGGCCACCAGGGTCACTAGCGGCAGGCGGCGGCTGCCGGTCACCAGGGCGTCGGTGGCCGCGAGCGGCTTTTCGTTCTGCTCCCAACGGGTGCCCGCGTGAAGCTCGCCCACCAGTTGGGTGGTGGTGCCGTGAACTTGCTCCCCCACCACCGGCGCCTGCAGCCTCCTGCCGAGAGCCTTCAGCAGCGCGATGCGGTTCAGCCGGACCCGCTCCCCCACGTCGCCCACGTGCATCCCCAGGTTCAGCGAGTCGTACGGCACCTGGCTCCGACCGCCGTGACGGGTGGTCATCACCAGGTGACCGATGCCCCCCAGCGGCTCCACCGGCTCGAACCAGGTAAACTCTCCCGATTGCCGGCGCACATTCCCCCCCACCAGTTCCGTCATCTGCCTGCTGCTCCACCAATAAACAAGAGGGTCGAAGGCTCAATGCCTCAACCCTCTTGTATCGTAACGCGGCCGATCTATATTCGGAAAGACGATTCGGGCACCCGTACCCGCTAGCTCAGGGTTCGGAAGGCAACGGGGAAATGAGTAAACGAGTAAATGGCCGCCCCGCGCTCGCGGTTGCCATTTCCTAGTTTCCCCATTTCCGGGCAAACGCCGTACTAGCCCCAGTTGGCGAACTGAAGCGACTGGTCTTTCGGCGCGGCACTGGGAGCGTTGTTGGTCGCGCCGTGCGCGCCGTAGCTCCAGTCTGGCTGGTCGCGCGTCTCGCGGTCCATCTCCAGTGCCCGCTGCCACTCGCGCCAAAGGTACTCTTTCTTCACGCCCAGGTTGATGTGCTCCCAGGGCAGGACTTCCTCGAACGACCGCCGCCGGCAGACGTACCATTCCGCGTCGATCTCGGCCTCGCGGAACGCCGCCTTCCAGTTGCCGCCGTTCTGATGCGCCTCCAGCAGAGCCTTCGCCACCCGCCGGTCCGCCATCGAGAGCACGCCCTGCACCATGGAGCCGCGGACACTGTCGGTGGTGAACTCCAGGTGCTTGTTGGCCTGGCGCACCGCCTTCCCCACCGCCTTCAAGCGCTTCTCCACCTCCGCGGGCGGCATGCTTCCCGCCCACTGGTACGCAGTGTGCGGCTTCGGCACGAACGGGTGCAGCGTGAGGGTCACCTTGCGGAAGTTGCCCGCCTTCACCACCGCCGCGGAGAGGTCTGCGATGGCGAGCGCGTCCGCTTCCAATTCGCACGGTAGCGCGATGATGTAGTACAGCTTGATCCGCTCCACGCCGTTTTCGGCGCAGCGCCGGGCCGCAATCACCACGTCCTCGTTCGTCAGGTGCTTCCGCGCGATGTAGCGGAGGCGCTCCGAGCCGGTCTCCGGCGCCAGCGTCACCGTCTTCTGCCCCGCCTCGCCGATGGCGCACGCCACCGACTCGGTGAGGTTATCCGCGCGCATGCTCGCCAGCGCCACGCCGTTCGCGCGGGGCGCCAGGCTGCGCGTGATCTGCACGAGCTGCTTGTGATCGGTCAGCGAGCTTCCCACCAGCCCGATACGCAGCTTCTCCGGCTCCTGCGCTTGCCGGTCTGCGAACTCTTTCTCCAACTGCTCTGGAGGGGTGTAGCGGACGGGTCGATACGCGTAACCGGCGAAGCAGAAGCGGCAGCCCTGGCCGCAGCCGCGCGCCGTCTCCGCCAGCATCATGTTGCTGAACTCGGTGTTCGGGGTGATGATCTGCGCGCTGGTGTTGTACTTCTGCAGGTCCCGAGCCACCCACCGGCGCACCGGCATCGGCGCATCGTCCAGCGGGGTGATCGCCGCGACGGTGCCGTCATCGTGATAGCTCACATCATAGAGCGCGGGGACATAGACGCCCTGGATCTGGGACAGGCGGCGCAGCAGCGTCTGTTTGTCGCGCTGCGGGCCGGCGTCGAGGTACTCCTGGAACGCCGGAATGAGCAGGTCCGTGAGCCCCTCCGCCTCGCCAATGATGAACGCGTCGACGAACGGAGCCACGGCTTCCGGGTTCACCCACGGCGCCGGACCGCCCATGATCACGATCGGATAGTTCTCGTCTCGTTCCTCCGCCAGCAGCGGCAGGCCCGCGAGTTCGAGCATTTTCAGGACGTTCAAGTAGTCCAGCTCGAACGATACCGAGAACCCGATGACGTCGAACGCCCCAATCGGCCGCTGGCTTTCCCAGGAGAAGAGTGGCGTATGGGAGCGCCGGTGCTCTTCCTCATCCGTGGGATCCGGAAGAAAAACCCGCTCGCATACGGTGTCCGGGCGCTCGTTCAACAACCGGTAGACAAGCTGGTAACCCAGGTTGGACATTCCGAGCCGGTAGGTGTTCGGAAACGCCAGGGCGAATTTCAAACCGTCACCATGCGGTTTATAGAGCGTGCCCCGCTCTTCCGAGAGCAATCGTTTTACGTTTTGTATCAGTCGATAAGACATGCAGTTGGTAGGGTACAGATCCCTGGAATTCGTGCGTAATGGTGGCTTTAGTTAACCATAGCGCCGCTTCAAAGTCCACAAGCGACCCGGTCCAGGCACCGAGATCCCCTCTCCGCCGGATATCCGGGCAATCGGGCGTCTTCCCTGCCGGGGTCTCCTCGGTAGTTGCCGCGCTGAGGCGGGGAAGTGGCACCGCTGGCAGGCGGTTCCGGCGTCCGAATTAGGCGACGTGGCGATAAAGATACTTGATGAAAGGTCGACTCGGGAGGGCCTCCCCGGCGTAGATCCGTATCCGTAATTGAGACCCTAAGCACTGCCCGCGCATCGGCGCACGTTGTTACGCCCATTCTCATCCTGTACGGAGTGAGCATGTCCCAGGTCCCCCCCGATATCGAGCCGACCGACCCGGCCGCGATGACGCGCCCCAGCCGCCTGGCGGTTCTCGCCGGCGTTGCGCTGGCGTTGCTGGTAGTCAACAGCGCCTACCTCTATTTTTGGGACTCGGCCACCCTCCCCTACCTGCTGAACGTGGGGGTACACCTTGGGTTAGGCGTGGTACTGGCGCTCTTCGCGCTCATCCGCGGCAGCCGCTACGTGCGGGAAGCGGCACGCAGCCAGCACGGCGTGCGCCGGGTACTGCTCCAGGTGACGGCTCTGTTCTGGGGCGCGGCCATCGCGGCCGGCATCGCGCTCGGTTTCACCGGCGCCACTCGCCCGATGTATCCGATCCTGTACACCCACATCGGCGCCTGCATCGGCGGCCTGGTTGCCCTCGCGTTCTATCTGCGCGCCATCTGGCTGGACCGGCGGCTCGGTACGCCGGAAGGGCACCTGTGGCAGCGCACTCGCGTGGCTTTCCAGCTTGCGGCGCTGCTGTTGCCCGGCCTCATCTTCCTGAGCATCGGCCAGACCCGCGCGGCGGCCAAGGTGACCAACCCTACCTGGGCGCCGGAGAGCATGCAGGCGGAGAACCCGGACGCCCGGCTCGCTCCGTCGTCCATCCAGATCAAGGGTGCGGAATGGATGCCGGACGAGTTTTTCACCGAGACGGCCTCGAAGTCATGTGGGGAATCAGGCTGCCATCCGGACATCTACAAGCAGTGGAATGGCTCCGCACACCACCTCTCCTCGTTCAACAACCAGTGGTACCGCAAGGCTATCGAGTACATGCAGGAGGTGCAGGTAAGGGACGCACTGGATAAGGGTCAGACCAGAGAAGAGGGGCTGAAGCGCTCGCAGTGGTGCGCGGGCTGCCACGATCCGTCCATCCTGCTCACCGGTCGCTGGACCAAGGCGCCGATCAAGGAACAGCTTAGCGAGGCGAAGCGGGAGATCAACAGCGACCCCAAGAAGCTGGAGCGCCTGCACTCCGGTCTGGGCTGTATGATGTGCCACTCCGCGGTGCACGTGAACGGAACCATGGGTCAGGGCGGCCTGACGCTGGAGTATCCCAGCCTGCACAAGTACGCGGAAAACCCTAACCCGTGGGTCAAGAAGGCGCACAATTTCCTCACCAACCTGGATCCGGGCCCGCACCGGAGCCTCTTCCTGAAAGGCTTCCATACGGACTCCACGCCGGAGTTCTGTTCCTCGTGCCATAAGGTGCACCTGGACGTGCCCGTGAATGGCTACCGCTGGACCCGTGGCTTCAATGATTACGATCCCTGGCAGCAGAGCGGGGTGTCCGGACAGGGTGCGCGCGCCTTCTACTACCCGAAGGAGTTCAAGAAGTGCGCGAGCTGCCACATGCCCAGGGTGAAGAGCCACGATAAGGGCAACCAGAACGGCGAGGTGCACTCACACCGCTTCCCCGGCGCCAACACGGCGCTCAACGTTGCGTACGAAGACCACACGGGGCTTGAGGAGACGATGAAATTCCTCAAGAACAAAGTGCTCACGGTCGACATCTTCGGCCTCCGGCGCGGCGGCGCGGTAAAGGTGGCGCAGCAAGGCTCCGTAGAGGCCTCGAACCCGCAGGCCGCCTCCCTGATGGGGAATGACGAGAGCGGCTCTACCGGTGGCGTGGGGGTAGTGCTGGATAACAGCAAGCTGAGTGCGCCGCTGGGAGTGGTGACCGCCGCCCTCAAGCGGGGCGAGACCGTGGGCATCGACGTGGTGGTGCGCACCCGGGGCATGGGTCACACGTTCCCCGGCGGCACGTTCGACGCATTCGACGTCTGGACCGAGTTCAAAGCCGTCGACGACAAGGGCCGGGTACTCCTCTGGAGCGGCAAGGTCGCGGAGGGTGGGAAAGGCCCGGTAGACCGGGACGCTCACTTTTACGGCGCGGTGCTGGTCGATGAAAAGGGGCACCGCATCAACAAGCGGAACGCCTGGTCCGCGCGCGCCGTGGTGTATGCCAACGTGATCCCGCCGGGGGCAGCGGACACCGTTCACTTCCGCCTGAAGGTCCCGGCGGACTGCGGCGACAAGATCACCCTCACGGCTAAGGTGAACTATCGCAAGTTCAGTCACTACTACACGCAGTTCTCATATGCTTCCCGGCGCGACCCCAGCAAGCCGCAAAACTTCACCGGGTCTTACGACGACGGCCACTTCCTCTTCGACGGGGATACTAGCGACGTGTCCGGCAAGATCAAAGGCATCCCGGATGTCCCCATCGTGGTGATGTGCGAGTCTACCCAGGTGGTGCCGGTAGTGGATGGCGCCGTGCCGCCGCCCACCCAGGACACGCGGAAGGACACCTGGGAGCGCTGGAACGACTACGGCATCGGGCTACTGCGGCAGCGCGACTTCAAGGGCGCAGCGCACGCGTTCCGAAACGTGCTGAAAGCGCGTCCGGACTATGGCGACGGCCACGTCCACCTGGGGCAAACCCTCCTGGACGATGGACAGGTGACGGAAGCGCTCAAAGAGTTGGAGCAAGCCGTTTCGATGGCGAAGATCCGCGAGCAGCAGGGCAAGGCGTTCTTCCACTATGCGCGCGCGCTGTTCCAGGCCGGCCGGCTGCCTGAATCCGTGGATTACTTCCGGCGCTGCAGCGATCTGTTCCCTACCGACCGCGAAGTCTCCAACCAGTGGGGTATCTCGCTGGTCCGCAATCGGGACTACGCCGCCGCGGAAGTCGCCTTCCGCCGCACGCTGGCGGTGGATCCGGAAGACATTACCGCGAACTACAACCTCATCAAGGCGTACAGCGGTCTGATGAGCCAGGCAGTACGTGAAAAGAATAGAGTGCCGGAATCCAGCGCCAGCTCGGCGGAGAAGGACAAGCAGGTTCGCGAGTTGGACGTACGCATCCAGCAGTACACCGATAGCCGGAAGCGCGCCCAACGCCTCTACGAGCGGTTCCGCGCCGACGAGGTCGCCGGAGAGCGCACGGCCGTCTTCAAGAAGCTGAACCCTGGCGACAACAACGAAGCACAGATCGTCCACGAACACGGATAGTTAGAGGTGTCGCAGCCCACCGAAGAATGATTCGGAAGAGTAGAAAGCCTGCAGGCAACACCCCAACGCCTGAACACCCGAACTGGTAAACCACTAATGAATTGGCGATTGGTCCTTCCCCTGGCCGGCGTCGCGGTCCTCACGGTTTCGAGCTGTAAGAATGAGAAGCCGGCCGCGGTAACCAAACTGCCGGCGTCTACGGCGCAGGTGGTGTTCAAAGACGTCACGGGGGAATCCGGCGTCAAGTTCGTGCACAACACCGGCGCTTTCGGCCAATATTGGATGCCGGAAACCATGGGTGCGGGTTGCGCGTGGTTCGATTACGACGGGGATGGTGATCCGGACCTCTTCCTGGTCAACGGCACGGACTGGGCGGGGCACGCCAAGTCCGGAAAGACGACCGGCGCACTCTACCGTAACGATGGACAGGGCAAGTTCACGGACGTGACCAAGACCGCGGGTCTCGCGGATAGCTTCTATGGCATGGGCGCCGCGGCGGGCGACTACGACAACGACGGCGACCTGGACCTCTACGTGACGGCCGTGGGCGCGAACCGCCTGTACCGCAATAACGGCAAGGGCACGTTTACCGAAGTCGCCGCCCAGGCTGGGGTAGCTGACCCACACTGGAGTGCCAGCGCTGCCTGGTTGGACTACGACAAAGATGGCCTGCTGGACCTCTTCGTCACCAACTACGTCGAGTGGTCGCCGGACAAGGACGTGGTTTGTAAGATCCAGGCCGAGAAAACCTACTGCACGCCGGAGGTGTACAAGGCTGTACCGAACGTCCTCTACAAGAACCTCGGCAACGGCAAGTTCAAGAACGTGGCGGCGGAAGCGGGTGTAGCCGAAGGTCGGAAGTCCCTCGGCGTCACCGTGTGCGACTTCAACCAGGACGGCTGGCCGGACCTGGCGATCGCCGATGACACGATGGCGAACCTGCTCTATAAGAACCTGGGTAACGGCAAGTTCGAAGACGTAGCCACACCCGCCGGCATAGATCGGGGCCTCGATGGCCGGGCCCGCGGCGCGATGGGCATCGACGCGGCCGACTTCACCGGCGAGGGCCACGATAGCCTGGTCATCGGCAACTTCTCGAACGAGAGCCTGTCCGTGTATCAGAACGAAGGTGCGGACTTCTTCAACGATATCGGTCCCGCTACCGGCATCGCGCAGGTGAGCAAGCTGGCGCTGACGTTCGGCACGCTGCTGGCGGATTACGACAACAACGGCTGGGTAGACATCGTGGCCGCTGCCGGGCACGTAAAGCCGCAGATTAACCTGGTGGAAGAGGCGGTCACCTACGCACAGCCGATGCTCCTCTTCTGCAACAACGGACAGGGGCAGTTCCAGGACGCCTGTAAAAACGTGGGGCCGGACGTGCAGAAGCCCCGCGTCGCCCGCGGGCTGGCCGCCGCCGACTTCGACGGAGATGGGGACCTCGATCTCTGCGTCACTGTCAACGGCGGCTCGGCGGTACTCCTTCGCAACGATGGAACGAAGGGTAATTCGGTGCGCGTGCGTTTGAAGGGCGCCAAGAGCAACCGCACCGGCTACGGCGCCAAGCTGGTGGCGAAAGTTAACGGCCGGGAGATGACTACCCTGCTGCGCAGTGGCATGAGCTACTGCTCGCAGAGCGAGCCCGTGGCCCACTTTGGGATTGGCGGCGCCACCAAACTGGACAGCCTGGAGGTGCGCTGGCCCAGTGGTCAGGTAGATCATTACACGGACGTGCCCAGCGGCAAGCCGGTCAGCGTAACCGAGGGACAGGCCGCGTTCCAGGTGGCCGCGCGCTAGCTGCTCACGCGCCGGGAAGCGGAGGTTGGTCCGTCGTACGGCTCAAAGCCGTCTCCGGATACACCTGCACACTATGTCCGGAGGAGACCGCAACGCCTGAACGAAGCATCCGCCCACATCCACAGGGAATGCTGCAACCGGTGTGGTCCAACGCCGCAATCAGTTGGTTCACATAATTGATTCTGCAGGCTGGAAGATAGCTCTGGTTCCCGAGTGGGCTCTGGCTCGGATAGGGAGTGCTGGAGTAAAGAAGAATTACTTTCCGGTAGCAATACTCCAATACTCCACTCCGGATGAATGCTGTGGAGCAAACGAGCATGCGGCAACTACTGGTCGATTGTGCCTGGGCGAGAGTTCGATGAAGTGTGATTGGCGGTGATCTCCGCCGGAGCGCGTGATAATGGAACGAGAACCGCACCTATTCGCTGACAAGCCCACCGGCGTCGCCTCGCGCCGGGACCTCCTGCGGCGGGCCGGTGGCGGCTTCGGCCTCCTGGCTCTGGCGGACCTGCTCGGCCCGCAAGGCGCCCTTGCGGCTTCGGCACCCAGGACCCAGCCCTCAACGCCGGATGCCTCGATGAACCCGATGTCTCCCCACGCGGGCCACTTCGCGCCTCGCGCAAAGAGCGTCATCTGGCTGTTCATGAACGGTGGTCCGAGCCACGTGGACACCTGGGACTACAAGCCCGAGTTGGCGAAGCAGGACGGCAAGGAGTTAGGCGGTTTCGACAAGTCCACCGGGTTCTTCCAGGATCAGGTCGGGCCGCTGATGAAGTCGCCGTTCCAGTGGAAGCAGCACGGCAAGTCTGGAACCTGGGTGCCGGAGATCTTCCCTACTATCGCCCAGCACGTGGACGACATCGCGTTCATCCATTCCTGCCATACGGAGACCAACAACCACTCCCCGGCGCTCTTTCAGATCAACACCGGGATGAGCCGGATGGGGTTCCCGTCGGTGGGTGCGTGGGTGACTTACGGCCTTGGCACCGAGAACCAGAGCCTGCCCGGCTATGTGGTGATGTACGACACCCTGGGCCGCGGCCTCCCCAAAGGCTACTCGCAGAACTGGGGCGCGGGCTTCCTGCCGGGCATCTTCCAGGGCACGGCGCTCAATGCGCAGGGCGCCCCCATCGACAACCTGGCGCGGGCGGGCCACCTTTCCGAAGCAGGGCAGCGGCGGCAGTTCGATCTCCTGAAGCGGTTGAACCTGGAGCACCGGGAGCAGCACCCGGCCGAGGCAGAGCTCTCCGCGCGCATTGAGAGCTTCGAGCTAGCCTACCGGATGCAGATGGCGGCGCCGGAAGCGCTAGACATCAGCCAGGAGCCGGAAATGATCCGCAAGCAGTACGGCATCGACGACCCTCGCTGTGGTCACTTCGCTAAGCAGTGCCTGATGGCTCGGCGGATGGTGGAGCGCGGCGTCCGCTACATTCAGATCTACTCCGGCGGCGAGGAGAACGAGAAGAGCTGGGACGGCCACACCAACATCGCAGCCAACCATCGGCAGTTCGGCGGCGAGACAGACGTGCCCATCGGCGCCCTGCTGGCTGACCTCAAGCAGCGCGGCCTCCTCGACTCTACACTTGTCGTCTGGGGAGGCGAGTTCGGGCGGCTGCCGCTGGTGCAGCGCTCACCCAACGGCGGCCAGTCCGGCCGGGACCACAACCCGCACGCCTTCACCACCTGGATGGCCGGCGGCGGCGTCAAAGGCGGAGTGCACTACGGCGAAACGGACGAGATCGGCCACAAAGCCGCCGTCGATCGCGTCTCCATCCACGACCTCCACGCCACCATCCTGCACCTGCTGGGCGTGGACCACACCCGCCTCACCTACCGCTCCAACGGCCGCAACTTCCGCCTCACAGACGTGGAAGGTACCGTCATCAAAGGCATCCTGGCCTAGCGAGTGGGTGCGGCGTAACAGACCTCGTAGGACCGTCATCCTGTAGTGGAAATAGGCCTCGTAGGAACACCCAAGATCCGCACTCCGTTCCAGGATGACGGGCGACGGGACGGCTGCCGACGCTCCCAATGCCTGAATGCCTGAATGCCTGAACTAATGTAGCGGCGACGGCGGCAGCGTAATCTCCAAACTCGCCGCAACCGCGTTGATCGCCGCCAGGGTCGCCTTGTCCGCCTTCTTGCCGCCCTGGTTGCAGGCGATCATGAGCGCCAAGTTCCGCCCCGGCAGCAGGGCAATGAGGCTGAACCAGTAGCCGTCGCTGCCGTTGTGCGCCAGGATGTCGTCCGTTCCGTTCGTAAGGCGGAGCCAGCCCAGGGCATACTCCGGGCCGGCCGCGGGGAACGCCTGGTGCAGGAAGCTCAGCGTCGAGCCGGACAGGTAGCCGCGGGTCCCACTCTCGTCCAGGTGCACTGCGGCAAAACGAGACCAGTCCGCCAGCGACATGTGGAGTAGCCCGGCGGGATTGCCGGCGGCCGGTGGCTCCAGCGAGGAGCCGGGGAGGACTGGCTTGCCCTTGGACGTATGCCCCACCGGCTCGTCCGGGTGCTCCACGCTCCGCGGCTCGCCAAATCCGGCGGAGGTCATCCCCAGCGGCTGGAAGACCTCGATCTCCATCAACTCCTCGTAGGTGTAGCTGGTGATCCGCTCCAGCATCAACGCCGCGACGATGTATCCCACGTTGGAATAGACAAAGCTGGTCCCCACCCGGCCCGCGGGGCGCAATTGCAGGAGTTGCGGAAGGAACAACTCCCGGACCTCCGCCGGGGCACCGGGGGCCTGCTCCACCTGACGCTCCAGTTTCTTCGGCAGCCCCTCCGGAAATCCCCCGCGATGCGCCAGCAACTGACGCAGCGTGACGCCGGCGTACTCAGGACGCGTGGCTACCTGCAACTCCGGAAAGGCCTCCCCGATCTCGGTGTTCCAGGAGAGCACGCCTTTCTCGACCAGGCGCGCGCAAAGGGTGGCGGTCATCGCCTTCCCGCACGAGCCCAGGTGCCAGAGGTCCCCGGTGGTCACCAGTGACGCCGTCTTCGCCTGCCGCAGCCCGTCGGCGGCTACCACCAGTTGCCCGTCTTCCAGCACCGCTGCCGACATCCCCGGAATATGGTACTTCGCTCGAGTCTGCGCCAGGATGGAGCTGAGCCCCGCCTCATCGACGGCGGCAACCCGCACCGCCGCGCGGTGTGGCCGTACGGGTACATCCGGCCGCGCAGCATGCACAACCGATGCCGAAGCAACCCCCACCAGAACTGCGGCCAACCACAGGACTTTCCCTGCAGTGCGCAAAAAACCCACTTCACGCTCAATCGCCATCTCGACTCCTGCTGCGAAAATAGGTATCTAACCCTCGAACTCATCTCCGGAAAGGGTCCACGGCCTCACGAACGCGGTGCTTGCAAACGTATAAAGCAGCCCTACCTCCGAGCCCAAAGGGCTACAACCTAGAGCGCGAACAGCGCTCCCTTGTGACTCCCCGGGTACCCGCGCAGCGGGTGGGGGGGAGTCGCTCGACGGCGCCCCGATCAGCCCGTGATGCAATCCCCAGATCGGTTAACGCTCCGTAGCGCGGGAAGTCGCCACCGGTACGGTAGCCAGCAGCAGCCCGCTAGCCCCGCTATAGCGGGGCGTGAAGGGCGTCGCGGAGGGCCCCACTCGTCGCGGGAGGGCTGATCGGGGTGACTAGGGCGCGGGGGTATCCCCGAAAGTTGTACCCAACCTCCGAGGCAGACGCAGTCCATAACAAACCATCCGAAAGAACCCCACCCATTATGTCGGTTCGCAACCCAACGCGCACTCCCCGCAACGAGGGTCTCCCCGCCGTAACCCGATGCCCATCCGCGGCGTCGCATAAACCGGAGGCAACCTTGATGAAGCAGATCGGTTCGATCCTGGCGCTCAGCACGCTTATCCTGTCCAGCGCAATCCTGGCGCGGCCCTGCGCCGCGAAGTTTGCCTATGCGGGTCAGCCCGTGCCGGTAGAACGGTTAGTGAGCAACGTCAGCAAATTCGTGGAGAACAACCCGAAAGATGCGCAGGGTCACTACACCCTGGGCCGCATTCACAGCCTGGCCTTCGTGCGCGGTACGGCGCCGGTACAGATCGCCGGAAACGTGGACGACGGCTCGGCTCTGCCGCAGTTCCCCCCGTATGAATCGGTCCAGACCCCGCGCGCAAACGAGAAGACCCCCACGGATCAAGACCTGGACCACCTCTCCGCCTCGCTGCGCTCCTACCTGACTGCGAGCCAGCTCAATCCGAAGAAGTCGCTTTACTGGTTAGGACTCGGCTGGATGCAGGAACAGGGAATGCCCTTCGCGGCGCGAGTGGGACTGCCCACCGCTGCCGGAGCAAAGGTCGTCAGCGCCGCTGCCTGGCGGGAGGCGGCCTTGGCGTCCTACCGCCGCGCCTACGCGCTGGACGTGGAGAGCGACATGAAGTCCGGTCACCTGGGGCCGGGAGCCGATTCGGTGATCAGTCTCGAAGCGGCAGAGGGGATCGTCCGTTTGCAGGAGGCGAAGCCGCAACTGACGGGGCCGGAAAAGGTCGAATTCGCGCAGGTGAAGAAGACCATCGAGCAGTTCAGCCGCATCCCGCGGGTGGTTACCCCGATCATCTTTCCGCTGGAACGCCCCGCGTCGCTGGCGTCGTTGCTTTCCAACGGCCCCACCGTGACCTTCGACCTCGCGGCCGACACGCGCGGCGAACGCTGGCCATGGGTCAACGCCCGCGCGGGCATCCTCGTGTGGGACCCCGCCCGCACCGGACGCATCACCTCCGGCGCGCAGCTCTTCGGCACGGCCACCTGGTCCATGTACTGGTCGGACGGTTACGCTCCGCTTACAGCGCTGGACGACAACCACGACGGCTGGCTTACCGGCCATGAGTTGGACGGCATCGGCGTCTGGAACGACCGGAACGGCAACGCGGTGTCCGAAGCGGGCGAGGTAAAACCGCTCGCCTCATACGAGGTAAAGCGGATTGCCGTTCGTCAGAGCGGCCACACCGGCGGCGTTCCCAGCCATCCGCGTGGCATGCAAAGGATGGACGGCACCTACCTGCCAACCTACGACTGGATGCCCGCCTCCCTCCCCACTCTGCGGGTGTCGCGCTAACCATCGTCACCATGTCCCATCCAACCTTGCGCCTCGTTCAGGGCGACATCACCAGACTCGCCGTCGATGCGATTGTCAACACTGCCAATACGTCCCTGCTGGGCGGCGGCGGTGTGGATGGCGCCATCCACCGGGCCGCGGGTCCGGAACTGCTCGAAGAGTGCCGGGCCGTCCGCGCAAGGCAGGGCAAGTGCGCGACCGGGCAGGCGGTCATCACCGGGGCAGGGAAGCTTCCGGCACGCTACGTCATCCACGCCGTGGGGCCGGTATGGAACGGCGGTAACTCGAAAGAGGATGAGCTACTCGCCGGCGCCTACCGCAATTGCCTGCGCCTCGCCGTCGAGCACAACGTGCGGACTCTGGCGTTTCCCAACCTCAGCACAGGCATCTACGGCTTCCCCAAAGAGCGGGCTGCGGAGATTGCGCTTCGGGAGGTAGGGACGTTTTTTGCCGACCATTTCCCAGATCTGGAAGTCACTTTTGCGTGCTTCGATACGGAGAATCACGCGATCTATGCGCGTCTACTTGCCGCGCCTGAGCATTAGTGTGGGCCGCATTACCGGGCGCTCTAAGACCGTCCAATTGTAAGGCCGGATTGCCTGGGCGCTCAATTTCGGATGGCATGGTGCCCGCTGCTTCGGAGCGCCGGCGTGTGCTTCCGGACTGTCCCAGTAGTTGGAGACGATGAATGCCCATGAGGTGACTTGATGCGATTCACCTGCGCTTTGCTGCTGATCGGCACTCTGGTTACTGTGTCTCCGGCTCTCGCACAATCTCGGACCGATGGCACGGAAATCGTCCGCACAGCCGTGAGCTGCCGGGCGCTCAATATGCGTGGAACGCTGCGGGCTTTGCTGCGGAATGCGGGGCTGGGGTACGAAGTGCGCGGCGACGCCCCGGACGTTCCGGTGTCGTTGGATCTCCGGAACGTCCCGCTTCAAGACGCAATCGGAATTCTGGTGCGCCACGCGCAGTTCTCAGTGCTCGGAGTGCAAGTGACCCAGCAGGGCGGCATCTATGCCATCGCCTCCCCTGCGCCGGCCGCAGCCGGGGCTGTTCGGCCACCGGCACTGCCTGCAGCCGACCCGACGGGGCTGCTTCTTCAAAAACGGTCCATCAAAGTTACCGGTCTGCACTTGGCCGAGGCGCTGGAACAGTACTTTGATGCAGCCGATTCTTCATTTGGCATCGATCCGGACGTACCGGACGCCATCATTTCAGCACTGCCGGATGAGCCCACTACCTTGTGGTGTGGGATACAGCGCGTACTCGCGGCGGCACGCACCACTTGTGGGGAGCTCTACGTGGCTCGGATCGGCGAGATTTACGTGATCGCTCGCAACTCCGGACAGTCAGTGGAACCCACCATCCGCGCGAGGCGCAACGAAAAGGAGCAAGAGGTCCATCTCATCCTGCGCGACATGCCGCTGCGCGTGGCGATCGTCGCGCTATTTCGTGGGTCCGGGTATTTGTGCGCCATCGATCCGGATGTGCCGAATGTTCCGGTGACAACAGAGATTCGGGAAGTTGGACTATCGCGAGCACTACAAACCTTGCTCAATACCGCCCGTAAGCAGGTGCCGGGGCTCACTTTCAGCAAAGGATGAGTGCCGCCTTGACCGGCGCATCGTCATACTACTGAAGGAAGCTCCGTAAGCGTGATCACTCCCCCACTTCCCGGCGCCAGTATCGAGCAAGGCCCGCAAGACTGGCAGATCTTCCAACAAGACGCGAGTGGCACCGCGTCCGTCACCCTGCGCGGCGTCTACCGCGGCAACCCGGCCGATTTCCGCGTGGAATCGCGCATCGTGCGGGAGGCGGATGGCTCGCCGGCCGCCGGCAAGCTGAACTGGACGCCGGCCACCCTGCTTCCGGAGCAGCGGTGGGAAGCTGTGCTCTCCGGCATTCCCGCCGGTGGGCTCTACCGCCTCGAAACGCGGATCTGGCGCACGAACTGCCCGGACATCCGCCCGATGCGCGGCGACTACGTCCATCACCTGGGCGTGGGCGACGTCTGGATCATCGCCGGCCAGAGCAATTCCTCGGGTACGGGGACTGGTTACGTGGAAGACCCGCCCACCCTCGGCGTCCAACTCTTCGGCAACGACGAAGCGTGGAAGCTGGCCGCGCACCCGCTGGAAGACGCCACGCGGACTAAGCACCCGATCACGGTGCACGGCGTCTTTCAGGCGCATTCGCCCTGGCTCTCGTTCGGGCGGCGGCTCCTCAGCGAGCGCGGCTACCCGATTGGTCTGATCCCCACCGCGTTGGGCGGCTCCCCGCTCGCGCGCTGGCTGCCGGGCGCCGACCTGTACAAGAACATGCTGGAGATGGTTCGCCTCGCCGGCGGAGCGGCCCGGGGTATCGTCTGGTACCAGGGTGAAAGCGACGCCAGCCCCGCCTCCAGTCAGGATTACGGCGCGCGCTTCCGCAAGTTCGTGGAGGGGGCGCGGGCGGACCTGAAGTCGCCGAACCTCCCCATCCTCACGGCGCAGCTCGGGCGCTTCGCCGAGGCAGGCGAGGACCGGGACCGGCACAAGAGTTGGAGCGTGATCCGCGAAGCCCAGCGGCAGTCCGCCGTGGAGCTTCCACACCTGGAGCTGATCCCCGCCATCGATCTACCGATGGGCGACGAGATTCACGTCTCCGCCGCAGGCAACGTAATATTGGGCCAGCGCTTCGCCACCTCGGCGCTGCGAGCCGTCTACGGCCGCGACCTCCCGCGCCCCGGCGTCGCGTTCCAGCGCGCCGAGTGGGTGATGCAGCCCTCCCCCACCCTACGTCTCCACTTCGACCTCGGCACCGCCGGCTGGGTGAGGGTAGGTCCACTCCACGACTTCCTTGTGGAAGACGCGATGGGACCGGTCGAACTGAGCGCGGCCACGGTGGATGACCGGGGCTGGGTCGACCTGCGCCTGGGCCGCGGTCCGGCTCCCGGCGGCGTGACCGTGCACAACCACTACGGCTGCCTCCCGTCCGTGAGCCTCCGCGACCGCGATCAACGGCCGACCGTAGCGTTCACAGTGCGCGTTCCATTCCCCTAAAGGCCCAATTAATTCACCACGGAGACACGGAGACACAGAGGGACAAAGAGAGAATTGGACAGACTAGAAGGAGCCCAGAACCACGGCAGCGCCTCCCTCTCTCCCTTGTCGTCTTCTCCGTGCCTCTGTGTCTCCGTGGTGAATTATCCGGGCTTAGGTGGAAACCTCGCCCCACTCCGGGTACGTACCTCTACATGAGAGCCGTTCACCCGGAGGTGGCGCATGGCACGTTGGATCTGGGCCGCAGTTTTAGTCTCACTCCTCGCAGGCCGCGGGATCCCCGCGGAGCCCGCCGTGGCGCCGGCACGCGTCTCCATCGAGGCGCGCGACACCCCGCTGCGGGGCGCGTTGCGGTTGCTGCAGTCCCAGGCGGGCTTCTCATTCACCATCGAGACCACCGTGCCCAACGTCCCGGTCTCCCTCTCGCTCCAGAACGTGCCGGCCGACGACGTGTTGCACGTGCTGGTGCGCCAGGCAGCGGGCTCCGTGCCGGGGCTACGCGTTACCCGGCGGGAGAGTAGCTACCTCATCAGCGTTCATAAAGACCGTGTCGGAGCCGAGAGCATCCCGGTCAGCCCGGAACCGCTCGGAGCGCCCGCCCTCACCACCGCGTTTACCCGAAAAGTCTCCGTGGGGTTTCACGAGGAAGGGCTGCGGCAGGTGCTGGCGCGGATCTTCTCCCTGGTGGGCGCGCCGTACACGATTGAGCCGAACGTCCCCAACGTCCCCATCACGGTAGACGTGGGAACGGGAACCGTCTGGGCACTGCTGAGCCGGGTCCTGGAGGTAGCGGGGACGCAGGCGCCCATCGAGTTGGGCCAGTTCGGCGAGATCTACGTCATCGGCTTGCGCGCCACTCCCCTTCGAGCGGTCGCCGGCGCGGAGAATCCGGATCCGGCCGACCATGTGACGCTCAAGCTGGACGGTGTGCCTCTGGCCCTCGCGGCCGAGGCGCTCTTCCGAGGCTCCGGCTACGAATACACGTTGATGCCGGAGCGCTCGGACGCGAAGGTGAACGTCAACGTCCGGGACGTGCCGTTGGAAGTGGCGTTAGGGCGGCTGGCCCAGGAAGCCGCCCGCTCAGGCGTGCGCCTCACCTGGAAGCGAAGCGGGATGAGCCCGGTGCAGCCGAAGCATGAGTAAGATCGCCAGGATGCCGTAGATGATCCCCGCCCCCTGCAGTTCCAGGCGCATCCCGATCGCGTCCGCCAGCCCGGTGATCAGTAGTGCCGCGAACGGCATTACCCCCGTGAACATCAGGGAGTAGAGGCTCATCACCCGGCCGCGCAGCTCGTTCGGAACCTCTTCCTGCACCATGATTGACGCGATCCCCAACGAGTGTGCGATCGCGAACGACTGCACCCCGGCGGCAGCGACGACGACGGTGAGGCTCCGCGCCCACGCGATGATGCTCATGGTCACCATAATGGTGGCCGTGCACAGGATCATCCGGCGGATGCGCGCCGCCGGAGCCACCGAGAGCAGCATCCCCGCCCCGATGAAGGAGCCAAAGCCGGAGACGGCCATGATCCAGCCGAGCCCCTTCGCGTCGGTCGCCAGGATGTGCTTCGCGTAGAATGGCATCAGCACCGCGAGGTTCGGGAAGATAAAGAGCGTCGTGATGCCCGTGATCCCCAGCAGTGATCCCAATTCAGGCCGGGACTTGACGTACTTGAACCCCTCGCCCATGAAGTTCTTGGCAGAGCCGCCCTTGTTGGCGTTCGCCGGCGGCCGCGGCCGGATCATCAGGAGCCCACCGATCACGAACAAGAAGCTCGCCGCATTCGCGTAGAAGGCCGCGGCGGTGCCCCATAGCGCCACGAACCACGCCGCCAGTCCGGGACCGATGATGCGGGACGCATGGAACGTCGCCTGGTTCAGGGAGATGGCCTGCGTGAGGTCTTCCTTCTCCACCAGCTGTGGGTAAAACGATTGGTACGACGGCAGCTCGTAAGCCGTAGCGACGCCCGAAAGGATGGCGATCACGTACACGTGCCACATCTGCAGCCGGTTAGCCGCCACCAGCGCCCCCATGATGAGCGCCAGCACCAGCATGAGCCACTGCGTGTAGATCAGGATCTTCCGCCGCTCGATGCGGTCCGCCGCCACTCCGCCCAGGGGCATCAGTAACAGCGTGGGGATCGAAAGCATGAAGTTGACGAGGCCCAACGCCATTGCGGTATGCGTGATGCCGGTCACCACCCAGGATTGGGCGAAGTTTTGCATCCACGTGCCGACCAGCGAGATCGCCTGGCCGCCCCAGAACCAGGCAAACTCCCGGTGTCGCAACACCTTCAACACGGCCAGGCCGCCCCGCTTGGGGGCAACTGCCGGTGCTGGGCTCGCCGCGGGCGCCTTGCCGTTGGGGCCGTGCGCGTCCGCTTCTACGTCAGGCGATGAAGCTGCCTGTTGCTCTCTCTTTTCGTCCGTCACACCCAAGTATCAGCTATTTCAGCCTCGCATGGGAACACCCACATTCGAGAGTCTTTGAGGATCTCATTGCCGCGGCGCCGGCTTCGGATCTCCGGAAGCTCCTTTTGCGGCTGCTTCGCTTCCGGGTGCCACGGCGTTTTCCAGGAACGTCGCCAGCCGCTTCCGTAGCTTGCGCACCTGGTCAGGATTTGAAGCGGCCAGATCCTTGATCTCGCCGACATCCTCGACGACGTTATACAGCTCTACTCGCTCGCTCCCTTTCGGTGCCCCCGCCGGCTTTTTGCCTTCAGGCAGATCTTCGTCGTCGACCTCACTCGCATTCAACATCAGCTTCCAGTCGCCGGCGCGGATTGCCGCCTTCCGCGGCGATGAGCCGACGAGCAAGATCGCGTCGTGAGGGGACTTGGCCTTCTTTGTCAGCATGGGCCATACGTCCAGCCCGTCCGGAGTGAGCTTCTGCGATTGGGGTGCGCCGGTTAGCTTGAGGAGGGTCGGATACCAGTCGACTGCATGCATCGGCTCGTTGTTCACGGCGCCCGCCGGGATGTGGCCCGGCCACGTAGCGAAGGCGCATGCACGAACGCCCCCTTCATAGAGCGTGCCCTTGCCGGCTCGTAGCGGAGTGTTCATCGTAACCCGGCCGGGAGCCGGTCCGCCGTTGTCGCTGGAGAAGAGGATCAGCGTGTTCTGGCGCAGCCCCTTGGCCTCCAACTCCGCCGTGATCTGTCCGATTGCCTCGTCGACAGCGGAGATCATGCCCGCCATCGTCTGGCGCACCCCCGTGAGATTGGGATATGCCTCCTTGTATTTCGGCGGTACCAGGTGCGGCGCGTGCACCCCGTTGAAGGGCACGTAAAGAAAGAGCGGTTTCCCCGCGGGTTGCTCCCGGATCAGGCGAGACGCTTCTTTTGCTACCAGGTGGGTGGTGTAGCCTTCATCCTGGCTCGGCTGATCGTCGCGGTACCAATCGAGCACGCCGTCTCGCCGGTGGGTGAAGTAGTTCAGCGCCCCGAACATGTGGCCGTACTGGTGATCGAAGCCGCGACGCGTCGGCCGGTACTCGGGTTGGAATTCGCCCAGGTGCCACTTCCCGCAAATCGCCGTGGTATACCCGCCGTCTCGCAGTGCCTGCGCCAGCGTTCGTTCACCGAGGGGCAGGCCCCACGGAGCACCGGGACGCACTACGGTATAGACCCCCGTATGCGTGGCGTACCGGCCAGTGAGGAAGGCGGCGCGCGTCGGCGAACAGACGGGCTGCACGTAGTACGAGCCCAGAACGGTGCCCTCCCGGGCCAGCCGGTCGATGTTCGGCGTACGAACGTCCTTGCTCCCATTGAAGCCCACGTCCGCGTAGCCCAGGTCGTCGACCAGGAAGTAAACGATGTTAGGCTGGGTCGCTCCGGCCGCGGCAGCCGCACCCCGGTGGGTTCCGATCAGTCCCAGCACCAGCAGAACAATCAGTCCTCGTAACCACGGAAGGGAGCGTGACATGGGTTTAGTTCTCGACAGTCAAGGCGCGGCGCCATCAATTGCGGCAGCCGGACGGGTCGCCCAGCACATCCAGTCGTCTGAGCCGGCCGTACACAACAAAATGGGAGTGAGGAACGATATCACAGTTCCACACTCCCATCGTAAGAACCGCCACGGTTCCCGGTCGCCGTCTCTCAGGCCGCCGTCTCCCAACGCTGCTCGATCGACCGCTGTCGGATCAGCGCCCGTAAGAGGATTCCCAGCTCATACTCGGAGATGTCCAACAGGCTAACCGCCAACTCCGGCGGCGCCTGTCCCGTAAGGACACGCTCCAATACCGGCTCGATCCGGCTCGAAATTCTTAGCTGTTCCACTTCCTGGCTCATACGTGTTTAACGAATTCCCTACGGCTCTCGCCGCTATTTACCCGCCGATGCCAGACTCCATACATTTGTAGGAATTCTTAAAAGCACTCTTGCGGCGTAGACGGACCCGTTCGTTCCAGGCAGCGCGCGACACGGACTTCCCGCCTCGCTCGTGGGTCCGCGGACAGCCGGTGACCGGACTTACGAGTAGGCGTAATGGCCGGGGAACGCCGCCTGGTAATGGGCGAGGGTCTCGATTAGATGCTGAACCACTCGTGGGTTCCAGTCTGCATCCTGCTGTCGCTGTTGCTCCGTAAGGGCGGTGAGCAACACCTCGTGGCCTAGCGCCACGAAGCCGTCCTCACCCAGGATGAAGGCGACCTGCGTCAGGGCCGCGATCTCCCGGCTTACAGCGTGGGGGATTGATCTGTCCATAAAGTCGATGTAGAGCGTATTTCATCTACCCCCAAATGACCCCGGCTGCTGTCACTCTTTGTCTTACAACCTTTCCGGATCGGTCCAACGCGGACCGTCGCGCCGGTAACCCGGATAGATCCGGTCGTTGAGAGCGTTGTCCCAACCAAGCTGATTTCAGGCGGCCTGTCCAACCAACGGTGACTTGTCGGTACGCCGCCGAACTTCGTAGACTGCCTGCGGAAGTGCGCTGAACGGGGAAGGAGGCGGTATGGACGGCCAGCTTTGGGTGGAGCCGATAGGAGATCTCATCATCGCGCGCCTGCGTGGCGTGCCGTCTCCGGAGTTGCTGCGTGCCTGTCAGGAACAGGTCCTCGTGCTCGTGCAGGATACGGGACGGGGTCGCGTGCTGTATGACGCGCTGGAGATGATCCCGCCGCCCGTGGAAGTCACGTTCGCCCAGCGCAAGCTGGACGAAGAGCTGGGATCGGTGGAGTTGCGCCGGGCCATCGTGGTGCCGAACAGCCGTCTGGCCTACCTCGCCCGGCTGGCGTTCGGTGAGGGGAACTACCGCGTCTTCTACAGTGACATGTCCGCGGCGATCAAGTGGCTGAGCGAGGATTCATGATGTAGCTCCTCACCGGCAGCATCGGGGCGCCGCCGATGAGGAATTGTCGCCGCTATTGAGGCTTGCTCGGCTCTGGGGTCATGCTGTGCGGCTTGGACATGCCGGAGTCTTTGGGCGAGGCTGCGCTCCGGCGGTGCGCGCCGAAGCGGTACGAATAGCCGGCCAGCACAATGTAATCGGCCAGCGTGCCGTCCACCCGGTAGCCGCCAATCGCCTTTTGCAGGTTCCGCTGCGTGGCCACCGGCACGTTGAGGCTGAACGTGTGCGCGCCGGTGGAGTAGGAGACGCCGGGCTCTACGTAAACGGAGTACCCGGGGCGGCGGAACCCTTCGCTTCCTCCCACCAGGTCTTCGGCCGGAACCCCCTCGACCCGGGCCGCCACGCTGACCGACAGCCCCTTTACCTTCGGCACGGGCGCCATCACGCCCACGCGCGCCAGGTACTGGTCCGGCACGGAGTTGAACTTGAAGCGGCGCAGGTTCGGCGGTATGGTGCCGCCGCAGAGGAACAGCACGCTGGACTCCGTCCCGTTCGTATTCCTCGGGTTCACCAGGTAGGTGCCGGAGGCGAACAGCGTTGCGGAGCCTACCCGCTGGAACGCCTGGAGGTCGAGATTGATGCCCCAGCCGCCGTCGCCCGGCTGGATCGACTGGTCCACCGGCATCACCGTGAACACCGTGCCGGAAGCATCCGGAAACCGGTCCTTAGCGTTCGAGTTTCCGGTCGGCGCCTTGATCCCCAGCCCGAGTTCCACGTTCCCGCGCAGATGCCGGTCCGGATCCGCCAGCCAGTAGCGGCCCGTTAGCGATATGTCGCCGATGCCGTCGGCGCTCTGCACCTGCCGCTGGCCGGGAGGTGCCACGGGGACGGGGACGGACCAGCCGCCGTAGATCAGAATCGGAATGCCGAGCGTCAGATTCAACCGCCGGCTGACGGCATGGGTCACGCCAATGTCGAGCAACTGCTGCTTGTTCACGACGTTGTTGCGCATCCGCTGGCGCTCGGGCAGTTCTGCAATCCCCGCAAAGTGCGTGTTCGCCCGGAGTGTCCGGTAAGTGGCCGAGATCTGCCACTCGCTGCGCAGGAGATACGGATCATCGGTGACCACCGGCGTGGTTTGGCGCGCCACGATGCAGCCCTGCGCCTGTACCGCCTGCGGCATGAGCCCGAGACCGATTGACAGCACCCCAAGAGGAACTCGGCTGCTCTTCCAGCCCCTGGTGAATTTCATCCTTGACTACCCTGGCTTTACCTGATTGCTTGATTGGATTGCTATTGCCCCGCGGCGGCATCAACGCCGAACCACATGGCGGTGGCAAGTGGGCTCAGTAGGCTCAACCCAGTCTTTCCACATGCTCGCTAGCTCGGCAACCTTCATCCCGTGCGGGGAACTGGAGTGCTGGAGTAAGGGAGTAAGACGGCCGGAGGGTCATACTCCAGCACTCCACTACTCCATTGCTCCCTTCCCGTGCCAGACTCCACTCGGGAGTTAGAGCTAACTTCCAGCTTGCGGCATCAATTGTGTGAACCTAATTAGAACTGTGCGGACGCAAGGGTGTTGTTGGTTTCGTTCGTCTCTGGCACCTGTCCCAGCGCGTCCACAACCGCCAGCACGTAGCGGCCAGTTGCCGACTGCCCGGCCGGCAGCTTGACGCTCAACTTTACCGTCTTTGTTTTCGCTGCGGACAGGGCGGCGACCTTTACTTGCTTGAGGAGTAGGTCGCCTGCATCCGCGGTCGTGTCCGATGACAGTACGAAGCGCAGGATGGAGGCGCCGGATTTCACCGTTCCGCTGTTCGCCACGCTGACGCTGCCGGTTACGGTCCAGCGCAGTTTCGCACCCGTGCCCTTCGGCGTAGCCTTTTGGGACAGCCAGTTTCCCGTCAGGTCCACGCCTGGTGGCGGCGCCACAAACGTGGAATAAAGCGAGGCTTGATCCAGAGCCGTTCCGTTAGCGCTTCCGCCAAAAAGCAGCAGATTCTGCGCGGCGCCCTGACCGGCAGGACGGTTGATGGCCGCTGCGGCCGCCTGGTAAACGGCGCTGTGGTCCGCCTGGCGGGTCCAGTGGGCCAGGTGATTGGTTGGATCGACGGTGATCGAATAGGTCGCGCCGAGGTCCGTGCCGGTCTCGTCCTGACCGCCGACCAGCAGAATCTGTCCGCCGGAGCCGCTGCCGAAATCGGCGGCGGCCGCGGCGCTTCCGGTGAACCGTCCCGGAACCTCGCCGTCGGAAGTCAGCTCCGCCCATGAGCTCTGCGCCGGATCGTAGACCCAGACGTCGTTCTGCACGCCGGCCGCGGAGGTCCCACCCAGGACATACATCCGCCCGCCCAGCAGCACCGCGGCGTGCCCGGCGCGTCCGCCGTCTGGGAAATCCGGCAGCGGGGTCCAGGTTCGCGGGATCGGCTGATAGCTCCACAGATCCGCCAGGAGCGTGTTGCCGGCGCCGCGCCCACCGAACACCAGGTAGCGGTTATCCGCCGTGACTACGGCCGAGTGCTCCATTCGCGCTGCGGGCCGCTGCACGGTCGTGGGCACTTGCGTCTCCCAGCAGTGCCGGAAATCGTCGTAGTACCAGATGTCCTGTAAGAGCCCGCCGTCGTCGCCGGCGCCGAAGAACACGTACATGTAGATGCCGCTGGCGGCCGCTGCGTGACCGGAGCGAGCGGGCGGCAAGGGGGTGGTGGAATTGAGCCGCGAGAACTTACCGGACCCCGCGGTGTACTCCCAGAGGTCCGTGAGCGCCACGGAGCCACTTCCCGGCGACGGCGAGCGGCCACCGTAAAGCACGCCCGCGCCGTTGAAGTTAACGAGCGTATGGCCCGTGCGGGCGACCGGGCGGATGACCTGGTTCGGAACGGCCGTCCAGGTCCCCGCCGTTTCGCTCTGCGCAGCGGTATTCCAGGCGAGCAGCCCGAGCGCCATGAACGTAAGCCAGCGCGGAAGCGGGGAAAGCGATCGTTTGCGATTACTGCTCTGCATTTTCGTCGTCCCCCGCTCCCATTGCGGGCAGTCTTAAATCAGCCCGCGCTCACCATCGAACGCGGGCTGCCGGATACCCGTTAAGGATACTTCGCGCCGGTGACGTACCGCTGATACTTATCCCAGACCGCACCGGCGACCTGTTTGCCCACCTGCTGCCCCATGGTGTTCTCGTTAGCAAAGTGGATTGCACTGTAGATACGAGAAATGCCGGCGGATTTGGCAGCCGAACTGAATGTCGGGAAGTTGAAAGTGATCGGTTCAGCCGGGGTGATGCCCGGTTCGATCGTCGAGCTTCCGGCGGCCTTGGTCACCGAGAAGTCGAGGCGATCGCTGCCGGTGAACTTCTTGAGGATCGTCGCGGCGGTCCAGCTAAAGGTGCTGTGCCCGGAGTAGAAGCTGGCGAAAGGCGGTGAGATCACCGTAGCAGGCTGGCCGTAAGGCTGCCAATCCTTGCCATCGATGGTTTGCGTGCCCTGTCCCGGTCCACCCCACGCCTTGATCTGCTTTCCGGTGTAGAGATAGCGAATCGCGGTGATGGGACGGACGTAGTCATAGGTCCGCTTTGCCTGCCAGCAGGCGATGCCGGCATCAAGGACGCCGTTCATCGTGACAAAGAACACCTTAACGTCCTGGTCGATCCCATAGTTGTCCCGGTGGGAAACGAACTGCGTAATCAGTGCCCAGTGTCCCGGCGGGAGCTCGGAGTTGGGACCGTCCGCCCAGTACTCGGCCGTCATCTTCTTGAAGTCGTTAAGGGTCGCGCTCTCCTTGATGCACGCCTTCGCCTGCTTCTCATATGCCTTGGTGCCGTACTGCGCCGGCGTCAGGCTGGGGAGGAACTGCGTCGAAGACGTGAGCGCAAACGGGATCACAAAGCCCCACTGCGGCGCACTATACTTCTGGATCACAAACCCGCCGGCGCCATCGGAAACCCGCAGCGGCTGCCAGTGGTTCGGATCGTTGATGGTGTCAGCCGTGTTTACGGGAGTGTAGCCGGTGTAGTCGGAGTAAGGCGTGCCGCCGTTTACGTCCCCCAACTGGTTCGATCCGTCCGCGTGGCGGAACTTTAGCACAGCCGCCGCCGCGACGTTGCCAATGCCGGTGGGAGTGGTCTTGTCCGTAGACGTATCATCCGGATTGTAGCCCAGGTTGACCATGAGAGCGCGGAAGCTATTGACCTGTGCCTGTCCTGGGAAGAGGTCTACGGCCGCACGGTAGGCCGCAAAACTTACGGCCTGGGCCTTGTTCGCGTCGGTGCGCTCGGCGACCGGGCGCCGCAGGAAGCCGCCGTACCGAGTGCCCACCGCCTTAGCGTCGTAGGCGGCCCAGGCGTCATAAATGCAGGTGTGGAGCACCGCGAGGTGCCGCGCCACGATGGTGGGCCCCGGCTTCAGGTCGCGGATGGCCTGAAGGGCGGCTTCGTCCCAGGTGGTCACCACGGAATCGGCAGCAGCCGGATGGGCAGCCAGTCCCGCCGCCAGAGCCACTCCTACCAGGGCGAGCCTCACGGCGCGCTTCCGAATGGTTCGGTTCATTGGTTTTCCTCTTGATCAGCTCATAACGAATTGCGAAAGCGCGGTAACCTTCGGAGCCGGAGACGCTCGCTTCCTCCAAAGTGGAGATAAAAACCTTTTCAGGTAAACTCAACAAGGGAACAGGCGCAGGAGAGACAAACGCGCTATGCGCTTTCCGTGCATGGTGTTTGTCCGCAGCCGCAGGAGGGTGCTGGATCTCCGGCGCCTCGGGCAACACGCTCCGGAGCCGAACTCTCAAAGGGGCATCAGTGGCCGGGTTCCGCTAATCCCGACCCAGGTCAATCCCATAGCCCGCTCCGCGTGGTGCATCGCAGTGCGAATGCTTCCCGGAGAACGAAAGATGCGGGCGGCGGATGGCGACGTCATCCGCCGCCTCCCCCTGCGGTGATCGCCAGTGATCGTCTACTGATCCGCGTGGCTAGGGCCGGCTCATGCAGCGTGCCGGGATCAGCGGCCAAGGCCTGCTTTGGCGCCGATCGGGCAGCACATTTCGTGCCTCGAGAGGCAATCGGCGTCCAATCTGGGGCTCCAGGTTCTTATGGACTCGCGCGGTAACGGCTAGCGCCGCCGGAGTGATGGAGTAGGAGAGCCGCAGGCTTAGGGCTTCCCCATTACTCCACCACTCCGAACCAGGACTTGCTTGGGAGCCGGATCGACCTTGTATTCAGCAGTGAGGCCTTGTGGGACGGTGGTGGTTGCAGCCGAACTACCGCGCGTCCAGCCGGAGGACCGTGATGGAATACGGCGGAACGGTCTGGCTGAACGCAGCCCCGATACCTCGCACCTTACGCGTCACCGGCACGATGTGGGTGGGCTGGTCGATGGAGTTCGTCTCCGTTGGAAGCGCCGCCAGCGTCGTCTCGGTGGCGGTGGACCTGATCCGGCGCGCCCCGCGGAGGTCGACCTGCAACGATTGGGGCGTTCCCAGCGCGTTCACCAGCTTGACGGTAATCGCCCCCGACCTGGAGTCACGAGTTACGGAGTAGTGTAGGGTACTGCCCGGAAGACTGGCCTTCAGCACTTCGTCTCCGTGGTTGCCGCTGAACATCTGGATGGCGTAGTAGCTGGGCGACCCAAAAACATTGAGGGCGTCATACCCAATGAGGTTGGGCCGCCACTGCCGAGCGCCCGGGTTCACGTTAACCAGCAGCGGCGCGTAGCACTGCATCGTCACACGATCCGCGTTTCGCTCCATCCCGGCCATCCAGGCCGCGTCGCCCAGGGCGGCTTTCATGCTGGGCGTGGGCGGTAGCGATCGGGAGCGAGGATTCCACGGCTCAATGTCCTCGTAGGCAGCCCACTCCCCTACGAAAATCTCCGGACCCTTGCGCTCGTAAGCATCGTAGTGGCGCAGCGAATCACGCAGGAACGAGTCCGCGGTGCGGTAGTAGTGTTCGTCCAACACGTCCGGCTGGCGGCTGTGAACGCGCTTGCTCTCCGGCTGCTCATTGCCCACCGTGGAGATTACCTTCAGCTTCGGGTACTTCGCCTTGATGGCATCGTAGAACTGTGCAAATCGCCCGTCGTAGCTGCCGGACCGGTCGAAGAAATCCTCGTTGCCGACCTCCACGTACTGCAGTGGGAACGGCTCGGGGTGTCCGTCCTTCGCGCGCCGTGCGCCCCAGGTACTGGTTGCCGGGCCAGACACGTACTCGATCTCGTCCAGCGCGTCCTGGATGTAGGGCTGCAGATCCGGGCCGGGCTTGACGTATTCGCCCCGGAGGGAATAGCCGGCGTACACGGCCAGTACCGGCTCCGCGCTCATGTCCTCGGCCCAGAGCAGGAACTCCATGAGCCCCATCCCATCGGATGAACGGTAGCCCCACGGCCCCGGATGCCCCGGTCGCTCGGTAAGCGGCCCCAGGGTCTTCTTCCAGTCGAACCGCGTGGCGATAGTATTGCCTTCCAGGTAGTTGCCGCCGGGGAACCGCAGGAAGCCAGGCTTCAGGTCGACGAGCATCTGCATCAAATCCGGGCGGAGGCCGTTGGCGCGGTTCTTCCAGGTGGGTGGGAACAGGGACACCAGGCTGAGCCAGACCGTGCCGGGCCGGTCGACCGTCAGCGTCAGGCGGGCCTGGGCGGTCGGATTGACATCGCCGGTCTTCAGCGTCGCCGTATATTCCCGCCATTCGCCCGTCAGGCGGGAGACTTTCGCCTCGGCGAAGGTAGTGGCGCCATCCTCGCTCTGAAGCGCAAGGCGCACCGGTCCGGTGAATCCGGACGCGGCACGGGCGTAGAACGAAGCGCGGTAGCGGGTGCCCGGCTTGATCGGAAATCCCCAATAGCCCGCGTTGGCAACTCCGGCCGGGGAGTTACGCGAGGCGGACGCGACCTCCATTCGGAGGCTGACCGGCAGGCTAGCGTTGAGCGGTTGCTCTCGGTCCAACGTGAGGGTGGCCGCCGAGTTCCCGTCCTGCACCACAGTCCAGGAAACCGGCTTCTGCGGGTCGTCCAGGAACGCCCGGTTGCGCACCAGTTCCGCGTAAAGTCCCCCATCGTAGCTGTGGCTGATCTCCTCCGTCATCAACCCATAGTGCAGGGGGCTCACGTGCCCTACCGGATGATCCGCCTCGATGGTGAGCGTGGGAGTCTGCGCCCAGGCGGAGGCGGCCGTAGCGGTAAGCAAGAACAGAATCAGGAGGCGGGAGTTCGGACGTTTCATGGCGTGGTGCGGCTCCGCAACGTGAGGCAGTAATGCAGCCCGGGACTACCTCGCTTGCCGGGACTGGGATCTCGGAGTGATCCCGTTAACCCTATTTCGTAAATAACGCTTAGATATCCTTCTTCGTGGTGCAGTAAGACGAAAAAATGAAGAATTCTGAATTCGTGCCGGTTCAGGCTGACAAACTGCACCTCGATTTAGTAAGTGTTGTTTAGATATCTCGCGGCGTTCGTGAGCGACGACGGCGCCGCGGATGGGAGTGTCTGCCTCCTCCGGCCGCTCGAAAGGAACCGACCATGCAATCCCTTCCCTTACTCCTCTCCCTGGTTCCGGCTGTGCTGGGGCTGCAGGGAGCGCCGCCCGCGGGAGCCGGACCGGAAGCCAAACCCGCGCCGCAGAGTCGCGAGCGCGCCGCCGATGCCATCCGACTCAATCCGGACGACGTGCCGGCCTATCCGGAGCCGCCGGCCGGCATCGACGCGGACCGCCCGGAGATCCCGCACGGCAAGCTGGAGTTGATCGAGTATGACTCGAAGTCCGTGGGGACCCGGCGCAAGCTCCAGGTCTACACGCCGCCCGGCTATGCTGCGGGCAAGAGCTACCCGGTGCTCTACCTGCTGCACGGCATCGGTGGCGACGAGACCGAGTGGCAGCGGTTCGCGCACCCGAACCTGCTGCTCGACAATCTGATCGCCGAAGGCAAGGCGGTACCGATGATCGTGGTGATGCCCAACGGCCGCGCCCAGAAGAACGACCGGGCGGAGGGCAACGTGTTTGCCGCGGCACCCGCGTTTGCCGCATTCGAGCAGGACCTGCTGGGGAGCGTCATCCCCACCATCGAAGCGCGCTACGGCGTGCAGGCGGACCGGGAGCACCGCGCGCTGGCCGGCCTCTCCATGGGTGGCGGGCAGTCCCTCAACTTCGGACTGGGGCACCTGGAGACGTTTGCGTGGGTAGGCGGTTTCTCCTCGGCCCCGAATACCAGGACTCCCGAGCAACTGGTCCCGGACCCGGACGTTGCGAAAGACAAGCTGAAGCTGCTCTGGCTCTCCTGCGGCAACAAGGACGGGCTAATCCGGATCAGCCAGGGGGTACACGGCTATTTGAAGGAGAAGGGCGTGCCGCACGTGTGGAACGTGGATGGTCACGCTCACGATCCGACGCACTGGCGAAACAACCTCTACTACTTCCTCCAGCGAGTGTTTCGCTAGAGGCGCGCGTGAGAGGCCGCTTCGGAAGCCAGGAGCAACCGAACGCGACCCAGGGCGTGGTGGCGGCGTCTCGCCGCCGCCCGGTGAGCCGCCGGCTCACCGGGCCGACGTTCCGTCGGCTTGCCGCCGAGACGGCGGCACCACTTCACTTCGATATGGACCTTATTGGTCCTGCTCCGCCGAGATCCACTGAGCCCCGCGCGCCCTCTCGAATACTGCTGCGGGCCTGCTTCAGCGCCGCCCGGTAACGTTCCTTCCGATAGGCGGCTTCGGCGCCACGGTAGGCGCGCACGCCCGCCGCGAGGCGTTCGGAGTCGGTGCCAGCCGTGGTGGCCTGCTGGAGCGTCCGGTAAGCCGTGGCAATCCCATCGCGGGCCTGCTGCGACTGGCGAACCGACGCCGCGGCACCCTCCGCCTGAAGTCGGAGGAGATGGATGCGGACAGCCTCATCCGGCTTCAGTGTGAACCGCATGCCCGCGCGCAGGCTCGCCGCGCTCACCGTGCGTTCGTCGAGCCCGCCGCTTCCACGGCGAAGGGTGAGCCGGTATTCGCCGTCGTCTAGCGCCCGCATCCGCAGCAGCGCGCTCTTTGAT
>Ga0255338_1001098_pt1 | contig 58417 bp, 62 predicted proteins | sample MeOH1_35cm_T4_19_FD_203715 | JGI IMG/M metagenome (GOLD analysis project Ga0255338, IMG submission 203715) | Sandy soil microbial communities from University of British Columbia, Vancouver, Canada - MeOH1_35cm_T4_195 | ecosystem: Engineered > Artificial ecosystem > Sand microcosm > Unclassified ... | reverse complement strand
TGCCTGCGTCGGCACAAGCCTGGGCAAAAGCGGCGTTCTCCGAGAGGAAGCCGTAACCAGGATGAATGCAGTCGGCACCCGCAGCCTTCGCCGCGGCGATGATCTTCTCGACGACCAGATAGCTCTGCGCCGCCGGCGCGGGGCCGATCAGGTGCGCCTCGTCACAGACGCGCACATGCAGCGCCTTGGCGTCCGCCTCCGAATAGACGGCGATGGTGCGCAGGCCCATGCGTTTCGCCGTGCGCGCGATGCGGCAGGCGATCTCGCCACGGTTGGCAATCAGAACGGAGGAGAACATCAGGGCGGGGTCCGGCGTTACGTCGGCCGGATACTAGCGCGCCTGCGCGGCGCTTGGCGCCTGGGCCTGTGGACGCTTTGGCGGCACCGGCACACCCTCACCGCCCTCGCCTCCGGGCTGCGCGGCCTGCGCCTCGGCCCCCTCCTTCAATTTCGGCCGCGGCGGTTCGCTGTTCATGATGCTGACCGGCGGGATCGAAGCGGCCGACGGGAAATCCCACTTAGGGTCGACCGGATGGCCGGTCACCGCCGGCGGCGCGACGCTCGCCACAGCGGGCGGCGACGGTTCGACTGGCACGCTCGCTTGCGGCACGGGTTCAGATACGGCGCGGCCCCAGCCGGCGGCGTAGCGCGAGACGTATTGCTCGAAGACCCGCGCCTTCATGTTGGCCTTCAGCGCACCGGCTTCGTTCACCAGCGCAAAAGCCTCGCAGCGCTCCGGCGTACAGCCGTCACGATCGGCCAGGACCTGTGCCGCGAGACCGAAACGGTCGAGTTCGATCGACCTGCGTACACCGGCGAAGGCCGTCATGAGATCGCCGTCGCCAAGCTTGGCGCCTTCCTGCAGGAGCACCAGCCGCGCGGCCATAAGCGACAAGGCAGCCGCAGCGCTGGTGGCTTCTGCGAACACCGCCTTCTCGCAGGCATTGCCGACCGTCTCCCCGGCACCGCCATCGAGGCAGGCAAGCGGCGAACCGGGCACGAGCGCGCGGGCGGTCAGCTCGGCCTCGCGGGCGAGCAGCGCGCGCCGTTCGGCGGCGCGGCTGTCGACGGCCATGCGGTCGATCACGGCGTAGACGCCTGCCGCGGCGGCTAAAACCGCCACGGCCGCTATTGCGAGACCCACTAGGCCTTTCACGCCCGTCATAGCCCTCAGCTTTTCATGACGCGCGCTCCCTCGCGCGCGCTATTGCACCTTGATGCCGGCGCTCTTCACCACGGCGCCCCATTTGTCGATGTCCTTGCGCAGATAGGCATCGAACTCCTCCGGCGACTTCACCAGCGGGATGGCGCCCTGCTTGAGCCAGGCTTCCTTCACGTCGGGGCGATTGATCACCTTGTTGATGGCGGCATTGAGGTAGGTAACGATCTCCTTCGGCGTGCCCTTTGGCGCCATGACGCCGAGCCAGATGGTCGCCTCATAACCGGGCACGGTTTCGCCGACGGTCGGCAGATCGGGCGTCAGAGGATTGCGCGTGGCACCTGTGGTCGCGAGCGCCCGCACCTGCCCGCCCTTGGCCAGCGCCGTCATGGTGGTGACGGCATCGAACATCATCTGCACGGTGCCGGAAACCGCGCTGTTGCGGGCGTCACCCGACGCCTTGTGCGGCACGTGCACGATGTTGGTGCCGCTCATGGATTTGAACAGCTCGCCGGCCATGTGATAGGGCGTGCCGGGGCCTGACGAGGCATAGTTCAGCTTGCCGGGCTCTTTCTTGGCGAGATCGATGAATTCCTTGACGCTCTTCGCCGGCACCGACGGGTGCACGACCATCAAGAGGTCGGAATAGTTGATCGTCGCCACCGGCACGAAATCGCGCATGAGCTGGAACGGCTTGTTCGGCAGCAGGGATTCGTTGGTCGTGTGCGTGTTCGACATCACCAGCAGCGTGTAGCCGTCGGCCGGTGACTTCGCGACGGCGTCCGTACCGATCACCGAGCCGGCCCCCGGCCGGTCCTCGACCACAAAAGACTGTTTGATCTCATCGCTGAGATGCTGCGCCAGGACACGCGCATAGACGTCGGCCGGCCCGCCCGCACCGAACGGCACGATCATCTTCACAGTGCGGTTCGGATAATTCTGTGCAGCCGCAGTGCCCGCGATGACGAGCGGCGCCAGCAATACCGCGAGACGAATGAATGAACGCATGATCCTCCCCTTTTCTCTTTCTCTGTGTGCTCTGTTTTTGAAACGTAACCGTCGGCCAATGATAACGTCGGCCGGCTTTCATTTATTCCGGACGCTCAGGCTCCCCCCGCCGACTTGAAGCTGGGCGCGAGATCGCCCGCAGCAGCAAACGCACCTTTGGCTTCGATCGAAGTGAGCGCGACCGTAGTGCGCAGGTCGGTGACACCGCCGCCGGAGCCGGCAGCGAACAGCGCCGCCGCCATTTGCACGTCGTTGGGCGCTTCGGCAATGGCCAGGAAGTCGTAGTCGCCGAAGGTGACGTAATAGGCGATGAGCCGGCCGCCGACCTTGGAGATAAGCCGTGCCACTTGGTCGGCGCGGTCCTCTGGCTTCACGATCATGCCTTTGATGGCGTCGCGGGTATAACGCCCTTGTGTGATGTAAGTCGGCATGCGGTCCTTCCCCCGGCGCTGCGCAAAGCAGCGCGCCACTTTTAGCGCATGCGTGGCCCCGAACGAAGGGCCTCGCCGGAGGGCGTCGCCCTCCGGTGCGGAGATGAAGGGTTTTCAGAGCGTCGGAAACCTGCGATCAGGCGCGGTCGAGCTGGCTTTCCTTCGCCACGCGCTCGAACGCTTCGCCGGAACTCTTGATCCGGTACTGATAGTCGTCGCCGTCGGAAGGCAGCAGCTTCACGACGGTATAGCTGCCGGTCGCGGCGGCGCGGCCGAACGTCGGTGAGGTGTAATAGACCGTTTCACCGACATTGTACTTGTGCGCGCGCACTGGCTCGTCCGGCACCACGATCGGCTGCATCGGCGGACTGGCCGTGCGCACCATCGGTGCCACGACCGGCTGCGCCGGACGCACAGGCGCGACAGCGGCCGCACGCGGCGACGCTTTGCGCACCGCCGGGGACTTCGCGGCAGCGGTCTTTGCCGTCGACACCTTGCCGGCGGTCTTGCCGACCGGCTCACGAGCGGATTTCGACGCCTTTTTCACCGAGCCGCGCGCCGACTTGGCCGCCGTCTTGGTGGTCTTCTTCGCGGAAGACCGAGCTGTCTTGGTGGACCGCCCGGCCGACTTTGCTGAATGTCTGCTCATGGCTTCAATATAGCAGCTAATTTCGTTTGAGTGCGAAGTTTTTTGAGTAAAAAATCTAGTCTTTTCATATGGTTACAATCCCAAAAACGTGGTCGCCACGGTCTTTCCACATTCCTTGGGTTGCACCGGATGGAACCGCCGGTGCCACGGGAACCACCACCCTCCAGTGGGAGTTTTGCAGCCACACACGGAGGGTGGATCATGCGGCTTCTGCTTGGGATTGTGCTGGGCGCTCTGCTGACCGTCGCCAGCGTCTATCTCTATGATTCAAGCCATGCACTGAGCGCCGCAAACGCTTCGGCGAGCGCCGAGCGGCCACTGGTTAATTGGGACGTCGTCAACAATAAGTGGGACCACCTCGCCCAGCGCGCTCGCGCCGAATGGAACCGGTTGGTGGCGAGTACGCGCGAAACCTAAGGCCCGCGCGCCAATCCCCCTCTCACGCCGAAGATTGCGAGCCGACCTGCTCACGACCGATACGTAGTGCGGCGCCAATGTCCCGCCGATCCATGCGCGTGCCGTCGTCACCCTCGATCAGCAAAGGCACGCGGCCGGTCTGTTCAACATGGCGGGCCCAAGCCAGCGCCTCGTCGAGCGCGCCAAACTGCTTGAACAAGGTTTCCGATTTGGCGAGCGGAGAGATGTCGGCCGATCCCTTCGGGCCACTGTAGACACGATAGCTCATCTCACACCTCGTTGTGGGTTTTTGCCCACGAGAAACGCCGGGGCTACCTCCCGCTGTGTCGCGGAAGGCGCCCCGGCCTCCGACCACTCATCCCGATATCTGTGTTTGGCGATAACGCGCAAACAGCCGGCCCGTTCCCCTGGCACAGGGCATGCTATCGTGCCGAAAACGTCAGGAGGAATTGCAATGAAGGCTGCCTATTACGAACGCAACGGCAGCGCGCGCGAGGTGCTCCTCGTTCGCGAGGTCGAAACGCCAAAGCCGGGTCCCGGCGAGGTCCGAGTCAAATTGGCGACCTCCGGCGTCAATCCGTCGGATGTGAAGTCGCGGCAGGGGCTCGCCCGCAAGATCGCCTGGCCGCGGGTGATCCCGCAGAGCGATGGCGCCGGCGTGATCGATGCTATCGGTGACGGCGTACCTCAAGCACGCATTGGCGAACGGGTTTGGATTTGGAATGGCCAGTGGAAACGCCCCTTCGGCACCGCGGCCGAATACATCGTGCTGCCGGCGGCGCAGGCCGCTGCCCTGCCCGACCGCGTGAGCTTCGCGGAAGGTGCTTGCCTCGGCATCCCAGCCATGACCGCCTACCACGCCGTCGCACTCGCCAACGTGGGCCAAGGCGGCACGCTGCTGGTCAGCGGCGGCGCCGGCGCGGTTGGCCAATATGTCATCCAGTTCGCCAAGGCGCGCGGCGCAACCGTGATCACCACGATTTCGTCGCCGGAGAAGGCCAAGGCCGCACAGGAAGCCGGTGTCGGCCACACCATCGACTACAAGCGCGAGGACGTTGGCGAGAAGGTGATGCAGATTACCGGCAAGCGCGGCGTCGATGCCGTGATTGAGATGGATCTCACGGCTAACGCCAAGCTTTTGCCCACTGTCCTGCGGCCCAAAGGCAGCGTCATCATCTACGGCACCATGCCGGAGGCGACGATCCCGGCCGCGTTCTGCCTGGTCAATTCCATCCGCCTGCAGTTCTTCCTGGTCTATGAGCTGGACGACACCGAGCGGGCCAACGCCGTCTCCGCCATCAACCGCGCGCTCGCGGACGGCACGCTCAAGAACCGCGTCGCGCAGCCGACCTATACGCTGGACGATATCGTCGCGGCCCACGAGGCGGTGGAGCGCGGCACCATCGGCAACGTCATCGTCACAATGTGAACCTCGGTCATGAAGGGCGCGGCAAACCGTTTCGGCTGGTATCTGGCGTTGCTCCAGCTCTTCTTCACGCTGTGCTGGACGGTCTATGCGATCTACCTGCCGAAGCTTGCGGCCAGCGCCGGCATCCCCGCCTCTGCCGTCATCTGGATCCTGATGCTGGACCAGGCCGTGTTCACGGTCTGCGATTTCCTGACCGGCGTCGCCGCGGACAAGGTGACGCGCACGCTCGGCCGCATCGGGCCTTACGTGGTGGCGGCGACCGCCCTCTCCTGCGCGGCGTTCCTGGCGCTGCCCTTGGTGGCGGCGGCCGGCGCTCCTGCTTTGCTCGCCGTGACGCTCGTCTGGACGATCACGTCCTCGGCCCTGCGGGCGCCGCCGCTGATGCTGCTCGGCAAATACGCCGCCAAGCCGGCGCTGCCTTACCTGTCGAGCCTGGCGATGCTGGGCTACGGCCTTGCCGGCGCGGTCGCGCCTTATCTCGCCGTCACCTTGCGCAACCTCGATCCGCGCTGGCCCTTCGCGCTGGCGAGCTTGGCCCTGGTGCTGACGACGCTCGGCATGATCGCGGCCGAACGGCGGCTCGCCGCCGCTCCGCGACCTGCCAACGACAACGCGTCTCCCTTCGGCCATCTCTCCCGGCCGGCACTCGTCTTCGCGCTGGCGATGGTGGTGCTGGCGCTCGGCTATCAGATCCATTTCGCCATCGAGAGCGGCCCGTTGTTCCTGCGCTTTGCGCAACCGGCGGACTTGGAATGGCTGATGCCGGTGTTCTGGATCGGCTTCAACGTCGCCATGTTCCCGGCGAGCGCGATCACCAAGCGCGTCGGCGGCTATGCCGTCATGGGCGCGGCCGGGCTGATTGGCGCGCTCGCCATCCTCGCCGCGCATCTGGCGCAAGGGCTCGGCCTGATGGTGGTCGCACAACTGGCCGCCGGCGCGGCCTGGGGCGCGATCCTGATGAGCGCCTTCACCGTCGCCTTTACCATCGGCGAGAACGGCGGCGAAGGCCGCATGTCGGGACTGTTGTTCTCGGCGCTGGCGCTCGCGACATTCGCCCGCATGGCTGCGGTGGCGACGGGTTTTGGTGCCGACGCAACATTGCGAACGATCCTGGCCTGGCTGCCGGTCCTTTGCTGGGCACTCGCCGGCGCGGCTCTGCTGTGGCTCGCCATTGCCGGCCTGCGGCGCTGGACCGGTGTCGCGCAGCGTGAGGTTCGGCCTTGAGCATCTCCGACGACGCGACCGAGATCGCGATCCGCACCCATACGATCGGGCACCTGTTCAATTCGTTCGATCCCTCGCCCTTTCGCGAGAAGGATCTCGATGTCGGCGTCGAGGAGTTCCTGACCAGTTGGGTGCGCGAGCTGCCGGCCGACACGGCCTTCAAGATCGTCGTGCATCTGCCGCCGGAGGAAGCCGCCAGACCCGAGGCCGCCGGTATCAGAGAGGCCTTCACACACTATTTCGAGTATCGCGCGGCGGTGAACGAGCACGAGCGCCGCGAGCTGTTCCGCGTCGGCCGCCGTTCGCTGGCGATCGGCCTCGTGGTGCTGATCGCCTGTCTGACGGCGAGCCAGATCGCCGCCGCGTTGATCCCGAACGAGGTCGTCGCGGGCATTGTCGAGGAAAGCCTGATCATCGTCGGCTGGGTCGCCAATTGGCGGCCGATCGAAATCTATCTCTACGACTGGCTGCCGATCCGCCGCCGCATCAATTTGTACCGCCGGCTGGCCGCGGCACCGGTCCTGGTCAAGGCGGGATAAACCGACTACGGCGCGACCGGCGCGTCCTTGAAGCCGGCGGCGTCGAGCGCGCGGCGCACCAGCCCCGACATCTTGGCGTCCGCCAGCAACTCGCTCGCCAGCCGCAGCGCGTCGGGCCGGCCCTTCGGCACGGCGACCGCGATGCCCACCTGCTGGAAATGCCCCGGCAGCACGCGCGCGCCCGGCAGCTTCGGCAACAGGCCGGCGAAAGAGTCGTGCGAGAGCGCGAAGGCATCGCCGCCGCCGTTCCGCGCAAGCGCGGTCATGTCGTCGACGCTCGGCACTTCCGTCACCGTCGCATTCGGCGCGGTACGGCGCGCGCTGCGCATGGTCGTGGTGTTGGCAATGGCGACGATGCGCACGCCCGGCCGATTCACCTCGACAATGCTTTGGATCTTGGAGCCGGCCGGCACCAGATAAGTGCTCTCGATGAAATAATACGGCGCGCCGAAATCGACTTTCTTGGCGCGCTCGGCATCCTGCGGCATGAAGGCGACGTCGCAGGTGCCGCTCGCCACCGCGTCGGTGACCTGGCCGGAATTCTCGTAGATCTGCAAGGCCAGCGGTACTTTAAGCATCGCCGCGAAGCCGTTGAGCAGGTCGACGGTGACGCCGTGCGGCGCGCCGCTTTCGTCGCGGGTGCAGAAGAAGGCCGATGGCGCCGGCGAGATCACGATGCCGCCGCGCAATTGGCCGGTCGGAGCGAGTTCTTTGAGGGCGTCGTGATGAATCATGGCGCCTGCCCTTAGCACAGGGGGCGCGACGGCCGAAACCCTAGAACCTCTCCACCCACGGCCGCACTTCGATCTCCCAAGACCAGGCACTGCGCGGCTGGCGCAGAAGATGCAGATAGGTTTCGGCGATGGCATCCGGATCGAGCAGCGAATCCGGCGCGTCCGCGGGTTCGACGCGGCGCGCGCTCTTGATGCCGCCGTCGACCACCACATGCGCGACATGGATGCCCTTCGGCTGCAGCTCGCGCGCCATGCTTTGCGCGAGCCCACGCAGCGCGAACTTGCCCATGGCGAACGGCGCCGACAGCGCATAGCCCTTCACGCTCGCCGAGGCGCCGGTGAACAGCACAGCGCCCTCGCCCTTCGGCAGCATGCGCTTGACCGCCGCCTGCGCCACCAGGAAGGCGCCGAAGGCCGTGATCTCAAGCGCCTTGGCGACCTCGTTTGGATCGAGATCGACGAAAGGCCCGCGCGTGCGGTAGCTCGCATTGTAGACGACGACGTCGGGCGTGCGCCCCGCCGCGTCGAGATCGGCGAACAGCGTGTCGACCTCGTCGCGCTTGGCGGCGTCGCAATTATACGCCTGGCAGCCTGTGGCCTCGACGAACTCAGCGAGCTTGGCAGGCGAACGCGCGGCGAGCGCGACCTGCACGCCTTCCTTGGCGAACAGCCGCGCGAGCGAAGCGGAAAGGCCGGAACCGGCGCCGACGATGAGAGCGGAGCGATAGGTCATAGGACCAGTTTAAGGCGCGCCGTCACTTCTTGCACGTGCCGATCCATTTGGAGTCGATCTTCTTGTCGGAGACAGTCTTCTGCCCGGCGAGGATGACCGTCGACTTCATCGTGCCGGCGTAATGCTTGCGGTCGATGAAATTGTAGCTCGCGGCAATGTCGATCGACATCTGCTTGGGATCGCCGCACTGCATGACGAAGGAGACCGTATTGCCGCTCTGCTTGATGTCCAGCGTCTTGCACTGCCCGGCGCTCTGATCCTTCATTTGCGAGAGCTGCTTGACCGGATCCTTGGCCTCCTCCGGCGACATGCAGTCGGTGGTGACTTCCGGCTTCGCCGGTTGGCCATTCTCGGTGCCGGTTTCGGTGTCCTGCCACAGGCCGGGTTCGAGTTCGATGGCGGCGCGGGCGGGCAGCGCGGCGACGATGCCGCCGCAGGTCACGAGAGCGAACGCGGCGGCACGGATATTCTTGGCAACGAGCATGATCTTTCCCCCAAAGCGGCGACTCGGGTTCGGTAAGCCGCGCGGCGGCTGTATAATGCGGCGGAGCGCAAAGCGCCACTTGCGGCGAAGCTGCCGATGGAGATGCGGAAGAAGGCGTAACGTCCTCTCCCGTCGTCCTGAGGAGCGGGCCAACGGATCCGCGCGAAGCGCGGCCCGATGACAGGCTCCGCGAGCCTCGAAGGACCTCTGACTCAGAGACGCCTCGAGGCTCGGCGCTCTCGCGCCGAGCACCTCAGGGTGACGGGTACGTGCGCGATGCCCCTCGGCACCGTTCAGACCTCCGCATCCGCGCGGACGACCGCGACGATCTCGAACTGATCTTTCTCGTCGTCGTTCTTGCTATAGGCATTCAGCGCGTCACGCGCCTGGGCGATGGCCTCTTCCGGCGTCCAGCAACCGGGGACCTGCATGCTGTCGTCCTCGCCATCGAGATAGACAAAGTAGACTTCCCAATCGTGGCCGGCAGGTTTTTTGGGTTTGGTGGGCATGAAATCAAAATAGCATTCGGCCTGTAGGGACAGCCACCCCGGGCTTCGTTGCGCTCCACCCGGGCTACTGCTCACATCTGCCGTCTCATACTCGTGCGTCGAACCAACACGACAGAGTCATTCGGAGAAAACAAAATGTCGCCACCAATTCTGTAAATCAGCCCGCCGGAAGTAAAAAGAACAATGTTAGCGTATAACTCCTTCTGATCTTGAAGTTTCAAGAGATAAACACGTTTCGGTCCGACGACGAGCATATTTCCACCAATTCGTCCGAACTCTGCCACTAGCCATGAAAGCCCAAACAATAGAATCAGAGATGCCCATCTAAACCGATTAATCTCATCCTTTCGCTGAGGCAGTGTCGCAGATGGCACTGCAGAGTTTCGCTGCGCAGACATCATAGCGAGCATCGCAGAAAACAAAAAGACTGACGCCGCCGCTATACTAGAAGCGATTTGCCATCCTCCACCAAGAAACACCGCTCCTGGAACAACAAAAAAAATCAGAACTCTAAATACCTTCGACAGAAGCCCCTCGTGAGAGAGCAGAACATCTACGATACGTGCCCAATATTTTGCGGCAAAACCGACTAGAGCCATCGATACAAGATCGACAAGAAAATGACGAAAATAATCAGATAGTCGCTGAAGGAAAGAATAAGCAACAAACGCCAATCGATCTGAAAAAATACTCCCAAGCAAAACATCAATGACAAAAAGAACGACAATGGTGGATAGAGTACAAAATTTGATGTTATCCATTCTGGAATAATATCCTTTGGCCCAATACTCATTTTTCCCTCACATCCTAAACACCCCGAACCTTGTCTCCGGTACCGGCGCATTGAGTGCCGCACTAAACGCCAGTGCCAGCACACGTCGCGTCTCGCTCGGCGCGATGATGCCGTCGTCCCAGAGCCGCGCCGTGGCGTAATAAGGATTGCCCTCGGTCTCGTACTGGTCGCGGATCGGCGCCTTGAATTCCTCCTCCTCGACCTCGGACCACTTGCCGCCGCCGGCTTCGATGTTGTCGCGCTTGACGGTCGCAAGAACACTCGACGCCTGCTCGCCGCCCATCACCGAAATGCGCGCGTTCGGCCAGGTGAACAGGAAGCGCGGCGAATAAGCCCGCCCGCACATGCCGTAATTGCCGGCGCCGTAGGAGCCGCCGACGATCACCGTGATCTTCGGCACCTGCGCGGACGCCACCGCCGTCACCATTTTGGCGCCGTCCTTGGCGATGCCGCCCGCTTCGTAGTCGCGCCCGACCATGAAGCCGACGATGTTCTGCAGGAACAGCAGCGGTATGCGGCGCTGGCAGCACAGTTCGATGAAGTGCGCCGCCTTGAGCGCGCTCTCAGAGAACAGGATGCCGTTGTTGCCGAGGATGCCGACCGGCATGCCGTGCAAATGCGCAAAGCCCGTGACGAGCGTAGTGCCGTACAGCGCCTTGAACTCGTCGAACTCGGACGCATCGACCAGCCGCGCGATCACCTCGCGGATGTCGTATTGCTTCTTCAGGTCGACCGGCACGACGCCGTCCAGCTCCGCCGTGTCGCGCGCCGGCGCACGCGGATCGCGCAGCGCGATGTCGACATTCTTCTTCGTGTTCAGCGTCGCGACGATGCGGCGTGCGATCGACAGCGCGTGATGATCGTCCTGCGCCAGATGATCGGCGACGCCGGACTTGCGCGCGTGCACGTCGCCGCCGCCCAAATCCTCCGCGCTCACCACCTCCCCCGTCGCCGCCTTCACCAGCGGCGGGCCGCCGAGGAAGATGGTGCCCTGGTTCTTGACGATGATCGTCTCATCCGACATCGCCGGCACGTAAGCGCCGCCCGCGGTGCACGAGCCCATGACGACGGCGATCTGCGGAATGCGCAACGCCGACATCGTCGCCTGGTTATAGAAGATGCGGCCGAAATGCTCGCGGTCGGGAAACACATCCGTCTGATGCGGCAGGTTGGCGCCGCCACTGTCGACGAGATAGACGCAGGGCAGCCGGTTCTCGCGCGCGATCTCCTGCGCGCGCAGGTGCTTCTTCACCGTCATCGGATAATAAGTGCCGCCTTTGATCGTGGAGTCGTTGCACACGATCATGCATTCGCGGCCCTCGACGCGGCCGATGCCGGTGATGAGGCCGGCACCGTGGATGGCGTCGTCATACATGCCGCCGGCGGCGAGCGGCGACAGTTCGAGAAACGGCGAGCCGGGATCGATCAGGTTCATCACCCGCTCGCGCGGCAAGAGCTTGCCGCGCGCGACGTGGCGTTCGCGCGCGCGTTCGGGACCGCCGCGCGCCGCCTCCATTCGTCGCGTCTGCAACTCTTCGACCAGCGCGCGCATGCGCTCCGCGTTCGCGCGAAATTCAACCGTTCCGGTTTCAATGGATGAGCCGAGAATCGCCAATGCGCCCTCCCTGTGGCCGGAACGGAAACTGCCTTGCCGGAACCGGGAACGCAATGCCGCCCGAAAACACGCCGTTTGCAAAGCTTACAGGAACCGGCTTGCGGGCGGCGACGTTTGCCTCCGTACGCGCGCTTAGGCGCGTCATCCAGAGGAGGCAAACTATGAAGGCACGTCTGTTATCCACCGTCGCTGCATCGCTGCTGATCGGCATCGGCGCGGCTTCGGCGCAATCGCCGACCCAGCAGCAGGCGCCGGAGCGCGCTCCTGCAGCGCAGCAGAGCGCTCCGGCCGAGAAGGTCGCACCGCCGATGAAAGGCGGCGAACGCAAGGCGCCGGAAACCACCGGTCAGGCATCACCTGACAGCAAGATGGACAAGGGCACGTCCGGGTCCATGAACAAATCGTCAGAAACCTCCGGCCAGGCGCCGAAGGCCGGCGATCAGGACAAGACCGGCAGCGGCATGAAGAGTTCGTCGGAACCCAAGGCGTCGGACAGCAAGTCGCCGTCCATGAAGAGCACGACCGACAGCAACAAGGCCGACACCACCAAGGGCGCGGCGTCCGACACCACCAAGACGCAGAACAACGTCCAGGGCACGACGTCGACCCAGTCGACCACCGGCCAAGGCGCGGCGTCCGGCCAGGTCAAGCTCTCGACCGAACAGCGCGCCAAGATCACCAGCGTGATCAAGAGCCAGAAGGTCGAGCGCGTCGAGCCCTCGAAGCTCAATATCCAGATCAATGTCGGCACCAAGATCCCGAGCAGCGTCCGCGTCCACCGCTTGCCGGCAGAAGTCGTGACGATCTATCCGGAATGGCGCGGCTACGACTACATCCTGGTCGGCGATCAGATCATCATCGTCGAGCCGCGGACGCACGAGATCGTGTTCATCATCGAAGCGTAAGCTTCCTGCAACATGAGGAAGCGGCCGGGAACTCCCCGGCCGTTTTCTTTTTTGGAACATCGCATGCGGCCAGACGTTGATACTGCGAGACATCCAAACAACGCATAAATACGAGGGAACACGATGAACAAAGATCGCGTGGAGGGCAGTTTTGAACAGGCCAAGGGCAAGGCGAAAGAAGTCGTCGGCAAGGCGACAGGCGACGCCAAGCTCGAGGCCGAAGGCAAGACGCAGAAGACCGTAGGCAAGATTCAGAACGCGGTCGGCGGCATGAAGGATGCGGTCAAGGAAGCACTCGACGATTGACGGCTGGCGGACCACGCATCCTTCAGGTCCATCTCTGCGAAGACTCACGAAAACCCGGCCTATGCGCCGGGTTTTCCGTCGTGTGGAGGGCGCGGCTAGGCCCGCAGATCGGCGATCACCGGCAGATGATCGGAGACCGCGCGCGCGGCCGGATCGATGAAGCTTTTCGCCAGCACCTCGCGCGGCCGGCAATAGACGCGGTCGAAGCGGAACAGCGGAAAAACGGAGGGAAACGTGCGGTCGCGCGTGCGCCCGCCGAACACGCGGGTCAGCGCCTTGCGCACCGAGCCCGGCCAGAACCAATCGTTGAAATCACCGACCATGACGGTCGGCCCCTTCCCCGTCGCCAACTCGATCAGCGCGCGCACCTGGTCGCGCCGCTCGCGGATGCTCAAGCCGAGATGCGTGGCGATGACCGTCAGCGATCCGATCGGCGTCTCCAGGATGGCGCGGATGGCGCAACGCGGCTCGCGTTCCGGGTAGGAGATGTCGTGCACGTCGTGCACGACGATGGGGAAACGGCTGATCAGCATCTGCCCGTAATCGCCGTCCGCGCCGGTGATCGAGCGCGCGCCGATGCCGTGAATGCCGAGCGCCTCGGGCAGATAGTCGAACGGATTGGCGGCGCCCGCGAGCGCGCGCCGCGAGTCCACTTCTTGCAGCGCCACGATGTCCGGATCCCAGCGGCGGATGAGCTCGACCACGCGCGCGAGATCGAAACGCGGATTGCGTCCGACCGCGCCATGGATGTTCCAGGTCATGACGCGGACGCGACCTTCGCTCACCGGCTGGAGCTCCAGTAGCGCGAAACTACGGCCTGCACGCCGATCGACAACGCGATCCAACCGACGACGGCGGCCGCGAGCCAGGCGAAATCGGTGGGGCTCGGCGCCGTCAGGATGCGCGCGAACTGATGGCCAACCGCGGAGATCATGATGAGGCCTGGCAACATGCCGAGGAGCGTGCCGGCAACATAGTCGAAGACCGGGATCGAGCTTGCGCCCGCCACCAAGTTCACCACGGTGAACGGCGCGACCGGCACCATGCGCAGGACGGCAATCGTGATCACGCCACGCTTGGCGGCGCGCTGGCGGATGCGGTTGAGCTTGGGTCCAAGCAGATCTCGCAAGGTGCGCTTACCGACCGCCGCACCAATGGCATAGGTCGCGAGCGCGCTGGTGAGCGCGCCGAGCGCGGCATAGGCGAAGCCGAACCAGGGACCGAAGGCGGCCGCAGTAGCGGCGATCAGCACCGTGACGGGAAACATCACGAGGCCTGCGAGAACAAAAGTGCCGACGACTATGAAAGGCGCGAGCCGGCTCTCGGCAATGGCGGCGAAGGCCGCCTTGACGGCGGAAGGCTTCGCCAGCGGCGCATACTGCCAAAGCAGCGCCAGCCCAACGATCAGGAGACCGGCGGCCACCACTTTGACCAGGAGCGAAACGTGGCGCGAGGATACCGGGCTGCCGACCATCTTGCCGACGAACTCCTCGGCGCCGATCGGCCGTTCCGGATCTGCCACGCCATTGATCAGATCGACCAGCTCTGTGGCGCCGACGGGTTCGTCCTGGATCGGCCTCAGCCGATGGCCATTGCGGCTGAGCGTCTTGGCGACAGCGATGACCGAACCGCCCCGAACCTGAAGCGCTGCGGCGACCCTTTCCGCTGTCGTGCCACAGTGGTCGCCGATCAGCCGATTGCGAAGCTCTAGAATCCGTCCCCTCTCCCACTCATTCGACGCAACCACGATCAGATCGCATTCGGCGTCGGTGCCCATGGAGCGGTTGTTGAGATTGGCCGAGCCAACGCGCAGAATTTTGTCATCGACGATCATCACCTTGGCGTGCACCATGGTCGCGATGTTGCGGGCATCGTCGCTAACCTGCGGGTGCACGAGATGAACGCGATCGGGACCCGCCGCCCGCAGAATATTGATGAAGCGGATGCGTCCCGCCTGCATGCTGTGCGATTCAAGCCAGGAATCATGCGCGTCGGGCGAAACCAGCAAGACTTCCAGCTCCGGTTTCTCGCGCAGGCGCGCCGCGACGCGCTCGGCGATCACCGGGGCGGTCAGAAACTGGTTTTCAATGTAGATCGTGCGCTCCGCCGCATCGATGCAGTCGAGAAACAGCCGCTCGACTTCGCGCACCTCCTCCTGATCTTCATAACGCGGTTGCGTGCGTGCGATCCCGATATCGACCTCCGTGAACTCGGGCCGCACCTGAGCAGGCCAAGGATCGCCGGCCACTTCGACACGTTCGAGGTCCTCGCAAGCCGCGCATGACCAGCGCCCCCGCGCCAAGTCCCCAAGCGCCGCCGCCGCCTTGCCATCGACCATCAACTGCACGTCGTGGAAGGGCCTGTAGGATTTGCCGGCAGGATCGACGCGGAGCGGCTCGTCAAGCCGGTGCGCGCTGGTGTCCCAGCGCCGCACGGTGATGTCGAGCCCGCCTGAGAAAGCGAGCGCGTCGTCGATCACCACCAGCTTCTGATGCTGCGACGAGCCGAGCGGTACGCAGTCGTCGAGACAAAAACGAATGCGGCTCGGCGTATTCCAGCCGAGCTTGAGCACCGGGAAAGGGTCGCGCTCGGCGGCATAGAGCATCGAGAAGTCCCAGAGCAGGATGCACACGTCGAGCTCGGGCTTCTCCTCCACCAGCGCCGCGAGAAAATGCGCGAGGCTTTCCGGATAGCTGTCGTCCGCCCGGCCGCTCTCGCCGACAAGCCGGGTCTGGCTGTGGATGTCCCAGCCGGCGATCACGATCGAGCGCTGCGCCTTGGTCATCGCGGCGCGCAGTGCGGCAAAGTAATTGGCGCCGTCGATGAGCATGGCCGCGCGGTTGGCCCGCGCCACGCGCCAGACATTCCGATGTGGCTCCAGCAGCATACGGTGATGGTGTACCGGTTGACGGGTGATTGGCCGGGGTCAACGCTTGGCCGGAACTTTGGTTCGCGCATGATTCCATGGCCGAATCGCTGTGCCGCAGCGCGCCATCCCTGCCGCCGGCAAGCGACCCTGTCGGGCCAGGCCGTGACTGTCATGGCTGCGATCACTTTTTCGCGTTTCTACAAAGGTCGGCCGCCGTGCTTTGATGATTTTAAGAGCCTGATTCATGTCCCGCCGAACCGAAGTCAGCGCCGGCATTCTCGCCTTCCGCCGCAAAAGAGGCCTCGAGGTGCTGCTGGCGCATCCGGGCGGCCCCTATTGGCGCAACAAGGACGAAGGCGCCTGGTCGATTCCCAAGGGGGTCGTGGTCTCCGGCGACGTGCTTGCCTGCGCCAAGCGCGAATTCAACGAGGAGACCGGACTCATTGCCGAAGGCCCCCTCACTGCGCTGACACCCTTACGCCAGAAGAGCGGCAAGATCGTCCACGCCTTCGCGCTCGAGGCCGACTTCGATATCACGGTCTTCTCGAGCAATCGCTTCGAGATGGAGTGGCCGCCGCGCTCGGGCAAGATGCAGAACTTTCCGGAGGTCGATCGCATCGCCTATTTCGACGAGGCCATTGCCAAGCGGAAGATTCTGCCCGGGCAGAGGGCGTTTATCGAAGAGCTGGTGCGAAAGCTCAACGAAGAGGAGTAACCTCCCCTTCCTCCACCTACACTTGGACCTCTTTGCCCCGCACCAGCGGCCAGTCGGGCTCGTTGTGGCGCATGATCCAGGTCTCTTTCATCGCGGCCGCGTACCATTCCTGCCAGGCCGGCAGCGCCATAACCGCATCCATGTAGGCGCGCGTCTCGGCACTGACAGGCAGACCATACGTGTGGAAGCGCGAGACGACCGGCGCATACATCGCGTCGGCCGCGCCGAAGCCGCCGAACAAAAACGGCCCGCCCAACTTCTGTCCGAAGCGCGCGCGGCAGTCGCGCCAAATTTCCTCGATACGGCGCACGTTCTGCATCACTTCGTCGCTCTGCGGACGCGGCTTCGCCGGCAGCCACATGTTCATGGTGCAGTCACGGCGCAGCGGCTGGAAGCCGGCGTGCATCTCGGTCGCGACCACGCGGGCATGGCTGCGCGCTTTCGCGTCGGCCGGCCACAAGCCGGCCTTGGGGAAGCGCTCGGCGAGGTGCTCGAGGATGGCGAGCGACTCCCAGACGTGTTGATCACCGTCGATCAGCACGGGCACTTTGCCGGCCGGCGAATATTTCCTGATCTCCTCGGCGCTGCCCGGCTCGTAGAGCGGGATGACGATCTCGTCGAAGGTGATGCCCGCCGCTTTCATGGCGATCCAGGGCCGCAGCGACCAGGAGGAATAGTTCTTGTTGCCGATGATGAGGGTGAGCGCCATTCAACGACCTGTTGTGTTGACGGGTACAGCCTGTCGTCGGACTTTCAGGCCGACAAGCAAATATTTCTGATGGTCGCAAGAAGCGCGCTGAATGGGCTCAGCACTTCTCGTTGGACGCCCGCCTTCTATAGTATCGAGCATTCGTCCGGAAAACCCAGGCTGGGGCAGCGGCGGGATTTCGGACCAAGGGGGGAATGGTCATGAAAGCGTTTGAAGGCCTATCGCGGATGCTGGCGGTCGCGCTGATCGCCTGGGTCGCCTCGGTCGGTTGGACGGCCGCACAGACCGTCTCGCAGGCCGACCGGGCGGCGCTGGCGGGCCCCTGGAAGGGCCTATGGGTATCGGACACGCACGAATACGAGGCCTCCTTGACCATGCAGGTCGCCGCCAGCGGCCGGATCGAGGGCACCATCACCTGGACCCTCCGCAAGTCCAACCGACCCGACTATCAAAGCAAGTTCGGCATGTCCGGGACCGAGCAGGTGCGCGGGCAGTTCGATCCCGACACGTCGCTCGTGACCTTCAACGGCTACAAGCTGGACGACCCCAACAAGATTCTCGGCGTGGATCAGTACCGCTTGGTGGTCGGCGACAATCGCAAAACCATGGGCGGGATCACCTCGGAAAAGAACACGTGGGGCGGCCGGATTTTCTTGCGGCGCTGACTTTCAAGCGCGCTCCGGCGCCTCGACCGGCCCGCCCGCCTTCTTCCAGGCGCCGAATCCGCCCTTGATGTGCGCCACCGGCTTGAGCCCCATGCGATGCGCAGCCTGCGCGGCCAGCGCCGAACGCAAGCCGCCAGCACAGAAGAAGACAAACTTCTTGTCCTGCGCGAAGACCGGCTTGTGGTATGGGCTTGCCGGATCGATCCAAAATTCAAGCATGCCGCGCGGGCAGTGAAAGGCACCGGGGACCTTGCCCTCGCGCTGCAGCTCACGGATGTCGCGGATATCGACGAGCACGATATCGTCGCGGCCGGCAAGCTTCACCGCCTCATCCGTCGGCAACGTTTCGATCTCGCGCTCGGCCGCCTCGCACAGGGCCTTGTAGCCTAAGGTGATGGTCTGGGGCATGGCTCCTCCTATCGCTCATGGTCGTATTCTGGCGCGCGACGATCAAGCAAGGAACGGTTGAAGCTCACCCGACAAGCGGGCAGCATGACGCCCGGAGACCCGACTCGCATGACCGCCCTTACTACCCTCGATATGCTCGCGCTGGCCTGGTTCCTGGTCGCCTGGCTCGGCTACTCGATCGTAATCGAGAAGACCGGCAAAGGCCGCACCGGTCTGAACGCGCTGATGAACAATTACCGCGACGACTGGATGGAGCGACTGCTCGCCCGCGACATGCGCATGGTCGACGCCCAGGTCACCGCCGCGCTGCAGAACGGCACGGCTTTCTTCGCCTCCACCAGCCTCATCGCCGTCGGCGGCACGCTCAGCCTGTTGCGTGCGGCAGATACCGTGATGCCGGTACTGGCCGAACTGCCTTACGGCGTGGCGCCGTCGCGCGAATTGTGGGACCTGAAGATGCTCGGTCTCACCGTCATCTTCGTCTACGCGTTCTTCAAGTTCGCCTGGTCGTACCGGCTGTTCAATTATTTCGCGATCATGGTCGGTGCGGCGCCCCCACCCGAGGAGAAGGATACGGCTGCGGCGAAGACTTTCGCCCATCGCGCCGCCAAGCTGTGCGCGGATGCAGGCCGCCACTTCAACCGCGGCCAGCGCGCCTTCTTCTTCGCGCTCGGCTATCTCGGCTGGTTCCTGGGGCCTGTGCCCTTGGCCATCACCACCGCCGGCACGCTGGTGGTGATGTGGCGCCGGCAGTTTTCCTCCGACGCGCGCAAGGCGTTCGACGGTGTCGAGCCGAGATGAGACGGGATCAGGCGACCCCGATCACCACCGCGATCGCCGCCACGATCAACACGCCGATCACCGTCGCCACCGCAGCGATGACACGTTCCGGCCAATCGCTGCGTTCGGTGTCGGCATCCGGCATCAACGGATCGACCAGCACGGTCTCCGGCGCGGAATAGAGATCGGTGGACATTTGACGAGCCCCCCCTGAAGGCATGACCTGGTTCGGTCTTCACGAGCAACGCGCACCCGGACTCAAGGAATCGCTCGAAACCGTTAAAGAATACCCCTTCACTGCCGCGCTTCAAGCCGGCAGACCGCGGTCCCACGGGCGCAAACGCCCGGCGCTGACGCAGTGCTCAGAGCTGCTTCATGCCGAACTGCTCCAGCAGCGGCAGCAGTTCGTCGCGCGCGCGCAGCCGATGCGCTTTCGCGTGGCTCCCGGCCGATGCCGCATCGCCGCTGCGGATCGCCTTGACGATCGCCTGATGCTCCTTGGCCGACTTCACCGGCTTGGCGCGCAAGCGCAGCGTCATCATGCGGGCACGGTGCCCTTGATCCATCGTCGTGTTAGCGAGTCGTGCCAGGCGGCCATTGCCGCTGCGCTCGATCAGCGCGCGATGGAAGTGGTCGTCGGCGCGCGCCCAGGCCTCACGATCGTCGCGCTGCAGCGCCGCTTTCATTTCTGAATCGATGGCGTCGAGCTCGGCGGCGATGCGGCGGCGCTCGGCCTCCGGCTTGGCCGCGATCAGTTCGGCTGCCGCCCCCTCGAGCGCGATGATGACGTCGTAGATCTCGCGCATGTCGTGCGGCGACAACGCCAGCACGAGCACGCCGCGCTTGGCGAGGATGCGCACCAGTCCCTCTTCCTGCAGCCGGATGAGCGCCTCGTGCACCGGCGTGCGGCTCATGCCGAGGCGGAGCGCGATCTCCTGCTCAGAGCCCTGATAGCCGGGCGCCAAGGTGGTGTCGCGGATCGCCTCCTTCAACGCGCGATAGGCGTCGGCGACCAGAGAGGTCGCGGGGACGGATGCAGGCTTGGCGGCGGCGAGTCGGCTCATAGGTTCGCAGTCATAGCCGAAAACAGGTCGGCCCGCCAGCTTCCATGCAAGTTTCCACGGCAGCCGATTGACATCCATGTATTCTTCCATGGAAGATGACTGCCGACACTCCCAAAACTCACGGATATGAAATGCCCCATTATCGGATCGCAGCCATTCCCGGCGACGGCATCGGCGCGGAAGTCATCGCCGCCGGCATCGAGGCGCTCAACGCCTGTGCCGCGCGCGACGGCGGCTTTACCTTCACCTTCGACCACTTCGACTGGGGCTCGGAACGCTACAAGAAGACCGGCGCCTTCATGCCGCCGAACGGGCTCGACCAGATCAGGCGGCACGACGCCATCCTGTTCGGCTCGGCCGGCGCACCCGACGTGCCCGATCACATCACGCTGTGGGGCCTGCGGCTCGCCATCTGCCAGCCCTTCGATCAATACGCCAATGTGCGCCCCACCCGCATCCTGCCGGGCATCACGAGCCCGTTGCGCAACGTCTCCGGTCCCGAGCTCGACTGGGTGATCGTGCGCGAGAATTCGGAAGGCGAATATGCCGGCGTCGGCGGTCGCGTGCACCGCGGCCTGCCGGAGGAAGTCGCCACCGACGTCTCCATGTTCACGCGCGCCGGCGTCACGCGCATCATGCGCTTCGCCTTCTCGCTTGCCCGCTCGCGCCCGCGCAAGCTTCTGACCGTCGTCACCAAGTCGAATGCACAGCGCCACGCGATGGTGATGTGGGACGAGATTGCCGCCGAAGTGGCGACTGAATTTCCCGACGTGACCTGGGACAAGATGTTGGTCGACGCGATGACCATGCGCATGACGTTGAAGCCGCAGACGCTCGACACCATCGTCGCCACCAATCTGCACGCCGATATCCTGTCCGATCTCGCGGCGGCGCTGGCGGGTTCCCTCGGCATCGCGCCGACGGCCAACCTCAATCCCGAACGCAAGTTTCCCTCCATGTTCGAACCGATCCACGGCTCGGCTTTCGACATCACCGGCAAGGGCATCGCCAATCCGGTCGGCACCTTCTGGTCCGGCGTGATGATGCTGGAGCATCTCGGCGAGAAATCCGCCGCGCAGCGCTTGATGCGCGCGATCGAGCGGGTGACGGCGGACAAGCGTCTGCACACACCCGATCTCGGCGGCACGGCCACCACGGCACAGGTCACGCAGGCGACCTCCGAGGCCTTGGCGGGAGACAATCGATAAAAACAGCAGCAGGGAGGAAATAACGATGAGGAGGTTACTTGGCGCGGCGGCCGTTGCGGCCGCGACGTTGTGGTCCGTTGCCAACCCGGCAGCAGCTCAGTCTTATCCTACGCGCCCCATCGCGCTCATCGTTCCGGCCGCTGCGGGCGGCCCAACCGACGCGGTATCGCGGCTGATCGCGGAAGCGATGAGCCGGACACTCGGCCAGCAGGTCGTCGTCGAAAACGTGGGCGGCGCCGGCGGCACCATCGGTATGGCACGTCTCGCGAACGCGGCGCCGGACGGCTACACCGTCGGTGTTTGGCACATTGCGCAAGCCACAGCGCCATCGCTCTACAGCAACCTGCGCTACAATGTGATCGAAAGCTTCGACTCCATCGGCCGCATTGCCGACGTACCGATGACCATCGTCGGCAAGAGCGCACTGCAGGCAAAGACGATCAATGAGCTGATCGTCTGGATGAAGGAAAAGAAGACCGCCGCGACCTACGGCCATGCTGGTATCGGCTCGGCCTCTCATCTGTGCGCGATGTTACTCATGAGCGCCATCAACACGCAGATGACGCCGGTCGGCTACCGCGGCACCGGTCCGGCCATGACTGACCTCATCGGCGGCCAGTTCGACTGGATGTGCGACCAGACCACGACGACGACCGCGCAGATCAAGGAGAACAAGATCAAGGGCTACGCGGCGACGACCAAGCAGCGGCTCAAGGTGCTGCCCGATCTTCCGACCCTGGACGAGAGCGGCCTGAAGGGCTTCGAGGTCACCGCATGGCATGCCATGTGGGCGCCCAAGGGCTTGCCGGCCGATGTCGCACGCAAGCTGAGCACGGCGCTGGTCACCGCGTTGAAAGACCCGAAGGTGGCCGAGCGTCTGGCAGGCCTTGGCGCCATTCCCGTCCCACCCGAGCAGGCGACGCCTGAAGCCCTCGCCGTGCATCTGAAAGCCGAAGTGGCTAAATGGGGCCCGGTCATTCAGGCCGCCGGTGTGAAGGCGAACTGAGGCGCTAGGCGTCCTTCTTCACTTCGCTCTTCCAGACCTCCCAGGCGTCGTCGAGACGCTTGGGATCCTGGGCTTCGTCCGGCGAAACAAATGTGATCGGCCGCTTGAACGATAAGGCCGTCACGAGTTGCTGCGCGTTCACCTCCGCATAGAGCGCGCGCTGCACGGCGAGCTTGAGGTCGGCGGCCACGACGACATTGCCATGCCCGCGCATGAGACATACCGGCCCCTTGCCGAGCTTCCTGGCGAGCGAAGCACCCTGCTCCCCGTTCGCAACCAGAAGCCCGTTGACGATGCCGACGTCACGGATCTCCCACACCGGCACCTCCTCGCACATGAACGAGGCGATGTGCGAGATCGCCCGCATCGGTTCGCCGGTGACGCTGAAGGGGATCATGGTCGGCGAATGACTATGCACTACCGCGTTCACATCCGGCCGCGCGCGATAGACCTCGCCATGAATGAAGCGCTCGACAAAGATGCGACGGCCGCGCTGATCGACCGGATTGGAGTTAAGATCGAACTCCATGATGTCCTCGGCCGACACCAAGGCGGGCGCCCGCGCGCGCGACAACAGATAGCGCTCCGGGTTGCCCGGGTGGCGCATGCTGACATGACCCCAGGCGTCGAGCACGCCGTGCCGCGCCAGGATGCGGCTTGCCAGCACAAGATCGTCGACGAGCGCGGGATCGGCCGCGCCCGCGGAAGCAATGGAAGTTTCCGGCAAGGCTCTCACCTCGGTTGAAGGGGCGGCCTCAGCGCGTGACACTGAGGCGTTGCTGGACCGGCGCCCAGCGCTGCTGCTCGCTTTGGATGAAGGCGAGCGTTTCGGCTGCCGACATCGGACGCTGGTAGCGACCGAGCCGCGCAATCATGGTTTTGACGTCCGGCTCGGCCAGCATGGCGTTCAAATCCTTGTTCGCCTGCTGCACGAGAGCATCGGGCGTTCCGGCGGGAAAGGCCAGCACCTGCCAACCGGTGGCCTGGAAGCCGGGAAGCGTTTCTGCGACCGTCGGCAGATTGGGAAAGTCGGGCAACCGTTCGGTCGATGCCACCGCGAGCGGGACGAGATTGCCCGCCTGGATCGCACCGGCGAGTCCCGAGTAGGCCTCGAAGATCAGCGGAATGCGGCCGCCCATGATGTCGGTGAGCACCTTCGATGTGCCACCGGAATAAGGGATCATCTGCAGTTTGATATCGGCGCGTTGCTGCAACAACTCGCCGGTGAGATGCGTGAGCCGGCCGGGGCCGTTTGTGCCATAGGCCAACTCGCCCGGCTTTTTCTTGGCCAGCGCGATCAACTCCGGCAGCGTCTTCACGCCCAGCCACGGCGCCGCGCAAATGAACATCGGCCCGCCGCTCAAATAACCGATCGGGATGAAATCTTTCGGCACTTGGATCGGCAGATTGTTGGCCGCGCCGGGCTCCGCCACGAAGGCGGAGAAGGACGGCATGTACAATGTGTAGCCGTCGGGCGCCGCCTGTACCGCCGCGCGCGCCGCGATCGAGCCGCCGGCACCGGGCTGGTTGACCACCACGACCTGCTGACCCCATTTGCGCGTCAGCCCTTCGGCGATGATGCGGGCGGACGCGTCGATCGCGCTGCCGGCCGCCGAATCCGTAATCATGCGCACAGGTCTATTTGGATAGTCGTCCGCATGCGCCGCGCTGCACACAAGGAGCAGCAGCACGAGCGTTAAAGCAACACGCGAAAGAGCCCGACAAAGCACGATGCGTTCTTCCATCGATTGGATTGAAAAAGCGCACAACAGCTTTGCACATCCCTCCCTCACATGCGAGAGCAGAAGGGATAAAGTCGTCGCCGCGGCTCGCGCTATCGCGATGTGAAAAAACTGAACGGGCATGTGGAAACGAAGGAGCGCTCAAGCGGATGGATACGCAAGTCATCGTTGTCGGCGCCGGCCCGGTTGGATTGACGTTGGCGATCGATCTCGGCCGGCGTGGCGTTCGTTGCACGCTGATCGAGCGCAAGGAGGCGCCGGAATTCCTGCCGAAGATGGAGCGCTGCAACGCGCGCACCATGGAACTCTACCGCCGCATCGGTCTCGCCGACAAAATTCGTGCCGCGGGCTTGCGCGGCGACGTGCCGATGGATGTGTTCATCGTGTTGTCGATGACCGCGCCGCCGCTGCTACACCTGCCCTACCCGTCGGTGAATCAGGCGCGGCGCGAGATCGCGCAATGCACCGACGGCACAATGCCATGCGAGCCCTACCAGCTCATTTCGCAGTATACCCTCGAGCCGCTGCTGAAATCCGTGGCCGAGACGCTGCCGAGCGTCACCATACGTTACGGCTGCGAGTTCGTGTCGCTTGCGCAAGACGAACAAGGCGTCACCGTGATGGCGCGCACCACCAACGGTCAAACTGAAACCCTGCGTGCGCAGTATGTTGTCGGCTGCGACGGCGGCGCGAGCCTGGTGCGCAAGCAACTCGGCATTCCGCTGCGCGGTGAAGGCAATCTTCTGGAGCTGCGGCAGGCGCTCTACCGCTGCGACGAGCTGTTCGACAAGATTCCGATTGGCAACGGTCCCGGCCACGGCCGCCACTATCACGTCGCCGACGACCGCGCGTCGTTTCTCATCATGCAGGACTCGACAAAGCACTTCACGCTGCATGCAACCGTCGGCAGCGACGAAGAGATGAAGAGTCAATTCGAGAAGGTTGTCAGCATTCCGGTGAAGTATGAGATGCTATCGTGCAATCCTTGGCGGCAAAATCTCTTGCTCGCCGACCGTTACCGTGATGGCCGTGTGTTCCTGGCCGGCGACGCCGTGCATCTCGTTATCCCGACCGGCGGGCTCGGCATGAACACCGGTGTCGGCGACGCTTTTGATCTGTCGTGGAAGCTTGCTGCAACGCTTGAAGGTTGGGGCGGGGAAAATCTGCTCAACTCATACGAGATCGAGCGGCGGCAAGTGGGTGAGCGCAATGTCGGCGCCTCGCGCTATGCCTCGCTTGGGCGGCGCAAGTGGCGCTCGCAGTACCGGCCGAACATCCGCGACAACACGCCGGAGGGTCAGGCCACGCGCGACAACCTCACGCGCGTCGCTGACATTGAGCAACGCAAGACCAATGAGATGATCGGCGCCGAGCTCGGTTACCGCTATGTGGATTCGCCGATCATCGACAACATCCCGGGCGGGCCGGAACTTCTGTTTCGTGAGTATCATCCGACCACTTGGCCGGGTGCACGACTGCCGCATGTCTGGCTTGCGGACGGCACGCCGATACAAGACCGCATCCCGAACGACGGCTTTACCTTGCTGCGCCTTGGTCACACCAAAGCGGACACATCGGCGATGGAAAACACGTTACGCGCGTGCGGTGCGCCGGTTACCGTTCTCGATATATCCGAAGAAGCGCCACGCGACATCTACGGTTTCGATCTGATTCTGCTGCGCCCGGACATGCATGTGGTCTGGCGCGGCAATGCACTGCATCCCGACACAGCGGCGTTAGCGACAACCGTTACGGGGCATTGAACATGGCATCATGAGACCGTCGATGCCGCTGTTACATTTCGCTACTTGAAGTACAAGAAAGCCCTGTCATATTCCCGCCGAACGCGCCGTGCGCTTGGCTTCTGGGAACATCGTGCCCAACTATCTCGACATCACCGACAAGCAGGCCGCTATCTCATCGGACGGCGGTCAGTTCGACGCACTGCTGTCGGTGTTTCATCGTGTCTGCGGCAACCTTGATCTTAACGCGCACGATGCATCCACTGCGCGCACTGTGGCCCGCGCCATCATTGAAGCGGCGTTATCCGGGGAACTCGATCCGGATGGGCTTTACGAGTCTGCATTGCAAGCTGTACTCGCGTCCTAGGACGCGGTTTCAACTCAACGCCACGTCCAGCACGCGCATCTGCACCCGCTCCTCGCCCTGCCAGCGGTCGATCGCGAGGCAGCCGGCGACATGCACGGCACGGCCGCGGTTCTCCAACAGGGCATTGCCGAGCGGCTGACCAAGGCTGCGGAAGGCGATGGCGTTGACAAACTTGCCGTCGCCTGACTTGAAGCGCGCACGCACGTGGCTTTCGCCCACCGGATCGGCATAGGCGATGACATGCGACGGCAGCGCCAGCACCGGTTCGGGATTACCAGCGCCGAAGGGACCGGCCCGGTTGAGCATGTCGGCGAGTTCGAGATTGAAGCCGCCTGCGCTCACCGCGCCATCGATCTTGAGCGCGCTGTCGCGCCGCGCCTTCTCAACCGGTGCGCCCAACGTTTCTTCCAGAAAGCCGCGGAAGGCACCGAGCGCGTCCTTCTTGAGCGTGATGCCGGCCGCCATCGCATGGCCGCCGCCTTTCACCAGTAATCCTTCGTGCACGGCACGCCGCACCGCCGCGCCAAGATCGACGCCGGCGATCGAGCGGCCAGAGCCGGTGCCGGTGCCGCCCGCCTCGAGCGCTATCGCGAAGGCCGGACGGCCGTAACGCTCCTTCAGCCGCGCGGCAACGAGGCCGACGACTCCCGGATGCCAACCCTGGCCAGCGGTCACGACGACGGCTCCCTTCTCTTCCAACCCCAATGCGGCGAGCGCCTCCGCTTCGGCCTGCGCCAGGGTCGCCTGCTCGATCTGCTGACGCTCGCGGTTGAGCCGATCGAGCTCGGCAGCGATACGCGCGGCTTCGGTCGGGTCTTCTTCCAAGAGCAGCCGCACACCGAGATCGGCGCGGCCGATACGACCGCCGGCATTGATGCGCGGGCCGAGCATGAAGCCGAGATGCCACGGCTCCGGCGGACCGGACAGCCGCGCGGCATCCATCAGCGCCGTCTGGCCGATGTGCTCGCGCCGGCGCAGCGCGATCAATCCTTTGGCCACGAAGGCGCGATTCAGCCCCTTGAGCGGCACCACATCGGCGACGGTGCCAAGTGCGACCAGATGCAGAAGCGACAACAGATCCGGCACCGGCCGCATGTCAGTCCAGTAATTCCGTTCGCGCAACGTGCGCGTCAGCGCGACCAAGGTGAGAAAGACAATGCCGACGGCGGCGAGATGACCTAGCCCGGAAAGATCGTCGGCGCGGTTCGGATTGACAATCGCAAGCGCTGACGGCAGCTCCTCGTCAGCCTGGTGATGGTCCAGCACGATCACATCGAGGCCGAGCCTGTTGGCTTCGGCCAGCGGCTCATGACTGGTGGTGCCGCAGTCGACCGTGACCAGTAGCTTCACGCCGCGCTCGGCAAAGGCGCGGATAGCGTCAACGTTCGGGCCGTAACCTTCGAAGATGCGGTCGGGAATGTGCACCACCGGATCGAGCCCGCAGTGGCGCAGGTAGCGACACAGCAAGGCCGAGGCGGTCGCGCCGTCGACGTCGTAGTCGCCGAAGATCGCGACGCTTTCGTTGTGCGTGACGGCAAAGCTAAGCCGGTCGGCCGCCTTCTCCATGTCGGTAAGCATATGCGGATCGGGCATCAACCGCTTGATGGTCGGATCGAGGAAAGCCTCGACCTCGTCGGGCTCCACGCCCCTGCCCGCGAGAATGCGCGCCAGCAGTTCGGGGAGGCCGTGCCGCTGCGCGATGGTCAGCGCCCGTGCAACGCCGCGCTCGTCGAGACGGTCCTTCCAGGCGCGGCCGGTGACCGACTTCTCGACGCCGAGAAAATAGTGCTCCGGCTCCTGTAGCAGTGCTGCGGGCAGAGCCGCCATGGGCATAGGCCTTCATGCGGACCTTGCCGGCCCGCAGAGATCGGATTGTCGGGGGTCTCACGCACGCAACGAGACGATAAAGCTATGCTGCTGCGCGCCTAACGCAAGCGGTGCCTGTGCATGCCGGTGCACAACCCCTCAGTCGAGGTGGAATTTCTCGAACTGACGGTGCTCGGCGCGCACGCGCCGCACGGTACCGGTGACCGAGCGCATCACCACGGTGTCGGTCTCGATCACGTCTTTGCCAAACTTCACGCCGTCGAGCATGGCGCCGGTGGTCACACCGGTGGCGGCGAACAGACAGTCGCCCTTCACCATGTCCTCGATGTGGTAGACCTTCTTCGGGTCCTTGATACCCATCTTGATGGTGCGCTCGCGCAGTTCTTCGGTGTCGATGATAAGCCGCGTCTGCATCTGGCCGCCGATGCAGCGCAGGGCCGCCGCCGCGAGCACGCCTTCCGGCGCGCCGCCGATGCCGAGATAGATGTCGATGCCGGTCTTCGGCTCGGCGCAGTGGATCACGCCGGCGACGTCGCCGTCGCTGATCAGCGACACGGCCGCGCCGGTCTTGCGCACGCCGGCAATGATGTCGGCATGGCGCGGACGGTCCAGCAGGATCGCGGTAATCTCGGATGGCTTCACGCCTTTCGCCTTGGCGAGCGAGAGGATGTTGTCTTCGGGTGAAGCGTCGAGATCGATGGTGCCCTTCGGATAACCGGGGCCGATGGCGATCTTGTCCATGTAACAATCGGGCGCGTGCAGAAGCGTGCCGCCATTAGCCATTGCGATGGTGGCAATGGCGCCCGGCATGTTCTTGGCGCACAGGGTCGTGCCTTCAAGCGGGTCGACCGCGATGTCGACCTTCGGCCCCTGCTTGTTACCGACCTGCTCACCGATGAACAGCATCGGCGCTTCGTCGATCTCGCCCTCGCCTATCACCACGGTGCCATCGATCGGCAGCTTGTTGAGCTCGCGGCGCATGGCATCCACCGCCGCTTGATCGGAGGCCTTGTCCTTGCCGTGGCCACGCAGGCGCGCCGACGACACCGCCGCGCGCTCGGTCACGCGCACGATCTCGAGCGACAAAATGCGCTCCAGCAGGAGTTCGTGCTGGACGGTGATCGACGCCATTGTTTCACTCCCCTCAACTGACGTGGCTACCGGCACGGAACCGGTACCGCTCTCTCTCACTAACTCAGTTCTTCTCGATCCGGATGACTTGCGGCCGGCCGGAGATGACCTTATCGCGCCCAACCGCGGCAAGCGCCTTGCGCACGGCGTCCTCCGTCGTCGCGTAGGTGATCAGAATAACCGGGACAGAGCCGCCCTTCACCTCGCTTTCGGAGGCGCCCTTGGCGTGCCGCTGCACGATCGATTCCAGTGAAATCTCCTGTTGCGCGAGCCGCTTGGCGATGGTCGCGGCGGTTCCAGGCTTATCACGCGCCTGCAACCGGATGTAATAGCCGCCCTCATGCCGCTGCATGGGCGCCTTGCGCACGCTCGTGAGCCGCGCGGTCGGCCGCCCGAACGGCGCCACACGCAAGCCTCGCGCGACATCGGCGATATCGGACAATACCGCCGAGGCCGTCGCAGCGCCGCCCGCGCCGGGCCCGATCAGGGTAATCGGATTGATTCGGGAGGCATCGACGGTCACGGCATTGGTCACGCCCATCACCTGCGCGATGGCAGAGTCCTTGCGCACCATGGTCGGGTGCACGCGCTGCTCGATGCCCTGCGGCGTCTTCACGGCGACACCCAAGAGCTTCACGCGATAGCCGAGTTCCTCGGCCGCGGCGAGATCGGCCGGCGCGATCGAGGAAATGCCTTCCACATAGATCGCGCTCTCGTCGACCTTGGTGCCGAAAGCGAGTGAAGCGAGGATCGACAGCTTCTGCGCGGTGTCGTGGCCTTCGATATCGAAAGTCGGATCGGCTTCGGCATAACCCAACCGCTGCGCATCCTTCAGGCACTCGGCGAACGAGAGCCCCTCCTGCTCCATCCGGGTGAGGATGTAGTTGCAGGTGCCGTTGAGAATGCCGTAAATGCGCTCGATCTGGTTGCCGGCAAGACCTTCGCGCAAGGTCTTCACGATCGGGATGGCAGCGCCAACCGCCGCCTCGTAATTGAGCGCACCGCCGTACTTCTCGGCCAGCGCGGCGAGCTTGACCCCGTGCTTGGCGAGCAGCGCCTTGTTGGCGGTGACCACCGACTTGCCCGTCACGAGCGCTGTCTCGACCGCGCTCTTCGCCGGATCGCCGGAGCCGCCCATCAGTTCGACGAACACATCGATGCCATCGGCTTTGGCTAAGTCGAAGGGATCGTCGAACCACTTCATCTTCTTGAGATCGATACCGCGGTTCTTGCCCTTTGACCGCGCGCACACCGCGACAATGTCGATGGCGCGGCCGCAGCGCGCGGCGAGCGCCGCGTGCTGATGGGCGACCTGGGCGATCAAGGCGGCGCCGACCGTGCCTAACCCGGCGACGCCAACTCGGAGAGCTTGAGACATTCTATTAAGGTCTTAAATCAGCGGCGGGTGGCGAGCGGAACGACGTTGTGAAGCTGCTCCGGCGCAGTCTCGAGGAAGCGGCGGATATTGCGGGCGGCTTGGCGAATGCGCTGTTCGTTCTCGACCAGCGCAATGCGCACATAGCCTTCGCCATATTCGCCGAACCCGATGCCGGGAGATACGGCGACATCCGCCTTCTCCACCAACAGCTTGGAGAACTCGACGCTGCCGAGGCTCTTGAACGGCTCAGGGATCTGCGACCAGGCGAACATCGAGGCGCGTGGCGCCGGGACATGCCAGCCGGCGCGGTCGAAGCTCTCGACCATCACGTCGCGGCGTTTCTTATAGATTTCCCTCATCTCCTTGATGCAATCGTCGGGACCGTTAAGCGCAGCAGTCGCCGCGACCTGCACCGGGGTGAAAGCGCCGTAGTCGAGATAGGACTTCACCCGCGCCAGCGCGGCGATGATGCGCTCGTTGCCGACCGCGAAGCCCATGCGCCAACCCGGCATCGAGAAGGTCTTCGACATCGAGGTGAATTCGATGGCGATGTCCATCGCGCCCGGCACCTGCAACAGCGACGGCGGCGGGTTGTCGTCGAAATAGACCTCCGCGTAGGCGAGATCGGACAGCACGAGAATCTCGTGCTTCTTCGCGAAGGCGACCAGATCCTTGTAGAAGTCGATCGATGCCACATAGGCGGTCGGGTTGGCCGGATAGCACACCACCACCGCGATCGGCTTCGGGATCGAATGCACGATCGCGCGCTCAAGCGTGTGGAAGAAGTTCGGCGTCGGCTCCGACGGCACCGAGCGGATGGTGCCGCCCGCCATGAGGAAGCCGAAGGCGTGGATCGGGTAGCTCGGGTTCGGCACCAGCACGACATCGCCCGGCGCGGTGATCGCCTGCGCGACGTTGGCAAAGCCTTCCTTCGAGCCCAAGGTGGCGACGATCTGCGTGTCAGGATTTAACTTTACCCCGAAGCGGCGCTCGTAATAACCGGCCTGGGCACGGCGCAAACCGGGGATGCCGCGCGAGGACGAATAGCGGTCGGTGCGCGGCTTACCGAGGGTCTCTTTCAACTTGTCGAGGACGTGCTGTGGCGCCGGCAGGTCGGGGTTGCCCATGCCGAGGTCGATGATATCCGCGCCGGCGTTGCGGGCCTTCGCCTTGGCCTTGTTCACCTCTTCGAACACGTATGGCGGCAAACGGCGGATGCGGTAGAATTCTTCCATCGGTTAAGACCTTCAAGTCGCCTTGGTCCTGCCTGCGCCTGATCCTCAAACCGGGCCCTTCTCGGGATCCGCGGGTCCGGACGAAATGTCCGGGATCAGTCGTTGGCTGCCCTCGCCAGCCGGCAGGTGTTACCCCGGCTGGCTTTTATCACGGGTTCGTCTTGGCGCCAGTGTTAACGCCGGTTTTCTGGCCGGTTTTAGCGCCCGCCGGCGGCTTTTTCGCCGGCGCAGCCGACTTCTGGCTTGGCTGCCCCTCGGCGGTTTCGGCCGTTTGGCGGTCTCTGGTCGCCTGCAACTCTTTCTCGAGCTTAACCTGCTCTTCCTCGCTGAGCGGTTTGGACGCCCGCGGCGGCGGCATGTCGTGCACCGCCGGATATTGATGCGGGGTCGTAGGCCGCGATGGCGCATCGGCCGGCAGGCCGCCTGCCGCCTCGGGTAAGCGGTCGACCAGGGGCCCAGCGGCGCAGCCGGCCAAACCGACAACCATCGTCGCGGTGAGCAGACAGCCACCCAATACCGCTCGTCTCTGTGCGCGTCTCATGCCTCTCGGAAACCTGTGGGATGGTCGCAAAATCGATGCAGACTCAAGGAATTATAGCATAAGCCGGGTAACGGGCTAATATGGCCGCAGCAAGGACAAGCATTAACGCGCGGCCTTCGTGGCACGTACCTTGCGAGGGAGGACCGCCGCCGCCACGTTGGGAGGTGGCGAGCGACGGAATGCGGATGGATCAGTCTGTCAAAAAACCGGGCGGAGTCCCGGGCCAGGAAACGCCTACCCTAACGTCGGCCGACGTCGAGGCCTTCGCGCGCAACGCCGCGCGCATGGTCGAGGAAAGCGGCAAGGCGCTCGCCGCCTATATGAAGCCGCGCGAGGAAGGCAAGATCAAAGCCGATCTCGCTGAAGACATCAGCGACGTGGTGCGCACGATCGGGCAGGTCCTCGAATACTGGCTCTCGGACCCGCAGCGCGCCGTCGAATTGCAAACGAGCCTCGGCCGCGCTTTTCTCGAACTGTGGGCGAGCGCGGCAAAGCGGCTCGCGGGCGAGCCGGCCGAGCCGGTGGTCGTGCCGGATCCCAGGGACAAGCGCTTCGCCGATCCGGAATGGTCGCAGAACCAGTTCTACGACTTCCTCAAACAGGTCTATCTGCTCACCACGCAGTGGGCCGAGCGGCTGGTGAAGGATGCCGCGCTCGACGAGCACACGCGCAAGAAGGCCGAGTTCTACATCCGGCAGATCGGCAACGCGATTTCGCCTTCCAACTTCGTGCTGACCAACCCGGAATTGGTGCGCGAGACCTTGTCTTCGCATGGCGAGAACCTGGTGCGCGGCATGCAATTGCTATCGGAGGACATCCGGGCCGGTGGCGGCCATCTCAAGATCCGCCAGTCCGATCCTTCATTGTTCGAGGTCGGCCGCAATCTCGCGGTCACGCCCGGCAAGGTCGTGTTCGAGAACGACCTGATGCAGCTCATCCAATATCAGGCGACCACGCCGGAGGTGCTGAAGACGCCGCTTCTGATCGTGCCGCCGTGGATCAATAAGTTCTACATCCTCGATCTCAATCCGGAGAAGTCCTTCATCAGGTGGTGTGTCGAGCAAGGCATCACCGTCTTCGTCATCTCCTGGGTCAATCCCGACGCGCACCTCGCCGAGAAGAGCTTCGAGCAATACATGCGCGAAGGCGTGATCACGGCGATGGACGCGATCAAGGACGCCACCGGCGAGGACAAGGTCAACGCCATCGGCTATTGCGTCGGCGGCACGCTCTTGTCGATCACGCTCGCTTATCTCGCCGCCAAGAAGCAGGAGCGCGTCAAGTCGGCGACCCTATTCGCCGCGCAGGTCGACTTCACCAATGCCGGCGACCTCCTGGTCTTCGTCGACGAAGAACAGATCAGGCAACTCGAGGAGCACATGAAGGGCCAGGGCTACCTGGAGGCGTCGCGCATGGCGAACGCCTTCAACATGTTGCGCTCAAATGACCTGGTCTGGCCCTACATCGTCAACAACTACTTGCGCGGCAAAAAGCCCTTGCCCTTCGACATTCTCTATTGGAATTCCGACGCCACCCGCATGCCCGCGGCCAACCATTCGTTCTATCTGCGCAGTTGCTATCTCGATAACAGGCTGACCAAGGGCAACATGGTGATCGCCAACACCAAGCTCGATCTGCGCAAAGTGAAAGTGCCGGTCTACAATCTCGCCACGCGTGAGGACCACATCGCGCCGGCGAAGTCTGTCATGACGGGCACCAAATTTTTCGGCGGCCCCGTCAAGTTCGTGCTTGCGGGCTCCGGCCACATCGCCGGCGTAATCAACCCGCCGACCAAAATAAAATATCAGTACTGGACCGGCGAGACGCCGAAGGAGCCCGACGTCGAAGGCTGGATCAAGAGTGCGACCGAGCATCCGGGGTCATGGTGGCCGGATTGGCTGGATTGGCTGAAACAAATCGATGCCGAGACAGTGCCGGCACGCGAGATCGGCGGCGGCAAGCTCAAAGCGATCGAAGACGCGCCAGGCTCATACGTGAAGGTGAAGAGCTGGACGTGAGCGGCGGCTACGACGCCAGTTTCACAGGCACCTTCAGATAACGCACACCATTGGCTTCCGCCGGCGGGAATTTGCCGGCGCGGATGTTCACCTGGATCGACGGTAACAACAGCAACGGCGCAGCCAATGTCGCGTCGCGCGTCTCGCGCATCTTGACGAACTCGTCCTCGCTCACGCCTTCGTGCACATGCACATTGCGCGCCCGCTCCTCGCCGACCGTGGTTTCCCACGCATACTGGTCGCGGCCCGGCGCCTTGTAGTCGTGGCACATGAACAGCCGCGTCTTGGCGGGCAGCGACAGCACGCGCTGGATCGAGCGGTAGAGCTGGCGCGCATCGCCGCCGGGGAAGTCGGCGCGCGCGGTGCCGTAGTCGGGCATGAACATCGTGTCGCCGACGAACACCGCGTCGCCTATATGATAGGAGACGCAGGCCGGCGTATGGCCGGGCGTGTACATCACTTCGGCGTCGATGGTGCCGACCTTGAAGCGTTCCCCGTCCTTGAACAAGTGGTCGAACTCCGAACCGTCGCCGGACACGTCCATGGCGTTGAACACCGGACGGAAGATGCGCTGCACGTCGCGGATGTGCTCGCCGATGCAGATCTTGGCGCCGGTCTTGAGCTTGATGTAAGGCGCGCCTGACAGATGGTCGGCGTGTGCGTGTGTCTCCAGGATCTGGCCGATCCGTAAGCCGAGCCGCTCTGCCTCGGCCAGCATGGCGTCGGCCGAATGAACGGTCGCCTCGCCGCTGCGGTGGTCGAAGTTGAGCACGGGGTCGATCACCGCGGCGTCCTTGGTCGCCGGATCCCACACCAGATAGCTCACGGTGTTGGTGGGCTCATCGAAAAAGGCCTTGACCTCGGCTTTCGCGGTCCCGGGCATGGCGCGCGCTCCTTCTTGAGTCCTTGTTCGTCCGTCTGTCTACTTGACTTATATATTAGACGATACTAATTTAGCAATATCTAATTCAAGGAGATGTTCTATGGCCTCCCAGGCGGCCCAACTTAGCAAATTCCCTGCCGATGCTGGGATGGCGGAACTCGAGCGCAAGGCAGCGCAGGCGGCCGGCCTGTTGAAGCTGCTCGCGAACGAGAACCGGCTGCTCATCCTCTGCAGGCTCGCGCTCAAGGGCGAGATGCCGGTGAACGACATTGCCGAAGCCGTGGGCTTAAGCCAGTCGGCGCTATCCCAGCACCTCGCCAAGATGCGCGAGGAAGGGTTGGTCGCCACCCGCCGCGAGGCTCAGACAGTGTTCTACCGCATCGCGGACGAGAACGCCGCGCGGCTCTTGATGCTGCTGAAAGAGATCTACTGCCCCTGAAGCCCCCGCCTTGACGGGGCGGCAAAACCAACAAAGAGAGAGAACGACGATGAGCGACTTGAAAACCATCTCCCCTGCCCGCGCCGCCGAGCTGATGCGCAAAGGCGCGGTGCTGATCGATATCCGCGAAGTGGACGAACATGCGCGCGAGCGTATTCCCGGCGCGCGCCATCATGCGCTGAGCCGCCTCGGCCAGGGCGCGGTTGCACGCGAAGGCGACGAGGTCCTGGTGTTCCATTGCCGCTCCGGCGCGCGCACGCGCGGCAACGCCGCCCGCTTGGCCGCGGCGTCGGCCGGTTGCGAGACCTATGTGCTCGACGGCGGCATCGACGCCTGGAAAAAAGCCGGCCTGCCGGTGACGCTCGACCGCGGCCAGCCGATCGATCTGATGCGCCAGGTGCAGATCAGCGCCGGTGGTCTCGCGCTGCTCGGCGTCGTGCTGGGCGCGTCGGTGTCGCCGGTCTTCTATGCCCTGTCAGCGTTCATCGGGGCCGGCCTCATCTTTGCCGGCGTTACCGGCAACTGCCCGATGGCACGCATGCTGGCATCGATGCCCTGGAACAAGCGCGCCGCCGCGCCAGCGCAATGACGACGCTCACCGCGCTGTTGGCGGTTCTCTCCGGCAGCGCGGTCGGTTTCTCGCTCGGTCTCGTCGGCGGCGGCGGCTCGATTCTAGCGGTGCCGCTGCTCGTCTATGTCGTGGGTGTGCCGAATGCGCATGTTGCCATCGGTACCAGCGCCGTCGCCGTCGCCGCCAGCGCCGCCGCCAATCTTTTCGGTCACGCGCGCGCCAAGACTGTCAAATGGCCCTGCGCGCTGGTGTTCGCCGTCTCCGGCATAGTTGGCGCTGCTTTCGGCGCACAACTCGGCAAGATGGTGGACGGCACGCGGCTGCTCGCGGCCTTCGGCAGTCTGATGATCGTCATCGGCGTCCTGCTGCTGCGTCCGCGCAAGTCAGGCGGCGATCCGGAGGTCAAACTCTCCGGCGTAACTGTCGTGCGCCTGCTGCCCTGGCTTGTCGGCATCGGCTTGCTGGTCGGCCTGTTGTCCGGCTTCTTCGGCATCGGCGGCGGCTTTCTCATCGTGCCGGGCCTGATCGCTGCCACGGCCATGCCGCTCATCAACGCCATCGGCTCGTCGCTGGTTGCCGTCACCGCTTTCGGTCTCACGACTGCCGCGAGCTACGCCACCTCGGGATTGGTCGATTGGCCGCTCGCAGGCCTCTTCATTGCCGGCGGCGCACTTGGCGGCCTCGTCGGCACCAAGCTCGCCCACCGCCTCTCCGGACACAAACATACGCTGTCGCGCATCTTCGCTGGCATCGTCATCGCGGTCGGAATCTACGTGGTTGCCCGCTCACTCGTGTTCTAATTCCCAGAAATCGATCGCCGGATCGCTTGGCAATTCCTTCTTGGGATGAAGCGTGGCGTATTTGCCGGCGTGGTAGACGAGCGGCGTACGCTCATCATCGCGCAGGCCGACGATGTGGCCGATGAAGATCGTGTGATCGCCGCAGTCGTGCTGGGCCGCGACCTTGGCCGCGATCGCCGCGCTCACATGCGCGAGCACCGGGATGCCGTGCATGTGCTCGAACAACAGGTCGGGATCGGCGGAGCCCTGCCCGGCGAAGTGCTGACTGACCTTCTCCTGCCCCTGCGCCAGAATGCTGACGCCGAAGTGGCCGGAGTTGTGCAGCGCATCGTGCATGCGCGCCTTCTTGGCCACCGAGATGATGCAGAGCGGCGGTGTCATCGAGCCCGACATGAAGGCGTTAGCGGTCATGCCGCGCACAGCCCCTTCCACTTCCGTGGTGATGACGGTCACGCCAGTTGCGAAACGGCCCATCACCTGGCGGAACAGCTTTGCGTCGATGGGGGCCTCGGTCTGTACATTCATACTGCGCTTATCCTGTTCCACCGCCGCGGGCTCAATCACGGGCCCTTGCCCACGTGATAGCTCAACTCGCCGGGATCGGTAAGGTCCGGCACGCGCCAGCCGTCGAGGTCGTATTCCGCCATGCATTGCTCGGCAAACCCCTTGAAGCGGTCGGCATTGCCGGAGGCCTGCGCACCAAACAGGCAATAGCGACGGATCTCCTCGGTCGAGCCGCCGTAATTGATCTCGTAGAGTTCGTGGCGCCCGCCGAATTCGGTGCCGAGCGTGTCCCACAGAAGCTTCATGAGCTTGACCCGCTCCTCGGCCTTGTAGCCGTTGGAGCCGCGCATGTACTGGTCGATGTAAGGCCGGATCTCCGGGTTCTTGAAGTCGCTTGAATGCGAATTGAGATAGATGAGGCCGGAGGCCACCGTCTGCTCGATGATGTATTTGATCTTGGAATAGGCGATGGTGGCGATGATGGCATAGGCGTTGCCGGGATCCATGTTCGGCAAGAGGTAGTCGCCAATCCACGGTTTGGGATCGCGCACCATGGCGTCCGACAGCGCCCAAAACAGATTGCGCCAGGCGATCACCTCGCCGACATTGGCCTGCACGCCGCGATAATCCTTGGTGCCGGCGGCTTCCGTCGCCTTCAGCAGGAGCCCGGCGATGAAGTCGAGCTTGACCGCGAGCCGCGTGCAACCGTGCACGACGAAGCGCGGCAGGAAGCCGGTGCGCGGGAAGAAGTTATTCGCCTTCTCGACGTCGCCGTAGACGAAGACGTTCTCCCAGGGCACCAGCACCTTGTCCATGATGAAGACCGCGTCGTTCTCGTCGATGCGGGAAGACAGCGGATAATCGAACGGCGAACCCATCACCGTCGCCTGCATTTCATACGACGTGCGGCAGATGAACTTCACGCCCGGCGTATTGGTCGGCACCATGAACACGACCGCGAAGTTCTTGTCCTGCACCGGGATCAAGCCGTGATGCGCGACGAAGGTGTAGTTGGTGAGCACCGAGCCGGTCGCCACCACCTTGGCGCCCGACACGATGATGCCCTTGTCCGTTTCCTTCTCGACGTGACAGCAGACGTCGCCGACCTCGTTCGGCGGGCGATCGCGATCGATGGGCGGATGGATGATGGCGTGATTGACGAAGGGCACGCGCTCCTGGCTGTATTTGTACCAGCGCTTGGCGTTGTCCTGGTACGGCGCATAGAAATCCGAATTGGCTCCCAGCGTCGCCAGGAACGCCGCCTTGTAATCGGGCGCGCGGCCGAGCCAGCCGTAGGTCAGCTTGGCCCACTCGGCGATGGCGGTGCGGCCGGCAAGCATTTCCTGCGGCGTCTTCGGCGCCTTGAAGAAGGCGTGCGTCATGCCGCCATTGCCGGTTTCGGTCGGCACCAGGATCTTGTCCTTGTACTTGTCGTCGTGCATCGCGTCGTAGAGACGCGCGACCATCCGCGAGGTGTTGCGGAAGGCCGGGTGCGCGGTGACCTTTTTCACCCGTTCGCCGTAGATGAAGACCTCGCGGCCGTCGTCGAGCGATTCCAGGTACTCGTTGCCGTTCTGCGGCCGGCTCACCGCGACCTTGCCGGTGGTGGTCGGCGCGGCGGCAAACGCCTCCGCGTTCAAGCGATTGCTCATGGTCCCCTCCCGAGGGCTGTGGATAGCCGCGCGACTCTTTTGTTCGCTTTTCGAACACATGTACGATGTCCGAACACGAAAAAGGCTACGTCGGGCGCGCAGCGAAGACAAGCCACCAATGGAGAGGACACACAGTTCGCTAGCCGGCCTAAGCCGGGCCGAGAGCGACCTCGTTGGCAAGCGTGCGTAGCGCCGGCAGAAAAATGTCGCGCATCTCGTTGCGGGTGATGCGTGCAGCGTGTGTGCTGACATTGATCGCGCCCACTGCCTGCCCGCTGCGATCGACCACCGGCACCGCGATCGCGCGCAAGCCGCGCTCGAGCTCCTCGTCGACAATGGAGAAGCCCTGCGCATGATCGTCACGCACGCGATCGAACAGCGCTTGCAGATCAGTGATCGTCGATGGCGTATAGGCCTCGATGCGCTGCGATTTCAACCGCCGCCAGATCTCGGCCTCGTCGAGATAGCCAAGCTGGATGCGGCCCAACGCCGTGTGGAATGCGGGCAGCCGGCTGCCCACCGACAACACCGTCGACATGATGCGCCGCGTTGGCACACGCGCGACATAGACGATCTCGTTGCCTTCCAGGATCGCGGCCGAGCAGGACTCGCCCAGCCGCTCGCTCAACTCGCGCATCAAAGGTTGCGCGCGCTCGATCCAGCTTTGCGTCGCCAGATACGCAAAGCCAAGCTTGAGTATGTTCGACGACAGCGAAAACTGCCGCCCTTCCTGCGTCACATAGCCAAGCTCGGCGAGCGTGCGCAGGATGCGCCGTGCAGTCGCGCGCGAGACATTGGTCGCGATGGCCGCCTCCGACAACGTCATGCTCGGTCGCTCTTTGCCGAACGAGCCGAGCACGGCGAGGCCCTTGGCGAGCGTCGTCATGAACTCCTTGTCGTCGGCGGAACTGGTCACGGCTTGATCGGGCATATCCTGTTCGATATGCGAACACAACAGCCCGGTCAAGGCACAGTCACGACAGCGCGCCTCTCATCGCTTAAGCTCGCCGCGCACTGACCGGCCGGGAGAACGCGATGTCGAAAGAACTGCTGTGGCTGACGCTGACGGTCATCCTGACCGGGCTGTTGTGGGTCCCCTACATCCTCGACCGTATCAAGGTGCGCGGGCTGATGGGTGCCATGGCCAACCCCTCGCGCAACGACACGCCGCAATCGCCATGGGCGCAGCGGCTTTATTTCGCGCACACCAATGCGGTCGACAATCTGGTGATCTTCGCGCCGCTGGTGCTGATCCTCGACAATCTCGGCCACTCGACGCCGGCGACCGTGATCGCCTGCGCCGTCTATTTCTGGGCGCGGCTGGCGCATGCCATCGTCTATACGCTCGGCATTCCGGTCGCACGCACGCTCGCCTTCGCGGTCGGCGTCGTCTGTCAGGTCACGCTGGCGCTGGCGGTGTTCGGGCTCGCCTAGTGGAACGGCGCTGCCCGCTCGGCGATTGCGCGCGCATCCGTGCCCCGCGGCAGAAGCCCGAAGGCGCCGCCCTCCTCGCCCGGCAAGCGCGCGGCGCAGAACGCGTTGGCCACATAAGCCGGCGCGTGCTTCACCAGCAGCGCCGCCTGCAAAGCCAGGACCAGTTCGCGCACCAGCGCGCGCGCCTGGGCTTCGTCGTTGCGTTCCGGGCTCGAGAGCCGCGTCAACAATATGGACGTGAAGGCTTTCAGCCGCCGGTCGTCGCTGTCCAACTCACGCTTGAGCACGTCGCCGATGTTCGGCGTGCGCGCCATGGCGCGCAGCACGTCGAGGCACATCACGTTGCCGGAGCCTTCCCAGATCGAGTTTACCGGCGCCTCGCGGTAGAGCCGCGGCATGATGCTTTCCTCGATGTAGCCGGAGCCGCCCAAGACCTCCATCGCCTCGAAGGTGACATAAGGCGTGCGCTTGCAGATCCAGAACTTCGCCGCCGGCGTCACCACGCGGCGGATCGCAAGCGAGGCTTCGTCATCTTCGTCATAGGCGCGCGCCAGCCGCATCGTCAGCGCCGTGGCAGCTTCGCATTCGAGCGCGAGATCGGCGAGCACATTGGTCATCAGCGGCTGATCGATCAGTTTTTTCTGGAAGGCTGAGCGATAGCGCGCGTGGTGCACGGCTTGCGCCACCGCCTGGCGCATCAGGCCGGAAGAGCCGATGCAGCAATCGAGCCGTGTGTAATTGGCCATCTCGATAACGGTCGGGATGCCGCGCCCCTCCTCGCCGATGAGCTGCGCATAGGCACCGTGAAATTCGACCTCGCTCGAGGCGTTCGACTTGTTGCCGAGCTTGTCCTTGAGACGATTGATCTGCACCCGATTACGCTCGCCGTCCGGCATCCAGCGCGGCATCAGGAAGCAGCTCAGGCCCTTCGGGCTTTGCGCGAGGACGAGGAAGGCATCGCACATCGGCGCCGACATGAACCATTTGTGCCCGTGCAGGCGGAAGCTGCCGTCGCCGGCCGGCTCGGCGCGCGTCTCGTTGGTGCGCAGGTCAGAGCCGCCCTGGTTCTCGGTCATGCCCATGCCGAGCAACACGGCGTTCTTCTCGCGCGCCGGCATGAAGCGTTGATCGTATTTGCGGCCGTAGATCAGCGGCAGCCAGGCCTCGGCCAAGGTCGGCGCCTGCTTCAGCGTCGGCACTGAGCCGTAGGTCATGGCGACCGGGCAATAGACGCCGCTCTCGACCTGCGTGAGCATGTAGGTGCCGGCCGCGCGCGCGACATGCGCGCCCGGTTTCGGCTCGGCCCAGGGGCTTGAATGCAGGCCGGCTTCGAGTGCGATGGTCAGCAATTCGTGCCACGCGGGATGAAACTCGACTTCATCCACACGGTGACCGAAGCGGTCGAAGCTCTTGAGTTGCGGTGGAAATTTGTTGGCGGCAAAGCCGAGCGCAATAGTCTCCGGCTTGCCGAATGTGGCGCCGAGCTTGCTCAGGTCTTGCTCCGCCCAGTCCGCGCCTTCGCGTGCGACGGCTTCGCTCAGCACCGCGTCGCTGTCGAACAGGTTATAGCCCTCGAGCGGCGGCGGCTGGTTCTGGACCTCGAACATCGGCGCAGTCTCCCGGCTGACTCGGGAGACGAGTGTAGCGAGATTCCGGGTCCGGCCCTATTGGGCCGGCCCGGAATGACGAAGGCTTACGGAAACAGCGCCACCTGGTCGACACCGGTGGTCTCCGGCCAGCCCATCATCAGGTTCATGTTCTGGATTGCCTGACCGGAGGCGCCCTTCACCAGATTGTCCAGCGCCGAGATGATGATCGCCTTGCCCGGCACGCGATCCTTGGCCACACCAATAAATGTCATATTGGAGCCGCGCACATGCCGCGTGTGTGGCGTTTCGCCAAAAGGCAGCACATGCACGAAGGGTTCCTTCGCGTAGAACTTTAAAAGTATCTCGTGAAGCTCCTCCGGCGTCTTGCCCCGCCGGCCGCGCACATAAATGGTCGAGAGGATGCCCCGGTTCATCGGCAACAGATGCGGGGTGAAGGTGACCGTCACCTCCCGCCCGGCCGCGAGCGAGAACTCCTGATCAAGCTCGGCCATGTGCCTGTGGTGGCCGACGCCATAGGCGTTAAAGCCCTCCGACACTTCCGAGAACAGCATGGCTTCCTTGGCCGAGCGCCCCGCCCCGGTCATGCCCGACTTGGCGTCGATCACGATCTCGTCGAGTTCGATCGCCTTCGCCTTGATCAGCGGCGTCAGCGGCAACTGCGCACAGGACGTGTAACAGCCGGGATTGGCGACGAGTTGCGCCTTCTTGATGTCGCGCCGGTGGATCTCGACCAGGCCATAGACCGCCTGCTTCTGCAGATCCGGCGCGAGGTGCTCGTGGCCGTACCACTTAGCGTAGGCCGCCGTGTCGGCAAGCCGGAAGTCCGCCGACAGGTCGACCACTTTCGCCGACGGCGTAGCGGCGAAGATCGTCTTGATCACCTTCTGCGTCGTCGCGTGCGGCAAGGCGCAGAAGATCAAATCGAGGTTGGCGCCGACCCAGTCGATGCCTTCCAGCGCCACCAGCGTCGGCAGCTCATAGGGCGAGAACTGCGGAAACACCTCGCGCATCTGCTTGCCGGCGGAGCGCTCGGCGGTGAGCAGCGCGATCTCAACGCGCGGATGGCGCAGCAGCATACGCACGAGCTCCGCGCCCGTATAACCCGAGGCGCCCAACACGCCGACTTTCGCTTTGCTGGCCATGGCCTTCTTCCCTTCATCCCGGCTCGAAAGCCGGCGCGATCATGCTCCCCGCGAGGAGCGGCTTCGGTCTTACCGGATGAAGGAAACGGCTGTCACGTTCAAGTGCCGCGGACCTTATCCGGCGGCACGGGTGACGACGACTAGCGGCGCGCCCGTGCCGGGGTGGCACGGCGGCGGCGGAGGCCTGTTGCTGCGAGCGCGGTCGTCATGGGCGGCGATATAAGGCCGCCGCTGCCGCCGGTCAAGAACGGCGGCATGCCCAGGTCTGCGGTCGACGGCGAAAGTCGGAAACCATGGCAACGACGAGCCATAACAGAAAGGCCGCCAAAACCGGCGGCCTTTCGTCCTTCGCATGCGGGTCGTTCAGAGCACCGGATTCCACGGCACCGGAATTTCGCGATATCCCGTGCCGGCCTTCTCGATATAGGCGACGCTCGGGAACGGATAATGGAAGCCCTGTACCATCATCTTTTCGGTCGCCAGCATGTCGTAAACCTTGCGACGCGTGGCCTCCGCCATGTTGGCATCCTGGTCGAAGAAGGCATGCCATCCTGGATTACGCACGAACAGCGCGGGATGGTTTGTCACGTCGGCCTGCACGCAGACCGATGAATTGCCAGAAGACACGATGAGCGAGGTGTGGCCCGGCGTATGACCGGGCGTCGCGACCGCGTTGACCCCCGGCGCGATCTCCTTGCCGGCCTCGTACGGCGTGACCTTGCGCTTGAGCGCGTCGAACACGCGCCGGGCGTTGGCGAACACGCCCTTCATGCGCTCGGTCGTCTGCTTGCTCATCTCGCCGTCGTCCATGAAGTACTTCCACTCGGCCGCGGGCACGAGAACTTCGGCGTTCGGGAAAGCGAGCTTGTTGTCGGGTGTGAGCAGGCCGTTGATGTGATCGCCATGGAAATGCGAGATGACGACGATATCGACATTGTTGCGGTCGATGCCCGAGGTCTTCAGGTTGCCGTGGAATTGGCCGGACGAGCCCTTGGTCTTCTCGAAGTTCGCTTCGCCCGTGCCGGTGTCCACCACGATGAGCTTCGAGCCGGTATTCACCGCGATCGGCGAATACGGAATCGTCATCGTGTCCTTATCCATATGCGCGGCTGCAAGCGCGCCGTTCACGGCATCCTTCTGCACGTTGACGACGAATGTATCCGGCAGCTTGAACGTGCTCTTGCCGTCGGTCGCGACCGTGATCTCGTAGCTGCCGACTTTGTAGCGGTACCAGCCCGGCGCCTGGTTGCCGAGCAAAGGCGCGGCGGCGCGGCTGGGCGTTCCGGCCAGCGGCGTCAGCGTCGTGGCGGCGCCCACGGCCGCGGCACCGGCGAACAAGGATCGTCGCGTGAGTGTGGTCATGTTTTCCCCTCCCTTTGATGGATGGCGTGATTTTAACCCGCCGCTTGCGGAAAGGCCGCCATGACGGCGGCCTTTCCTACTCTTCTTGGCTGCGTCAGGTCAGCGCATGCACCTGGATCAACCGATAACCGGTGCCGTCCTTCTCCACATAGCCGGCGGACGGGAACGGGAAGTGATAGCCGATGACCGGCATCTTCTCGGCCATCGCCATGTCGTAGAATTTCCGGCGTGTGGTCTCGGCCAGCGCGGCTTCGTTGTCGAACATCAGATGCCAGCCGGGATTACGCATGAACACGGCCGGATGGTTGGTGATGTCCCCCTGCACCACCAGCCGTTTCGAGCCCGAGGCAATGACGAAAGACATGTGCCCCGGCGTATGGCCCGGCGTGGCAACCGACGTAATGCCGGGTGCGACTTCCTTGTTGGCGTCATAGGGCGTGGTCTTCAGACCATCGAACACCTTCTTCACATTGGCGAAGTTGCCTTTGTTTGGGCCATTGGCCTTGCTCTGATTGGAGTCATCGCTCCAGAAGGCCAGCTCCGCCGCGGGCACCTTGATCTCGGCATTCGGATAGGCCTGCGTGCCGTCGGCATTCTTGAGGCCGCCGATATGGTCGCCGTGGAAATGCGAGATCAACACGATGTCGACCGACTTCGGGTCGATGCCGGCCGCGGCCATGTTGGCGCGCGTATTGCCGACCGCACCCTTGGTCGCCTCGAAAGCGCCGAGCCCGTTGCCGGTGTCGATGGCGATGGTCTTGCCGCCGGACTTCACGATCAGCGGGCTAAAGGTGATCGTGACTTGGCCCTTCGGCATATAGAGCGATTCAAAGGCGGCCAGCGCCTGGTCCTTGGGGACATTGGCAACGAAGGTATCGGGCATCGGGAACGTGCGGGCGCCATCGAGCAACTGCACAATTTCACCATCGCCAAACTTATAGCGATAGACGCCGGTGATGCCGTTACTGGCGGCCTGTGCATGACCGGAGGAGATGGACAATGGGCTGAAGCCGCCAGCCGCCGCTACGGCAGCGGTGCCCAAAAGCGCGGAACGACGGGTAAATTGCATCGAAAGCCTCCCGAATTCTGGTGATCGCGGCCCAGGCCCTTTGCCGCTCAGAAACGCAAACACCCGAGCCCGGAGCCTATTCCGTACCCGTCATATTGAACCGGAAGACGACAAAGCCTCAACGCGTATAACCGCACCGCAGCAATCAATTTTCCGGCAACTACGATTGCGATTTACAGCGTTCCCCCCTGCGGACAGGATGGCGTGCCCGCAAACCGGGCAAGAACAAAGCCGGCCAAGCCGGCACAACAGAATCCTCGGGAGGGATCGATGACTCGTTTCGCTAAACTCGCCGGCGCTTTGTGCGTCGTACTGTTTGCCACCAGCGGCGCTTTAGCGCAGGTGCCGCCGGATCCGAACAATCCAAACGAAACCATACCGGACGCGCTCGCCCCGCCGCCCTATGGCGAGGCCATCAACACCGAAACCGCCAAGAAGGTCGCCACCGCCGCCATCGCGGAAGCCAAGAAGCGGAATTGGAATGCGCTGTGCGTGGCCATCGTCGGCCCGTCGGGCGATCTCGTTTATTTCGAGAAGCAGGACAATTGCCAGTTTGCCTCGACCACGATCTCGCAGCACAAGGCGCGCACCGCGGCCCGTTATCGTCGGCCGACCGTGGTGTTCGAACGGCTGCTCGGAAAGGGTGCGTTCTTCGCCTATCTGCCGACGCTCGATGACGTGATCGCTTCGCGCGGCGGCAATCCGCTGGTGGTAGGCGGCAAGGTGATCGGCGCCATCGGCGTTTCCGGCGGCTCGGGCTCGCAAGACGACGTGGTGTCGCTCGCCGGCGTCGCGGCGCTGAAGTAATGCATGCATCGCTCTGCCGGGGGCTTTCTCCCGGCAGAGCCTTCAGCCCGATATCCAGGCGATCGCCTTGGAAATCCCGCCGCCGAGCGTGAGCAACACCGCGGCCCACACGAAAGCGGATGCGAAGTTCGCGGCCTGGAAGCGCCAATACGGCATCTCGAATATGCCGGCGACCAGCGGCACCGCCGCGCGCAGCGGGCCGAAGAAGCGCCCAATGAAGATGCCGAGCACGCCCCATTTCTTCACGAAAGTTTCCGCGCGCGGAATCATGTCGGGATGGCGCGACAGCGGCCAAATATGCTGCACCGAGTATTCGAGTTTCTGGCCGATCCAGTAGGATACCCAGTCGCCAAGGGCCGCGCCCAATGCGGCGCCGACCCATACCGGCCAGAAGCTCACGCCACTGGTGCCGATCAGCGCACCGATCGCGACCAACGCACCCCATGCCGGGATCAAAAGCGAGATGAAGGCCAGCGACTCCGCGAAGGCCAGCACAAACATCACCGCCGGCGCCCAGGCGGCGTTCTCGCGCGTGAAATCGACGAGTTGCTGGAAGTAGAGGTTGATTGCGTCCATTGGATGCCGGTACCGCGGGCGCGCCCGCTTTCGCCGTCTCTAGCGTGCCACGCCGCGCCGCGCCAGCGTCCCGGTGACGCGCCTCATTCGGGCAACACCGGGTCGTCGCTCGGGATGAGATGCGCCGCCGCCACCAGTCCGATGATCAGCAGCGGCGAAGCGAGAAAGGCGCCGATCGGACCCCACATCCAGGCCCAAAAGACCAGCGATAGAAACACCGCAAGCGGACTGAGCGTCAGCCTGCGGCCGACGATCGCCGGTGTGACGAAATTTCCTTCCACCGTCGCCACGCCGATGAAAATGGCAGGCGCGATTAAGGCCTGCGTCAGCGTCGGGAAATGGATGACGCCGACGCCGAACAACACCAGCACAACGACGCCCGGCCCGATATACGGAATAAAGCTCAGCACGAAAGTCAGCGCACCCCAGGCCGCCGGATTTGGCAGGCCGATGAAATACGATGCCACGCCGATGCAAAGGCCTTCCACAAAGTAGATGACGCCGACCGTGGTGAAATAGGCGGTCAGGTTGCTCTCGGCGTCGTGCATGATGTGCAGCATCCTCAACCGCGCCTCGCGGTCCGAGAACAAAGCCGCCACGCCGCGGCGTAGCTGGATGCGCGAGGAGAGAAAGAAGAACAGTGTTGCGAAGAAGATCAACAACTGGCCGATCGCCGGTGTGACGAAACCGATCGCTGGCGTGAGCAGGCTGAGCGCCGGCTGGATCACGTTCGACAGGCCGAGGTCGAGCGGCGCCGAATGATCGCCGCCGGGATTGAGCATGTCGCGCAGGTTACGCAGGAGTTGGAGCGGGTAGTCGAGCAGCCACAGCTTGTCCTTGATGCGCGCGCCGATCTCCGGCCCCTTGCCGACCCAATCGGATACCGGCGCCGCGAGCAGGACGACCAACGCATTCATCGCGGCAATGAGCACAAGGACGAGCACGAGCGCGCTGAGCCATTGCGGAAGGCGCCGGGCGGTCGCGCGCTCCGCGATCGGGCCGAGCATGATGCCGATGACGAAGGCCGCCGTGACCGGCAACAGCACCACCCGGGCGAGCTCCAGGAAAGCTCCGAACAGCAGCACAAAAATGCCGACGATCGCCACCTGCGACGCCGTGCGCCAGAAATCCTCCGCGCGGGGCGGCGCCGGTTTGCCCGCGTCATCGAGGTGTTGCCCCTCAACCGGACTCTGGATGTCCATATTGCGTTTCCTAAGGTTGAGTTCCGAAAGGCCCGGTACTAATGCGGCGCGGCCCCTTTGGTTTCGGCACCGGCACAAACCCCGACCGCCATCCTATACCATCGTCCGATCGCCCCAGGCGCGGCCTTCGTCCACAGCCTGCCTTGCTCCTGCCCCGCCGCTGGCGGAGATACCACCCCCAAGGTGAGCCTTGCCCGCCGGTCACGATGGCCACGTCATCGTGGCATAGTGGCGGACAGTGATTCGCGCTGGCAAAGGGTGGGCGGCGCCTTATCTGAAGGTTCAATTTCGAAGGTTTCAATGGCCAAATCCGCAACCAAGAAGAAGACGACCCAGGAGCCCGACCTGTTCGCGGCTCCCGCCCGCAGCGCCAAGGCGACGGCCCCCGCCCGGGGCAAGCCGGCGCGCGGCACGGGCGACGCTGGCTATTCGGCCAAGCACATCGAGGTGCTGGAGGGGCTCGAGCCGGTACGCCGCCGCCCGGGCATGTATATCGGCGGCACCGACGAGAAGGCGATGCATCACCTTTTTGCCGAGGTGATCGACAACTCGATGGACGAGGCACTCGCCGGTCACGCCGACTGGATCGAGGTCGAACTGGAGAAGGACGGCTTCGTCTCCATCACCGACAACGGCCGCGGTATGCCGGTCGACAACCATCCTAAGTTCAAGAACAAGTCGGCGCTGGAAGTGATCATGTGCACGCTGCACGCCGGCGGCAAATTCGACTCGGAGGTGTACGAGACCTCCGGCGGCCTGCACGGCGTCGGCGTGTCGGTCACCAATGCGCTATCGGAGCGCATGGAAGTCGAAGTCTGGCGCGAGCAGACGCACTATCGGATGACTTTCGAGCGCGGCAAGCCGAAAGGCAAGCTGGAGAAGCTCGGCCGCGCGCCGAACAAACGCGGTACCAAGGTTCGCTTCAGGCCCGACCCGCAGATCTTCGGCGCCAAGGCGCACTTCAAGCCCGAACGCCTGTTCAAGATGTCGCGTTCGAAGGCTTATCTCTATGGCGGCGTCGAGATCCGCTGGCACTGTGCGCCGGAGTTGTTGGATAGCGACGATGTCCCGGAGAGCGCGACCTTCCATTTCGCCGAAGGCCTGAAGGATTATCTCGCGTCGAGCTTCGAAGGCGCGACGCTGGTGCACCCCGACATCTTCACCGGCTCGTCCGGCAAGGCCGGCCGCGCCGGCGCCGTCGAATGGGCGGTCGCTTGGTCGGCCGACACCGATGGCTTCGTCAATTCCTACTGCAACACGGTGCCGACACCTGACGGCGGTACGCATGAATCCGGTTTGCGCTCGGCGCTGCTACGCGGCTTGAAGGATCACGCCTCCCGCGTCGGCAAGGAGAAGCAGGCCGCCAACGTTACCAGCGAAGATGTGATGACCGGCGTCGGCTGCATGCTGTCGGTGTTCGTGCGCGAGCCGGAATTCCAGGGCCAGACCAAGGATCGCCTCGCCACCGCCGCCGCGCAGAAGATCGTCGAGAACGCGATCAAAGATCCGTTCGACCACTGGCTATCGGGCAATCCGATGCAGGCCAACAAGCTGTTGGACTTCATCATCGAGCGCGCCGACGACCGCATCCGCCGCCGCCAGGAAAAGGACATCGCGCGCAAGACCGCGGTGCGCAAGCTCCGCCTGCCCGGCAAGCTTGCCGACTGCTCGAACGCGTCGTCGGAAAACTCCGAGATTTTCATCGTCGAAGGCGATAGCGCCGGCGGCTCCGCCAAGCAGGCGCGCGACCGCCGCACGCAGGCTGTGCTGCCCTTGCGCGGCAAGATCCTCAACGTCGCCTCGGCGGGCAAGGACAAGCTGGCGCAAAATCAGCAGCTCGCCGACCTGATCCAGGCGCTCGGCTGCGGCACCGGCTCACATTTCAAGGGAAGCGACCTGCGCTACGAGAAGGTCATCATAATGACCGACGCCGACGTCGACGGCGCGCACATCGCCTCGCTCCTGATCACCTTCTTCTACCGGCAGATGCCGGGCCTGATCGATGCAGGCCGGCTTTATCTCGCAGTGCCGCCGCTGTTCCGCCTGCAACACGGCGGCAAGATCTTCTATGCGCGCAACGACAAGCACAAGGACGAGTTGCTGAAAGCTGAGTTCAACGCCAATGCCAAGGTGGAAGTGTCGCGCTTCAAAGGTCTCGGCGAGATGATGGCGGCGCAGCTCAAAGAGACCACGATGGACCCGTCCAAACGCACGTTGCTGCAGGTGAAGCTGGCGGAAGGCGACGCCAAGAGCACCGCTGGTGCGGTCGAGCGCCTGATGGGCAATAAGGCCGAAGCACGCTTCGAGTTCATCCAGGAGAAGGCGGAGTTCGCAGCCGACGAGCTGTTGGACGTCTAGTCGGCGGTCGCGGGCAAAATCTCCCGCGTCAGCATCGGATAGTGCACGTTGCCGCCGGTGAATTTGGGAAACTGGGAGAAATCGGCGCGCATCTCAGCGATCACCGGCGAGAACAAAGCTGCCGTAAGCGCATCCGGGCTGTCGAACACCAGCTTATTGCGCTGCATGTAATCGACACGCTCCCACGGCATGAAGCTCACCCAGTCCACGCGCGTATAGATCTCGATCTGCCGGATACCCGGAAACCGCCGCATGATGCCCGGGTGATGGTCGACATAATGCGCAAGCCAGGCATTGAAATCCTCGGCCGCGCCCGGATAGTGCACGAGGTAGCTGCACGGCAGCGTCGTCGAGACTGTCTCGAACTGCGGCTGATCGACGGGAAAGCGGCGCGCGACCATCGCCTGATGGGTAATGCGCGCGCCCTTGAGGCTCGGCAGCGCGTCAGCAGCCGCAAGCGCCTGCAGCGCGCCGTCCCGGCGCAAGACGGCTTCGAGATCCGCGACCGCGTCGAAGTAGAGCTGTAAGGCCAAGGCCGGCGCCGGCGGATCGTCCGCGAAATAGTGCTTGGTCTTGGTTTCGGGCGGCGTGAACAGCAATCCACGTATGAGACGCGGCAAAGCGCGAACGACGTCACGGGCGCGTTCGAAATCCGCCAGGGCGATCCGCGCGTTGGGGTCGGACGGCTCAAAGTACGCAAAGTAGGAAATGCTCATGGGCCGCCCTACCCGCACTTCTTCAACGTCGGCGTCTTGATGCCGCGCCCCACGACCACACCGTCCTTCACCCGCGGCTCGCCACCTTGCGGCTGGTTGAACAGCGTGCGCCGGGTGCCGTCGCGCACGAGGAAGACGAGGGTTTGCCGCTCCTCGATTTGCGTGCCGGGCTGAAACAGCATGTCCACCTGCACCCGGTTGCCGGACATCTGCTGCGCGGAGAGCACGCTGTACTGGTTGGCGGCGTAGCCCGGCCCGATGTCGTGCATCTCCACCACCAGGCCTTCGCTCGGTGCCGTGATGCTGACATGTGGATTGGCCGGTGACGGTCCGCGCGCGCAATCGCTTGCCCAGGCGCCGAACAGATCGAGCTGCTTGAACAGATCCTCGAGGGTGTCCGGTTCCGGCTTCGCCGCGTCGCTCGTGGGTTCCTTCTGGGCCATGGCAGGCGAAACGAACAACGCGCCACACATCAATACCACAACCAGCAGACGCACCACGTCAGTCCCCCACGCCGAGAATGGCGCACCATAGCAGCGCGCCGCGTGCCGGCAATCGGCACGCGGCGCAAACCGCTAAGACAATCGGATGAGAAGCGCTACTGGAACTTCAGGTTTGCAGCTTTGGCCACCTCGGCGAAGGTCTTGATGTCCGCCTCGATGACTTTCTTGAAGGCGTCGCCGGTCGGACCGCCCGGGGTGACCGCCATCTTCTTCAAACCCTCCTGCACATGCGCGTCTGCCAGCGCCCGGCCGATATCCTTGGTCAGTTTGTCAACGATCGGCTTCGGCGTTCCGGCCGGCACGAAAAAGCCGCTCCACAATTTGGTGTTGACCTCCGGATAGCCGGCCTCGGCCATGCTCGGCACGTCCGGCAACAGCGGTGAGCGCTCGGAACCGGTGACGGCCAGCGCCCGCGTCTTGCCTCCCAGCACCAACGCAATCGCCGGCGGACCGTCGGAGATGGTGAACAGGCACTGCTCGCTGACCACGCAGGCGTTCGACTCATTGCTGCCCTTGTAGGGGATGGCCGTGGCAGGCATGCCGGTCTTGAGCTTGAACAGCTCGGTGGGGATGGTGAAGGCTGGCGACGAGGTAGCGTAGTTGGACTTGTCGGGATTTGCCTTCGCCCAAGCGACCAGTTCCTTCACCGTCTTGGCCGGATGGTTCACCGGCACGACCAGCACCAGGGGGAACGAGGCGATCATGTTGAGCGGAATGAAGCTCGTGACCGCGTTGTAGTTGATGTTGGGAATGACCGCGGTCGCGATCGCCATCTGCCCCGTCGCGCCGACCAGCACTGTGTAGCCGTCGGCCGGCTGATGCGCCACGTAATCAGACGAGATGCGCCCACCCGCGCCGGGCTTGTTCTCGACGACCGCCGTGTAGCCGGTCTGCTCCTGGAACTTCTGCAAGACCAGCCGCGCGAAAAGGTCGTTGCCGCCGCCAGCCGCGAAGCCGACGATGAAGCGGATCGGACGGCTCGGATAATCCTGCGCCGATGCGCCCGCCGCGCTCAGCAGCAGGCCCGTTAGAACGCCAGCAAGAATGCGTCGTATGCGCATAATCGTTTCCCCCGTAGCGCCGGTGTTTCCCCGGCCTTGCGTTGGAGGAAGCGTACACTGGCCGCCGCCGAAACGGAAACAGCTTTCTCACGCAAGCGCGCTTGCGGCATCGTCGCCGGCCATTTTCAGTGGGCGCAAACCCACTCGCGGATGCGGTCAGTCGAGCGGCAACCCGACATATTGCTCGGCCAGCGCCGTCGAGGCGGCTTCCGAGCTCGTCAGATAATCGAGCTCGGCGAGTTGCCGGCGATGGTCGAAGGCGGTCTCGTCCGGGAAGCGGTGCATGATCTGCGTCATCCACCAGGAGAAGCGCTGCGCCTTCCACACGCGCTTCAGGCACGTGGCGGAATAAGCCTCCAACAGATCGCCACGCTGGCTCCTGTAGAATGCATCAAGCGCCCGCGACATGAACACCACGTCGGCGAAAGCGAGGTTCATACCCTTGGCGCCGGTGGGCGGCACGATGTGGGCCGAGTCGCCGGCGAGGAACAGCCGGCCGTACTGCATCGGTTCGGCCACGAAGCTGCGCATCGGCGTGATGCCTTTCTGCAGCATCTTGCCTTCCTGCAACTTGCGCGCGCCGCCGAGCCGCTTGTGGAGCTCGTCCCAAATACGGTTGTCCGGCCAGTTGGCGATGTCGTCGTCGTGGTCGCATTGCAGATAGAGCCGCGCCACGCTCATCGAGCGCATGGTGTAGAGCGCAAAGCCGCGGTCGGTGTAGGAATAGATGAGCTCATGGTCCGGTGGCGGGCTTTCGGTGAGGATGCCGACCCAGCCGAAGGGATATTCCCGCTCGAACACCTTGAGCAGATTCGCCGGAAAGCTCGGCCGACAAATGCCGTGGAAGCCGTCGCAGCCGGCGATGAAATCGCAGTCGATCTCTTTGGACTTGCCCTCATGCGTGAAGCGGATTTTCGGCCGCTCTGAGGTGACGTCGTGCACGCTCACATCGTCGACCTCGAACAGCAGATCGCCGCCGTCGGCGCGCCGGCGCGCGACCAGGTCCTTCACCACTTCCTGCTGGCCGTAGATGGTGACGCGCTTGTCCACCAGCTTCTTGAAATCGAGCCGGTGCAGCTCCCCGTTGATGCCGATGTAATTGCCCCAGTGCAGCACGCCTTCGCGCGCCATACGCTCGCCGACGCCGACCTCGGTCAGCAAATCGGCCGCCCAATGCTCGATCAGCCCGGCGCGGATGCGGTTGTAGATGTACTCTTCGCTGCGGTTCTCGATGATGATCGAGTCGATGCCTTGCAGCCGCAGCAGGCGCGCCAGCATAAGGCCCGCCGGCCCCGCTCCGATGATGCCGACCTGTGTACGCAATTTGCCGTCGGCGCTTTCCGCCATGACCGTCTCTCCCCGCATTCGCCGGTCTCCCGCGAAGGGCCGGCCTTCTCTCTAGCCGTGGAGACTAGACGGGCCTGCTTGTCGCCGCAACACAAATAAGCAAGCGTGCTTATTTGTTAAAAAACCGTGGCGGCACGCCTATTGGCGCTTGAGCTCGCCGCGGCCGAGGCGGTGCCAGGCCTCGAAGATCGCCGGATATTCGGCCTTGGGCGGCTTCCAGGCCGAAGCGAAGGCCATGCCGCGCAGCAGGTAATGCGTCATCTTGACGAAGGCCTCGACGCCCTCGCGCTCGTAGCCAGCCTCGCACAAAGCGTCGATCCAGACCTGATCGAGGATGTCGCGGAATTCGCGCACCACCGGCGTGTTGACCTTGGCCAAGGCCGGATTGCGCCGCGACACCATGACCATTTCCATCAGCGCCAGATAAGTCGGGCTGAAGCAGAAAGATTTCGAGTTGTCGAGGAATGCCGCAACCGGATCGGCAGAATGCGCCTTGCGCGCGGCGAGCCGCCGCGCCTCTTCCGCCGCGCGCGTAAGCGTATAGCGGGTCGCGGCGACGATCAGGTCGTTCTTGGTGCGGAAATAGTTTTCCTGCGCGCCGCGCGAGATGCCCGCGGTCTTGGCCACGCGCGTCGTCGTGAACTTCTCATAGCCGTCCTCGATGAGGACGGTCATTGCCGCCTTGAGCACCGCCTCCTGGGTGCCGCGTCGGCGCTCTTCCTGCGTGCGTCTCGCGGCGGGCTTGCGCTTGGTGGCAGGACGTTTGGGCATATTGAGCCTCTCGCGGCCGGATCAGGTTGGGGCAACCTAGCGTCGCCTCACCCTTGCGAACAAGCGCCGAAAGCAAAGAGGCTCAGTCGATCGGCAGGCCGGCGTAGTTTTCCGCGAGCGATATCGAGGCGGCTTCCGAGCTTGCCACGTAGTCGAGCTCGGCGAGTTGCCGCTTCATGTCGAAAGCGGCGTAGTCGCCGCCGTGCACCCGGTGCAGCATCTGCGTCATCCACCAGGAGAAGCGCTGGCCCTTCCATACCCGCTTGAGCACAGTCGCGGAATAGCGCTCCAGCGCCTCGGTCTGGTGCTTGCGGAAGAAGGTCTCGAAGGCCCGCGCCAGCACGCGCACGTCGGCCATCGCGAGATTCATGCCCTTGGCCCCGGTCGGCGGCACGATGTGCGCCGAATCGCCGGCCAGGAACAGCCGCCCGTACTGCATCGGCTCGGCCACGTAGCTGCGCATCGGCGTGATGCCCTTCTGCACGATGGTGCCGCGTTTGAGCGGCCGCACGCCCTGCAGGCGCCTTTCGAGCTCTTCCCAAATGCGGTCGTCGGACCAGTTGTCGATGTTCTCGTCGGGCGTGACCTGCAGATAGAGCCGCGACAGTGCAGGCCCGCGCATCGAGAACAGCGCAAAGCCGTTCTCATGATAGGCGTAGATCAATTCCTTCTCCGGCGGCGGCGATTCCGAGAGAATGCCGAGCCAGGCGAAAGGATAGACCCGGTCGTAGCCGGCCCACGAACCCTCCGGCAGGCTCGGACGGCAGATGCCATGGAAGCCGTCGCAGCCGGCGATGAAGTCGCACTCGATCGCTTGGGCCTTGCCGTCGTGCTGGAACCGAATGGTCGGCTTGCCGCCATTAGTGAAACCGTCGACGCTGACGTCCTTGACCTCGAACAGGATCTGCCCGCCCTGCTTGAGCCGGTGCGCGATCAGGTCGGTGACGACCTCCTTCTGGTCGTAAATGTAGACGTGCTTGTTCACCAGCTTGGTGAAGTCGAGCTTATGCGCCTCGTTGTTGAAGGCGAGGAAGATGCCGTCGTGCACCATCGCCTCACGCTTCAGCCGCTCGCCGACGCCAGTCTCGATCAGCATCTGCGCGACCCAGTTCTCCATCAGGCCGGCGCGGATACGGTTCTCGCAATAGCTGCGCGAACGGTCCTCGATGATGATGGATTGGATACCGGCGAGATGCAGAAGATGAGAGAGCATCAGGCCCGCCGGCCCCGCGCCGACGATGCCGACTTGCGTGCGCATATGTCTTCCTCCCCGGAATACCGTTTTGCGCTCTATAGGGATCGCAGTAGGAAGCCGCCAAGGGACAAAGCCGGGAAAGGCTTGAACGTTTCAGCCCGGCCAGCCATAGCGCGGCACGGTCTCGCGGTAACGGCGGTAGACGTCGCCGAACTTCGCTTCCAGATAACGTTCCTCGCGCTTGACCACGCCGAAATGCAGGATCAGCGCGGTGACAACCGTCATCACCACCATCCAGTCCGAGGCTAGCAGGATCGCCAGGCCGAGCAGCGCGGCGGTTCCTCCGACATACATCGGATTGCGCAGCCATCCGAAGATGCCTGTGGTGACGATTGTCATCGAGGGTTTCCACGGCTCCACATTCGTGCCGGCGGCGAGGAATGTGCGACGGGCGATAACGATCAGCGCAAGACCGGCCACCATCAACTCGACGCCAAGGATGATGCGCGTGCCAAAGGACAGCATCACCGTCAGCAGATAGGCCGGCGCCAGCCAATCGAGCAGCAGGCCGAGCACGACCGCGGCCAGCGCCAGGAGCGGCGGCGGCGCGATGACGCCGGCGGTGTCGCGCGTGCGAGTCGTCACGCCCTCATTGTCCGAGGCCGATCTAGCTTTTTGAAGACGCGGTCTCATGCCTGCAACCAATCCATCATCGCCGCGTTCACCGCCTCGGGCCGCTCTACCGTCGAAAGATGACCGCACTCCGGCACAATGACCAAGCGCGCGCCGGAGATGCCGCCGGCGATTTCCGTCGCTAGCTCCGGGGGCGTCAGCTCGTCGCCCTCACCTACCAGCACCAGCGTCGGACACTTGATCGAGGCCAATAGAGACCGCGAATCCGGCCTTGTCATGATCGCCTTCTCCTGGCGCACGAAAGCGTCGACGCCGGTGTCAGCGGCCATCTCGCGGATCGTGCGATGAAGCGCCGCGTCGTTGCGGCGGTCGCGATGCAAAAATCGCGGCGCGAGCGTATCCACGACCTCCGAGAGCTTGCCGGCCTCGGCCATGGTGATGAACTTCTCGCGGGCGGCGCTTTGCTCGGGCGTATCGGGGCGCGCCGATGTGTCGAGCAACGCCAATTTGGCGATCCGTTCCGGCGCCTGCCGGAGCATGGCGAAGGCGATGTAGCCGCCCATCGACAGCCCGGCGAGCGCGAACCGCGGCGGTGCATTGGCCAATATTCGCCCGGCGATTGCTTCCATGTCGGCATCGCGACGATGATCCGCGACCATCACCGGCCCATGCGGCCATAAGGCTGCAACTTGCGGGACGTAAAGCCTGGCGCTGCACAGAAGACCGGGAACCAGCAAAAGCGGCGTTGAAGCGGGCATTTTTCCTCCTCAAAAGCGAAAAGATTAAGAATTAATGCGGGTTATTGCACCGCCGAAGCATTGACTTTGGAGGTTTCGGCCCTATGTTCCAGGCAACCGGTCAGACGCAAAGATTCGACCGTCCCCCGCGCAAAGCAACTGGTAATTTCATAGTCCGGCGCGGGTCCGGGATGGTCCCTGCTTGAGGCTATATGTCCTTCTCCCATCTCGGTTTATCCGACAAGGTTGTCGCCGCTATTGATGCGGCGGGCTACAAGACGCCCACCCCCATTCAAGAACAAGCCATTCCGCACGTGCTTGCACGACGCGACGTGCTCGGCATCGCACAGACGGGCACCGGCAAGACCGCCGCCTTCGTGCTGCCGATGCTGACCATGCTGGAAAAAGGCCGCGCCCGCGCGCGCATGCCGCGCACGCTCATCCTGGAGCCGACGCGCGAACTCGCCGCCCAGGTCGCTGAAAGCTTCGAGAAGTACGGCAAGAACCACAAGCTCAACGTTGCCTTGATCATCGGCGGCGTTTCATTCGGCGATCAGGATGCCAAGCTGGTGCGCGGCGTCGACGTGCTGATTGCCACGCCCGGCCGCCTGCTCGACCATTCCGAACGCGGGCGGTTGCTGCTCTCGGGTTGCGAGTTGCTGATCATCGACGAAGCCGACCGTATGCTCGACATGGGTTTCATCC
>Ga0255338_1001097_pt1 | contig 58444 bp, 40 predicted proteins | sample MeOH1_35cm_T4_19_FD_203715 | JGI IMG/M metagenome (GOLD analysis project Ga0255338, IMG submission 203715) | Sandy soil microbial communities from University of British Columbia, Vancouver, Canada - MeOH1_35cm_T4_195 | ecosystem: Engineered > Artificial ecosystem > Sand microcosm > Unclassified ... | reverse complement strand
CTGGCGCAGCAGGCGCTGGAACTGGCGGTTCTCCTGGGCGTACTCGACATCCAGGGAGCCCCTGGCAATACGGATGCCGTCCTTGTCGGCAAGGATCTCGTCCGCGGCCGAATTGGTCCGCATGATGGCACCGGTCTCGTCGAGTATCGCCATGCCGACCAGCATGCGGTCGATGGCGCTGGCGTACAGGGTGCGCTCCGACTCCACCACATCCATGCGCGAGTGCAGATCGACCGCGCGCCGCAGGTGCGGCAGCAGCATCGCGCAAATGGCTTTGTCCGCTTCCGAGAAGTCCGGCGCGTCGACGTTGCGGCAGACACGGAGGCGGCATTCCACGCCATCGTCGGTGCGGATGTCCGCGCCCATCATATAGCGGACGCCTAGCGGCTTGAGGAACTCCCGGTACAGGTCACTGTTGCACCACGCGACGGTGCCAATCTGCTCGTCGATCGTCACCACCCGGTCGGCGGGCAGGTCGACGAAGGGATCCATCGCGTAGTAGTAGTTGTTGTACATCGTCTCGCCGGGCAAGGTGTTGCCGCCCTCCTCGCTGGCGTGCACCATCAGGCCCGCCCGGTCGCTTGCCGGCGAGCGCAGGATCAGCGTGACGTAGTTCGCATGCAGGTGGGTGCGGATGAGTTCCAGCGCCTTGCTCCATGGCACCTGCTCCATGGCCCCCTGGTAGATCTTGCCGAGCAGCGTGCTGAGATCCGCCAGCGAGAGCGCCACCGGCGCGTAGCAAAGCGCCGCTTCCTGGCTGTGGCTTGCCTCCATCAACATACCTCTTGTCTCCGTTATCCACGCCTGGCTCTGCGGCCGGCGTTTGCCATGACAAGGGCGGTGCGCCCCCCGGCGGTTCCAGATTATATGGATCGCCACGGCACCGGTGGCAGGATTGCGCATCATGGTTTGCACCTATCGGCGCGCCTTATGAGGCCGCTGTCGGCGAGGGTGGTGCTTGTTCTCGCACCCGCTTCGCCGCTGCGGATAGGCCAGACCTTACCCTCCTGCCGGACGCTCACATACCGCAAACGGACTAGGCAACTCCCCTCCTGGGGCAATCCCTGAGCCGCGCTGGCGCCTGACACCTCACTCAAACAGACGATGCGAGGGCCACGCCCGGCCGGTAGAAATGGGCGGACGCAATCCCGCGCGCCATCCATTCCAACCACTTCGCCAGGAGACCCGCCATGGCGGCAAACGAGACCGGAAAGACTGCAGTGATCACAGGCGCCGGCGGCGGCATAGGCCGCGCCCTGGCCCACGCGCTCGCCGCGCAGGGTGTGGCGCTGGTGCTGGCGGACAAGGATGCCGACGCGCTGCTGCGCGTGCACGGCGAACTGACGCACCACCGGCAAACGATAGCGACACTGCCAACCGATGTGACGCAGGCTGCCCAGGTCGAGCAGCTCTGCGCGCGCAGCTTCGCACTGCTGGGCCGGGTCGACCTGCTCTTCAACAATGCCGGCGTGCTGGCGACCGGCGCCTGCTGGGAGCTGGATGCCGCCGTGTTCGAGCGCGTGCTGAACGTCAATCTGTGGAGCGTCATCCACAGCTTGCGCGTCTTTGTGCCTCGCATGGCGGCGCAAGGCAGCGGGCATATCGTCAACATCGCCTCGATGGCCGGTCTTGCCGTGGGCCCCTGGCTTGCGCCCTATACCGTGTCCAAGCAGGGCGTGGTGGCGTTGAGCGAAGGCCTGGCGATGGAACTGCAAGCGGCGGGCCTGCCGCTCAAGGTGTCGGTGGCATGCCCGGGCCCGGTGGCCACCGGCATCGCGCTCGGCCTGCCGGCCGGCGCGCAGAGCGGCGTCGGCGGCATGAACCGGGCGCTACAGGCGAGCATCGCGCAGGGCATGCCGGCGGCAACCATGGCCCGGCACATCCTCGACGGCGTGGCCGCCGGCGACTTCTGGATCCTGCCGCATGCCGAAGCCGCCACCGCCGCGCAAGCGCGCGCGAACGGCATCGCCAGCGGCAAGCCGCCGGCCTTCGCCCTCTGAGACTCGCCTGCCTTTGCCGCACCCTCTGCCCTGCATCTGCCCTGCATCTGCCCTGCATCTACTTCCGTCCGCATAAGGAAAAACCAATGCCATTCGACCCGCAAGTCCGCGCCCTGCTCGACGCCATGGCGCAGTTCCCGCCACTCGACTTCACCACCATCACACCAGACGCCTACCGCGCCGTGCTGGCCGCGCACCCCGCGTTCGCGCCGGGCGATGCGGTCGCGGAAGAACACGAACTGAGCGTGGCCGGCGCCGCCGGCCCCTTGCCCGCCCGCCTCTACCGGCCGCATGGCAACGGCCCCTGGCCGCTCACGGTGTTCTTCCACGGCGGCGGCTTCGTCACCTGCGGGATCGAAACGCATCACAATATCTGCCGCTCGCTGGCGAACCGCGCGGGCACCCTGGTGCTGTCGGTCGGCTACCGGCTGGCGCCGGAGGCACGCTTTCCCGCAGCTGCCGACGATGCCTGCGCGGCGCTGCGCTGGAGCGCGGCGCACGCCGCCGAACTGGGCGCACTGCCGGACAGGCTGGCTGTCGCCGGCGACAGCGCCGGCGGCAACCTTGCCGCGGTTGCGTGCCAGCAACTGCGTGGCAGCGTGGCGCTGCGCCACCAGTTGCTGCTTTACCCCTACCTGGACTGCGCGGACGAATCCGGCAGCTGGCGCACCTTCGCGCAAGGCTGCTTCCTGACCGGGGACATGCTGCGCTGGTATGCCCGCCACTATCTCCCCGAGCCGCACAACCCGCACCATGCCGCCGATGTGCGCGCCAGCCCGCTGCGCCAGCGCGAACTGGCGGGCGTGGCGCCGGCCACCATCATCACGGCCGAATTCGACCCCCTGCGCGATCAGGGCGAGGCCTATGCCGCCGCCATGCAGCGCGCCGGCGTGGACAGCGCCCTGCACTGCTGGCCCGGGCAGATTCATGGCTTCATGAGCATGCAGGGCTTGCTGGACGCGGCCGACGCGGCGCTCGACCTGGCGGCGTCCGCCTTGCGCGCTGCGTTTGCCGATGCGCGGGAGGCGGCATGAGCCCCGCTCCGATCGGCGACGTGCTGCGCGCCATCGCCACCGGCCAGCGAGTCGTGGTCATCGAGGACGACACTGCGGAAGCCAGCGGCTGCGTGCTGGTCGCGGCGGACAAGGTCAGCGAGGCCGACGTCAATTTCATGGCGGCGCACGCGCGCGGCCTGGTCTGCCTGGCCATCACCGAATCCAGGCGGCGGCAGTTGAGCTTGCCGATGATGGCGGGAGGAGACAGGCAGCGCGAGCCGTTCACCGTGTCGATCGAAGCGGTGGAAGGCGTCTCCACCGGCATCTGCGCCGCCGACCGCGCGCTGACGATGCGCGTGGCCAGCGCCGCGCATGCGAGCGCCTGCCACCTGGTCCAGCCGGGCCACGTCTTTCCCATCGTGGCGCAACCCGACGGCGTGCTGCGCCGCGCCGGCTTTGCCGAAGCCTGTTCGGATCTGCCAAGGCTGGCCGGGCGCGAGGCCGCGGGCGCCTACACGGTGTTGCTCGACGATGCCGGCGAGTTGCTGCGTGGCGCCGCGCTGCTGGCCTTCGCCCGCGAGCACGGCCTGATGGTCTGCGCGATCAGCGAACTGATCCATCATCGCCTGCTGGTGGAGGGCGCGCTGCGCCGCAGCCAGAGCAGCCTGCTGGCCACGCCCTACGGCGAATTCGCCGTGCATGCGTACCACGACGAACCCATCGACTCCGTGCATCTGGCGCTGGTGCTAGGCCTGCCGGAGCCTGGCAAGCCAGTGCTGACGCGCGTGCAGACAGTGGAGACCTTGCGCGATGTGCTCGCGTTCGAGTCAGCGCAAACCCCGGCGCCGCACGCGCCAGGCTGGAACCTGGCGCGCTCGCTGGCGCGCATCGGCGCGGAGGGTTGCGGCATCCTGGTCTTGCTGGCCGAGCGCGAGCCGCCGCAGCGGCTGCTTGAACAGGTCTCGCGCCTGGGCCAAGCCGGGGAACAGCCCAAGCCGCCATCGTTCGCGCAGCGGGCCCTGGGCGTGGGGGCGCAGATCCTGCGGGACCAGGGTGCGCGCAAGCTTCGGCTGTTGAGCCAGCCGGTGCCCTATCGCAATATCGCGGGCTTCGAACTGGAGGTTGCAGAGTTCGTGCCGCCGGGATGAGCGAGTGCGGCGATCTCCCGGCCCAGGCGCCTGGCCGCACCGCGCAGCGCCTCATCCTGCGCCGCGGCATAGCCAATCACCAGCGCCGGCGGCAAGGTCCGGCCGCGGCAGAACGCACCCAATCCCTGCAGCGCGATGCCGGCATCGGCGCCAGCCTGCACCGCCTCTCGCCCACGCCATCCGGCAACCACAACACAAGATGAAACCCGGCGTGCTTCCCGCTGACAAGCAGGCGCTCGCCCAGCACCGCGCGCAGCTCCGCCAGCACGATATCGCGGCGCGCAGGTACACGCTCCGGGAAACGTGCAGGTGGCGAGACAGCGCACCGGAGCGGATAAAGGACGCCGGCGCTAGCTGCTCAACCAGGCGCGTTTCTATTGATGGTGGCGGCCATAGGTATCGAGTTGGATGTGGTGGTTATTGGGGAGGAGAAGTTGCAGGGCTGTTTGCGGCTTCTTTGGGCGGCGTTGGTTTTTGCACCCAAAGGAATACGACATCCCCCTGCGGGGGACGCCGGTCACTCTTCTTTGCCTCGGCAAAGAAGACTAACGAGAAGAAAGCCGACCCTGCCGGGGGCAGAGCAATAAGGCTTTCGGATATCGGTGGTTTCGTCGTACGGCCCGGAGTGCCGGCGGGCTTCTTCCGGTACCGGTTTGAGCCGCCACGAACCTGCCAGCTTCCGGGATTCGTGGTGGAGCCCCCGGTAGCGGGCATCACTTGCTTCAAGCCGTCTGTCGCTCGCGAAGTGGCCGGCCACGAAGTTGCAGGCGCACCAGTTCCGTCGTGGGCGCGGTGGCACCGGCTTGATATGCCAGAGACCTTGACCACCGCGCCCGCCCCACCACGAAACCATCACGATGTGATGTGTCGTGACGCTCCGCGCCGGTACCGGCAGATGGGCGAATGGGCAAGGGTTCCGCTACCGGGGGCCGTACGACGCATCCCGGAAATTGGCAGCGTCGTGGCCCTTCAAACCGGTACCGGCAGATGCTAGCAGAACTGTGGCCGTACGACGAAACCAGCCCCCCCTAGCGCCCGCGATTGCTCTGCCCCCGGCAGGGTCGGCTTTCTTCTCGTTAGTCTTCTTTGCCGAAGCAAAGAAGAGTGACCGGCGTCCCCCGCAGGGGGATGTCGTATTCCTTTGGGTGCAATAACCAACGCCGCTAAAAAAATACCAACCTCAACAGCACACCGCTCCCCCCCACCCCTCAAGCAAACGTAATGGCATCCCGCCGATCAACCCGATCCAAATGCGGCAAACCATTAAAACTCAGCAACCGCAGCATCCCACGCCCAGAAATAGTCTCGCAAAATGCCGTATTCCGAAACTGCAGATTCAACCCAATCGCAGTCTGCGCAGGCGCACCCAGCAAATCCGCGGCAGCCCGCCCGATAGCCCCGCCAGAACGAACAACCAACACCGCATCCTCTCGCGAAGCCCCGTCCGTGGCATGCAACAAACTATTGTTGAGCGGCTGTAGGGTTATGGTGGTCGTTGCGGCCTTCGCTGTTTTTTTTGCGGTGTTGGTTATTGCACCCAAAGGAATACGACATCCCCCTGCGGGGGACGCCGGTCACTCTTCTTTGCTTCGGCAAAGAAGACTAACGAGAAGAAAGCCGACCCTGCCGGGAGCAGAGCAATCAGGCTTATGTGGGGCCGGTGGTTGCGTCGTACGGCCCTGAGTGTTGGCTAGCATGTTCTACCGGCTTGAAGGGCAGCGCAATGGCATGACCCATGGGTTTCGTGGTGCAGCCCCTGACCTCGTGCGCGGTGAGCGTTCGGCCATCTGCCGTTCGCGGCGCGAAGGGCCGCGATCCTGACAGCATTGGTGGTTTCGTGGTTTTGTCTCTAGCGGTGGCCCCCGGCCATTTGAGGCCCTGCCGTACCGGCGCGAGCGGCACCTTGCTATCAACGCCTTCGTTTCGTGGTGGGCACCGTGGCCTGGTCCGCGAGGGGCGCGCTCGCACATCACCGCGCCTGCTCTCCGAGACAAAACCACGAAACCAGCCACACGCGAAACGGCGCAGCCCCTCGCGCCGCGAACGGCAGATGTGGGAATGGGCACCGCAAACGAGGTCAGGGGCCCAACCACGAATCCCGGAAATTGGCAGATTCGTGGCCCTCCAAACCGGGACCGGCAGATGCCAGCAGAACTGTGGCCGTACGACGAAACCAGCCCCCCCTAGCGCCCGCGATTGCTCTGCCCCCGGCAGGGTCGGCTTTCTTCTCGTTAGTCTTCTTTGCCGAAGCAAAGAAGAGTGACCGGCGTCCCCCGCAGGGGGATGTCGTATTCCTTTGGGTGCAAAAACCAACACCGCTTAAAGAAACAGCGACCACCCCCGCAGGGGGATGTCGTACGGCTGTTGGGTGCAATAACCATCGCCGCTCAAACAAACCGCAAACAGCCCCCACCGCTTACAAACCCTTCAAAGCCTCCGCATCCACCACAGCAAACACCTCCTCAGCCATATGAAAAGCCGAATTAGCCGCCGGCACCCCACAATAAATAGCAGTCTGCAGCAGCACCTCCTTAATCTCGTCGCGGCTGACGTTATTGTTGGCCGCTGCGCGCAGATGCAACTTAAGTTCTTCATTACGGTTAAGCGCCACCATCATCGCAATGGTGATCAGACTCCGCGTATGCCGCGGTAACCCTTCACGCGTCCAGATCTCACCCCACGCATAGCGCGTAATCAGATTCTGAAACTCATCGTTAAGCGAGTTCAGCCGCGCCAGCGAACGATCCACATGCGCACTGCCCAACACCTCCCGCCGCACGGCCAGGCCAGCCTGATAGCGCTCGCCATCGTTGTCCGGACGGCTCGCGTCCTGCTGCGCATCGTCACCCAGGAAGTCCAGCAACGCCTCGGTAAAACGCTCTGGCTGCTCGCGGTTGGACAGATGCGCCGCCTCCAGTTCGAGATAACGTGCGCCCGGAATGGCATCGGCCAGCGCGCGCCCTTCCGCCGCCGTGGTGGACGGATCGGCGCTGCCGGCAATCACCAGCACCGGCACCGGAATGGTCCTGACCGCTTCGCGCAGATCGGCGTCGCGCACTGCCGCGCAGTTGGCGGCATACCCACGCGTATCCAGGTCGGTCAGCACCTTGCGCAGATCATCCAGCCGGTTGCCGGCGGCACTGACGAAGGACGGCGTGAACCAGCGTTGCAGCGAGCCCTCCACCAGCGGCGCCATGCCGTCGCGCAGCACGCCTTCGATGCGCGTGTTCCACGCCTCGGGGGTGCCGATCTTCGGTGCGGTATTGGCCAGCACAATGCGGCTGAAGCGCTGCGGCGCGTTCACGCCCAGCCACATACCGGTGAGGCCACCCATCGACAAGCCGCAGAAGGCTGCCTTCCGGATCTGCAAGGCGTCCATCAGCGCGATGACATCGCTGCCCAGTTCCGCCACGCTGCTCGGGCCCGGCGGCAACTCGGACTGGCCGTGCCCACGGGTGTCGTAGCGCAGGATGCGGAACTGCTGGCCCAGTGCTTCGGCCTGCGGCGCCCACATCGTGTGGTCAGTGCCTAGCGAGTTGGAGAAGATCAGGACGGGCGCGGAGGCCGGGCCTTCCAGCGTGTAGAAGAGGCGATTGCCAGCGTGGGTGATGAAGGGCAAGGTGGTCTCCAGAGAATTCGGTTCGGTGTTCAGGTACGTGTATTCATTGAGCGTCTGCGGCTGGCTTCCGGGGGGTATCAGTGCTCTCCTGCCGCCAGGCCGCAAGGGCCGCATCGACGAATCCCCCCGCCTGCCCGGCGTAATTGGCCGGATCGCAAACCCGGTCCAGCGCCGCCGCATCCATCAGCCCGGCATGCGCGGCGTCCCCGGCCAGGGTCGCGCCCAGCGCCTCCCGCAATGTAGTGCCTTCGGCAACGGCCCGCCGGCAGGCGCCTTCGACCAGATGATGCGCCGCTAGCCGGCCGATCTTGCCGCCCAGTTCCAGCATGGCGGCTTCCGCCAGGATCAGCCCGTGCGTCAGCCCCAGGTTGGCACGCATGCGCGCGGCGTCCACCTGCAGTCCGTTTACCACTTCCAGCATCTGCCGCAACGCGCCCGCGGCCAGCGCGACGATCTGCGGCAAGGTATCCCATTCCGCCTGCCAGCCGCCCAGCGCGCGTTCATGCTCCTGCACCATGCCGGCCAGCATGGTAGCCACCAGCGGCGGCACGCGCACGGCGGCAGTGAGCACGGCGGCGCAGCCTACCGGGTTGCGCTTGTGCGGCATGGTGCTGGAGCCGCCGCGCCCGGGGCCGGAGGGCTCGGCCACCTCCGCGACCTCGGTCTGCATCATCAGCGAGACGTCGCGCGCGATTTTGCCGAGCGAGCCGGTCAGCATGCCGAGCGTGGTGGCTACCTCGACCATGCGGTCGCGGTAGGCGTGCCACGGCGTGGCGGGTACTGCCAGCGAGAGTTCGCGGCCGAGCTCGGCGGCCACCGCCGGAGCCGCGTCGCCGAGGCTGGCCAGGGTGCCGGCGGCACCGCCGAACTGCAGCGCGGCGGCCTGCGCGCGCGTGGCGCCGAGGCGGCCCAGGTCGCGCCGCAGCGCGTCGAGCCAGCCGGCGGCCTTGAGCCCGAAGGTGGTGGGCAGCGCGTGCTGCAGCCAGGTGCGCGCCACCATCGGCGTGTCGCGATGCTGCATGGCCAGCGCGGCGCAGGCGTGGCCGAGCGCCTTGAGATCGGCATCGACAGCCTGCAGGGCTTCACGCAGTTGCAGCACCATGCCGGTATCGATCGCGTCCTGGCTGGTGGCGCCCCAGTGCACGTAGCGCGCGGCTTGCTCGTCGCGCGCGGCTACGCGGGCGGTGAGTTGCCTGACCAGGGGAATGGCCAGGTTGCCGGCTGCCACGGCAGCGGCGGCCAGCGCGTCGAAGTCGATCTCGTCGGCGAGGCAGGTGGCGGCGATGACCTCGGCAGCCTCGGCCGGGATCACGCCGCAGCGGGCTTCGGCGCGCGCCAGCGCGGCTTCGAAGTCAAGCATGCGCTGGACCGTGCCGGCATCGGAGAAAGCGGCCAGCGTGGCGGCGCTGCCGAACATCGGGTCGGTCAGTCGGGATGAGGTGGGCATCGATTCAGGTTCGCATCGGCATGGAAAAACCCCAGCGCCGGACCATGACGGGTCCGGCGCCGGGGCTCGGTCTGGCGCAAGCGGCTCGCGCCCGGGTCAGATGTCGAAGAAGACCGTTTCGTCCTGGCCTTGCAGCACCACCTGCCATTGCAGCTTGCCCGCGCCCACCGGCTGCGCCACCAGCGTGTGGCGGCGCTCGGCGGGTACCTGCGACAAGGCCCAGTCGCGCGCGTTGGCTTGCGTTTCGTCCGGGAAGTATAGGCGCGTGGACAAATGCTTGAGCAGCCCGCGCATGAACAGCGAGACCACGATGTGCGGCGCCTGCGGCTGGCCGCCGGGGCCGGGTACCGGACCCGGCTTGACGGTGACAAAGCGGAAGCTGCCGTCGGGCTGGGTCGGCAGCCGGCCAAAGCCAGTGAAGCCGGGCACCAGCGCCTGCTCCGCGCCGTCGCGCGCATCGTCGGGGTGGCGGTAGCGGCCGGCCGGGTTGGCCTGCCAGATCTCGACCATGCCATCGGGCACGGGGTCGCCGTTGCCGTCGATCACGCGGCCTTCGATCACGATGCGTTCTCCCGCCAGCCCGGGGGCCTCGGCGGTCAGGTCGGCGCAGTCAAGGCCGGACAGGCCGATATGCAGGTAGGGTCCGACAGTCTGGGATGCGGTGGCGTACAACATGGCTTACTCCATCGGCGTGGCATCGCGGCCACGCAGCACGATATCGAAACGGTAGCCGAGCGCATACTCGGGCGCGGTGGTTTCCCAGTCCAGGGCGGCCACCAGGCGGTCGCGCGCCTTGGCGTCGGGCACACAGTTGAAGATGGGATCGAAAGCCAGCAGCGGGTCCCCCGGGAAGTACATCTGCGTCACCAGCCGCGTGGCATAAGCGTTGCCGAACAGCGAGAAATGGATGTGCTGCGGCCGCCAGGCGTTGTGGTGGTTGCGCCAGGGATAGGCGCCCGGCTTGATGGTCTTGAACTGATAGCGGCCCAGGGCATCGGTCACCGCGCGGCCCTCGCCGGTGAAATTGGGATCGAGCGGCGCGTCGTGCTGGTCGCGCTTGTGCACGTAGCGGCCGGCGGCATTGGCCTGCCAGACTTCGATCAGCGCGTTCGGCACGGGGCGGCCGTTTTCATCGAGCACGCGGCCGCTCACGAGGATGCGTTCGCCGATGGCTTCGCCGGCGTGGCCGGCGGTGAGGTCGCTATCGCCGTTGCGCACGAACTCGGCGCCAAACAGCGGGCCGGTGACTTCGGACAGCGTCTGGCCCAGCGCCACCAGCGGCTGGTTGGGCGAGCGCAATTGCGTGGAGGCGTAGGGATCGAAGCGGTATTCGGGCTGCGTATCCCAGTAATGCCGGCGGTATTGCGCCAGCCCTGGGGCCAGCTTGATGGGCGAATCGGCCATGGTCGTTGTCTCCTTGGTGGGGAATTTTCATTACTTTATTTGCGGCCATAACTCCTGTAAATTGAGTTTTTAGACTATTTGCATAACTTTTCGATATGCAGAGCACCTTCCGCAGCCGTGTGCGCCTGCGTCACCTGCACTGCTTCGTCGCAGTGGCGCAAACCCAGCATCTTGGCCAGGCCGGGGAGCAACTGGGCCTCAGCCAGCCCGCCGTTTCGAAGACCCTGACCGAGCTAGAAGTGCTGCTTGGAGCACGCTTGCTGGAACGCAAGCGCTCCGGCACCGACCTCACCGAACTCGGCCAGCGCTTCCTGCGCCACGCCTTGCGCGTGCTGGAGGATCTGGACGAAGCCGCCGACAGCATCGGTGGCCCGGGCGCTGCCGGGCGCAGGCAGATCCGGCTGGGTGCCCTGCCCAGCGTGGTGCCGGATTTGCTGCAGGAAGCGGTGCTGGCGTTCCGCGCCACGCATCCGGAAATCGGCCTGGCGGTGCAGACCGGCATGAACCGCACGCTGATCGACTGGCTGAAGGCCGATATGCTCGATCTCGCGATCGGCCGTATGGACAATCCGGCGGTGATGGAAGGGCTGTGGTTTGAGATGCTGAGCGCCGAGCCGCTGTTGCTGGCGGTGCGCAAGGGCCACGCCCTCGCTGCCGCGCCACCGTCCCTGGCGGATGTCATGGCCTTCCCGCTGGTGGTGCCCGCGCAGGGCTCGGTGCCGCGCCATAGTGCGGAAAGCCTGCTGGCACGGCACGGTTTCGTGTTGCCGACCGGCATGCTGGAAACATCGGACGCTTACCTGGGCCAGCTCACCACATTGAAGTCCGACGCTGTCTGGCTGGCGCCGCGCTGCGCCATGCGGCAGGCGCTGGAGGACGGCGAACTGGTGCTGCTGCCCATCTCGGGCCAGGGCAGCGAGGAGCCGGTCGGACTGCTGCGCCAGGGCGGCCGCGAGCTCGACGAGGCGGCCGAAGCCTTTGTGCACGATCTGCGGGAACGCGCCGCGGCGCGTTCCCGCGGGCCGGCGCCAAAGGCCAGGGGATAGTCCCGCCCTGCCCTTACATCTCGGTCGCGTCTTCAACCCGCCTGCCGGCCGGGCGGGCCACATCGGGGGATAGCTGCAGGAAGATCCACGCCGAGGCCGAGGTAATCAGCCCCACGCAGATAAAGGTGGCATGGAACGCCGGCAGCGCGGTGGTGGCGCCGTGCCGGCTGAAGGTCCCCTGGAAGGTTGCCAGCAACGCGCCGGCCGAGGTCACCGCCAGGCTCATCGACAGCATCTGCACCATCGACAGCAGGCTATTGCCGCCGCTGGCCCCGGCCGTGCCGAGATCCTTCAGCGTGACGGTATTCATGGCTGTGAACTGGATCGAGTTGACCGCACCGAAAACGGCCAGTTGCACAAGCACCAGCGCGAGCGGCTGGGTGGGCGAGATCAGCGCGAACGAAGCCATCGCCAGTCCCACCACGAAGGTATTGGCGACCAGCACCCTGCGATAGCCGTGGCGTTCGATCAGGCGCGTGGCGAGACGCTTGGAGCCCATCCCCGCCGCCGTGATCGGCAGCATCATCATGCCCGCCTGGAACGGCGAGTAACCCAGGCTGACCTGCAGCGTCAGCGGGATCAGGAACGGCATGGAGCCGTTGCCGATACGCGCGAACAGGTTGCCCAGCAGGCCCACGCTGAAGGTATGGATACGAAACAGCCGCAGCGCGAACAGCGGCCGGCGGCGGCGCGTGGCATGCAGCACGTACGCCGTCAGCGAAGCCATGCTGGCGATCAGCAGCATCAGCACGGTGGCATGCTCAAAGCCAAGTTCAGCCAGGCCATCCAGCGAGAACGACAAGGTCAGCATGGCGATGGCCAGCAGCAGGTAGCCGCTGATATCGAACGGCGCCACGCCGTGCAGCCGGCTGTTGGGCATATAGCGCATGGTGGCCAGCCCGCCCAGCAGGCCCACCGGCACATTGATCAGGAAGATCCAGTGCCAGGAAAAGGTCTGGGTCAGCCAGCCGCCCAGCGTCGGCCCGATCAGCGGGCCCACCATGCCGGGAATGGCCACGAAGCTGAGCGCCTGCAGGTACTGGTCGCGCGGGAAAGTGCGCAGCACCGCCAGCCGCCCCACCGGCAGCAACATCGCGCCACCCACGCCCTGCACCACCCGCGAGACCACCAGCCAGGTCAGGCTGTTGGAATAGGCGCAAGCCAGCGAGCCAACGACAAACAGCACGATGGCCGTCTGGAAGATGGTGCGGGTGCCAAAGCGATCGGCCAGCCAGCCCGAGGCCGGGATGATCACCGCCATGGTCAGCGAGTAGGCAATGATGACCGACTGCATGCGCAGCGGGCTCTCGCCCAGGCTTTTGGCCATCGACGGCAATGCCGTGTTGACGATGGTGGAGTCCAGCGTCTGCATGAAGAAGCCGATGGCGACCACCCACAGCATGATCTTGCGGGTGCGGTCGTCGGTGGCGGGGAGAGGCGTGTCTTGCATCGGGATGGGCGTGCCCCGGAACGCAGGTGCGCTGGGAAGGTCCGCCGGGTCGCGTACCGTAGCAGTGTAGCGGAGCTTTACGGTGGCGCGCACGAATTCCGAGACGGCGCCGCTCCAGCCGCAGGCCCGGTCAGGCCGCCATCCGCTTGCTGAAGTCAGCGCCTAATTGGACTCAACTCCGAGTGGATTCAACTCCGAGTTCATTTCATCGGCGCTTCGGAAATTTCCCTATTCATTTGCAGACCTGTCCGATTTCAATCCGGATGCCGGCCCGGTATTGTCCCTCTGGCCTGGGCGTAGTCCAGCCTCGCTCAAGCGTCAACGCGCCTGCATACCCTACTTCTCCCGAAACGCAGCATGAACAAGAATATCCATCGCCTGGTTTTCAATGCCCTGCGCGGCATCATGCTGGTGGCAGTGCAGGAAAGTGCCGCGGGCCGCGGCAAAGGCCGCCTGGGCAACGCCCAGCGCACTGGCCTAGGCACGGCCTTTGTGCCGGTGCTGTGGCTCACAGCATTGACGGCCTCGATGATGGGCTTGCCGGTATTGCCGGACCAATCGGCGCACGCGCAAACCTTGCCGATTCAGGTGGACAAGAATGTGCCGGGGCAGCGTCCGGTGGTGGGGGTGGCGGCCAATGGCGTCCCGGTCGTGGACATCCCCCCGCCCAACCGCAACGGCGGCACCAGCGTGAGCAACTTCATTCAGTACAACGTCGGCCCGCCCGGCGTGGTGCTGAACAACAGCGGGGCAAACAGCCAGACGCAGATCGCGGGTTGGGTCCAGGGAAACATGATGCTCGGCAACAGCCACGCCGGCAACATCGTGGTCCAGGTCACCCGGCCGAACCCTTCGCAATTGCTTGGCGCACAGGAAATCGCCGGAAATCGCGCCAATTTGATCCTGGCCAATCCGGCGGGGTTGCATTGCTCAGGCTGCGGCGCGATCAACACGGACCGTTTCACGCTTTCAACCGGACGTCCGGTGTTCAGCGCCGATGGCAGCCTGGCCGGCTTCGATGTACGGGAGGGCAACATCGGCATCGGCGGACAGGGCCTGTCCAGCCCGCAGGCACAGGTCGACCTGCTGGCGCGCTCGATCAACATCAATGCGGAGCTGTGGGCCAGGCACCTGAATGCGGTCGCGGGTGCCAACCAGGTCGATTACCAGACCCTGAATGCCGCCCCGCAGGCTGGCAACGGCCCTGCCCCGCAGTTCGCGCTCGATGCCTCGGCGCTGAGCTCCATGTATAGCGGGGCGGTCAAGCTGATCGGCACGGAACGCGGTGTCGGTTTTCACCTCGGCGGCGGCGTTACGGCCCGCGCGGGCGACATCGTGGTGCACAACAACGGCGACGTGCGTATCGTGCCAGGTGGCCGCCTGCAAGCCGAAGGCAACGCCTCGGTCGCCGGCACCAACATTGGCAACGCGGGCACCATCACCACGCGCAGCGCCCTTGCCGCAACCACGCCGGGACAACTGGCCAACAGCGGCACGCTGGCCGCCGGCACCGATATGCTGGCCCAGGCCGACCGCATCGCCAACAGCGGCACCATCGGCGCGGCGGTCGATGCCGATGCCCGCGTGACCGGCACGGGCACGGTCAATCTCGCCGCGCGCACGGCCATTCAATCCAACGGTACCATCGTGACCGGCGCGGACGCCAGGCTGTCGGCACCCACGCTGGACCTGTCGAACGGCAATGTCATTGCGCACAGCATCGCCAATCTGTCGGCGGCGGGCGACATCAACCACCAGAACGCACGGCTGGAAGCCAATGCCGTGCAGCTCAACGCCGGCGGCACGGTGGACAACCGCGGCGGCGCCATCGCCGCGGGCGTCAATGGCGGTGCCGTCCAGGGCGCGACCGTCCTGAACCAGGGTGGCGCCATCACCAGTGGCGGCGCGCTCGGCGTGGGCGCGGCAGAGGCCGTGGACAACACCGGCGGCACCATCGCCGGGACCAGCGCCACCACCGTCGCCGCGGCCGGCATCGTCAACCGCGGCGGCGCGATCGGGTCGGTACAGGACAAGCTGCTGGCTACCGGTGCGCTGGACAACACCAGCGGCAAGGCGCTCGCCGCCACCGATATCACCCTGACCGGCGGCCCCGTCATCAACGACCATGGCCAGATCTCCGCCATGCAGACTCTGACGGCGGATACGGGCGGGCAGGCATTGGTGAATACCTCGGGCGTGATCGCGGCAAGCAACATCCAGACCAGCACCGGTGCCTTTGACAACCGGGCCGGTGTCGTACAGTCAACCGGCCTGCTGGTCGCTGACACGCGCGGCCAGGCCTATGACAACAGCAACGGTGGCCTGACGGTCGCCAACGGCGCGATGACGCTCACCACCGGCGCCTTGAACAACCGCGACGGCATCGTGTCGGGGCAAGAGGCGCTCACCGTTACCGGCACGACACTTGACAACACCGGCGGCAAGGTCGTGGCAGGCGGCCCGCTGGCCATGACCGGCGACAGTCTCGCCAACACCGGCGGCCAGGCCGCTTCGAACAGCGATGCGAAGGTACGCATGGCGGGTACCCTCGACAACACGGCGGGCTTCATCCATGCCGGCGGCACCCTGGACGCGCGGGCGGACACCATCCTCAACCGCGGCACCCTCGCCGGCACCGGCGCAGCCCCGAAGGGCATGGAGGCCGCCAACGTCAGGCTGGCTGCCAATGCCATCGACAATGCCCGGGGCGCGCTGCGCGCCGATACCTCGCTTGACGCCGATGCCGCAACATTGGACAACAGCGGTGGCGAAGTCACCTCGGGTGGCACGGCGCAGCTCACTGTGGGGGCCACCGCCAACACCGATGGCCTGCTGGCCGCCAACAAGGCGCTGGGCATCAAGGGCAACAGCCTCACCGGGGATGGCTCGCTGCAATCCAGTGCGGGCGACATCACCGCCATCCTGCAAACCGATTTCCATAACACCGGGACGGTGGCCGCGGCGCGGGATCTCAAGGTCCTGATCGAGGATGCCCAGGGCAACGCCGCCGGCGATATCGCCAATGAGGGCAAGCTGCTGGCCGGCCGCGACGCCGACTTCCACGGGCGCAATGTCACCAACTCGGGCGAGCTGTCCAGCCGGGCCTCCAATACCATCCGCGCCGATCAGGCGGTGCTCAACAAAGGCCTCATCGACGGCGGCGCCGTACGCATCGTGGCCGGCACCACCGTCACCAACATCGACCGCATCTATGGCGACTCGGTGGCCATCGGCGCCGGCCGGCAGATCCTGAACGACATCAACCCCGTCACCGGCCAGGGTGCCGTGACCGCCTCGCGCAGCGGCGGCATCGAGCTTGGCGCCCCGGAGATCGTCAACCGCGAGCACGCGCTGATCTATTCGTCGCAGGACCTGAACGTTGGCCGCGCGCTGGATGCCGACGGCAAGGCGGCCGGCCAGGCAGATGCGCTCACCAACGCCTCCGCCGTCATCGACGTCGCGGGCGACGCCAACCTCAACGTTGCCGCCCTCTCCAATCGCAACGACCACTTCAGCACCAAGCGCACCGATACAGGAACAGTTCATGCGTTTTACTATCGGCTGAATGGCAGCACCGAGAAGATCGACCCAAGCACCGCGATGATCGTGCTACCGACTGCATCGGGTGCCATATTCGGTCACGTTGCCAGCCACGGTGACGACCTGGCCTACCTTGGCGACGACGACTACAAGCGCCTGCTGCTGCCTTCGGCGCAGTACCCCTTCAGCGAGTTTGGCCCCCCGTTCGACTGGGCGCGCCAGTCCGATGGCACACCGGGACAGAACGCGAAACGCTCGCTCGGTTCAAGCTGGCCCGTAGGCCTGGCAATGCTGGCGTACGCTCCGGACGCGAATGGCAACATGGAAACCGATCATTTTGTCTACAAGCCTGACGACCCGATCTGGGACAAATTCGGGCTGGCCCGGCCCGGCGCGCTGCCTCCCGTCCCCTCCCCCTGCCTGGATGGATCGCCGGTAGCCTGCCATCGGCAATACGAGGCCGATCTGGCTGCCTACAATGCCGCGAAAGCCGCCAGCAAGCCGCTCTACGAAGCCCTGAACGGCAAGATCCGCGCATTCAACAACGACTATCGGGGTCGGCTGGTGGAATCCTGGACCATTGAATGGCGTGACACCCGTGTGCAGGACGAGGTTGTCGCCAGCACCGATCCCGCCCGCATCCTGGTGGGCGGCAATGCCAACTTCACTGGCGCGGTCACCAACGACAAGAGCCAGATTCTCGTTGGCGGCACACTGGCGGTCAGTGGCGGCAGCGGCGGTGTCGACAACATGGCGTACGATGCGACGCGCATAGAGGAGACAACCGGCACCAGCCAGTACACCCGTCCATGCGGGCGTAGCCGCTGCTACGACAACATGGGCGTGCCCGAGGTACATCTGGAGATTCCGGCCCGGCTCGCCAACGGTGAGGCGCTGGATTACCAGGTTGTGAACGGCACTGGCACGATCGTGGCGGACAAGACCGGCACCGGCCCTGTCGCCACCGCGCCGACGCTCATGCAGATCTCGCTCGGCACGGGCGGCGCGGAGGCTGGAGGTCGCCTGGGCGGCGAGGTCATCCGTACCGTCTCGCCGTCGCTGGCGATGCCCGACAACGCACTCTTCAAGATTCACGGCGAGCCGGGCACGCGTTACCTGATCGAGACCGATCCGCGCTTCACCAACCAGCGCCAGTGGCTGTCCAGCGATCTCATGCTCACGCAACTGGGCCGGGACCCCACCAACGTGCTCAAGCGCCTGGGCGACGGCTACTATGAAGCCCGCCTGGTGGCCGATGCCGTGATGCTGGGAACCGGCCAGCGCTTCGTCGGCGACTACACCGACAACGAGGCGCAATACAAGGCACTGATGCAATCAGGCGTCGAGTTCGGCAAGCAGTTCCACCTGAACCTGGGTACCGGGCTGACGGCGGACCAGATGCGCGCGCTCACCACCGACATCGTGTGGCTGGTCGAGAAGACGGTCACCCTGAAGGACGGCACAAGCCAGCGCGTGCTGGTGCCACAGGTCTACCTGAAGGTCCGCGAGGGCGACCTGAAGGGTGACGGCACCCTGATGGCCGCGCGCAATACCGTGATCCAGACCGATGGCGACGTGAAGAACACCGGCACCATCGCCAGCCGCGGCGTGACGCTGATGGACGCGGCCAATATCCACAACGGCGGCACACTGTCGGCGCGCGTCATGGGGCTGAGCGCCAGGCAGGACATCAACAATCTCGCCGGACATATCACGGCGGGTCAACTGGCGGCCACGGCAGGCCGCGACATCAACCTGACCACCACCACCGCCTCCGGGGCCGGCGGCAGCGGCAACCTCGCGGGCAGCCGCGCCGTGATCGCGGGCATCGCCAGCGTGGAAGCCGACAGCACCACCTTCGTGGCCGGGCGCGACATCAACACCAAGGCAGCGAACATCCAGGCCACCAACAGCCTGGGCATGGCGGCGGGCCGCGATATCAACCTCGGCACGGTCGAGGTCAGCGAGTCCGAACGCCTCTACAAAGACGCAAAAAACAATGCGGCGGCATCGCGCAGCGCGGAAATCGGCACGCAAGTCACGGCGGGCAAGGACGCGACCCTGATCGCCGGGCGCGACGTAAATGTCACTGCTACATATGTCAGCGCGGACGGCGCGCTGGCCGTCGGCGCGGGACGTGACCTCAACGTCAAGGCCGGCCAGGCATCGAGTTCCGTACGCGACGAGCACGCTTACCAGGAAAGCGGCTTCCTGTCGAAGAAGTCCACCCACACCATCGATGCCAACAGCCAGACCGAGGCGCTGGGCAGCACCTTCTCCGGCAACACGGTGGACATGGCGGCGGGACGCGACCTGGCCGTCGCTGGCAGCACCGTGGCGGCCACGCACGACGTGAACCTCGGCGCAGGGCGCGACCTGGCCATCGGCACCACCGAGACCACCTCGTCCGCCCACACCTACAAGGAAGAGAAGAAATCGGGGTTCGGCGCCACCGGCTCCGGGCTCTCATACGGCAAGCGCACCCAGAAAGACACCGCCAACGACTATGGCACGCGCCAGGTGGGGAGCCTGGTTGGCAGCACGGACGGCAGCGTACACCTGAACGCGGGCAGCACGCTCACGGTCACCGGCAGCGACCTGATCGCCAGGCAGGACATCACGGGCGTGGGCGCGGATGTGACCATTGATGCCGCGCAGAACCGCCAGCACCACGATGAAACCCACGAGGTCAGGCAAAGCGGTTTCACGCTGGGCGTGTCGGGCGGCGCCATCGGCGCTGCCATCAACGCCGGGAACAAGATCAACTCGGCCAGCCAGAGCCAGGATGGCCGTGCCTCAGCGCTGTGGGGGATCGCCGCCGCGCGCGACGTTGCCGATGCCGGCAGTGCACTGGCGCAGGCGGGGGGCGATCCTGTGGCGGGCGCCGCCGTGACGCTCTCCTGGGGTACCAGCCACAGCAAGCAGACCCTCACCCAGGACAGCACCAGCCACAACGGCACCAACGTATCCGCAGGCGGCACCGCGGCCTTCGCCGCGACGGGCGTGGATGCCAACGGCAACCAGACGGCGGGCAATCTGAACATCATCGGTTCAAACGTCGATGCCAGCAAGGTAGTGCTCGGCGCGAAGAACGATGTCAATATCGTTTCTGCCACCGACACCGACGAGAGCCACAGCACCAACAAGTCCAGCAGCGCTGGCGTCGGCGTGTCGTATGGCCTTGGCAAGGGCAACGCCGGCTTCGCCGTATCGGCCTCCGCCTCCAGGGCAAAGGGCAACTCGGACAGCCAGGGCACCTCGCAAGCCAACAGCCACGTGAACGGTCGGGAGTCCGTCACCTTCGTGTCGGGCAACGACACCAATGTCCTCGGCGGCACGATCGCTGGCGGCAAGGTGACCGGGGATGTCGGCGGCAACCTCAATATCGCCAGCCGCCAGGACACCGAGGAAATGCGTGCAAAGCAGCAGAGCATGGGCGGTGGTATCAGCATCAGCCAGGCCGGCGCCACCGGCAGCTTCTCCGCGAGCCTCGGCAAGGCCAATGGCAGCTACGCCAACGTCAGCGAGCAGTCCGGCATCCATGCCGGCCAGGACGGTTTCGATATCACGGTCAAGGGCAATACCGACATGCATGGTGCGGTAATCGCCAGCGAGGCAGGCAAGGACAAGAACAGCCTGACCACCGGCACGCTCACCTGGAGCGACATCGCCAACCACTCGGACTACAGCGCGACTTCCGCAGGCCTCACGGCAGGCGGGGCACTTGGCGCACCCACTGGCCAGAGCAACAGCGGCCAGACCTCCGGCAAGAACACCGGCGGCATCAACCCGATGATTCCGCAGCACGAGAGCGGCAGCCAGGACGGCGTCGCACGCAGCGCAGTGGCCGGAGGCACCATCACCATCAAAGACCAGGCCAACCAGAAGCAAGACCTCGCCGACCTGAAGCGGGACACCGCCGGCACCAACAGCACGGTCGGCAGGAACCCCAATCTGGACCAGGTGCTGAACAAACAGTCCGACATGATGGCCGCCGCCCAGGCCGCTGGCGAGGCGGTAGCCAAGACGGTGGGCGACGTGGCTGGCGCCAAGGAGAAGGAGGCGCGCGCGAATGCCAAAGCTGCCCACGACGCCGGGGATACCGAACTGGAAAGCAAGTACCTTGCCGACGCGAAGAACTGGGAGGAAGGTGGCGACTACCGCGCAGCGCTGCACACCGCCGGCGGCGCGCTTGTTGCGGGCCTGGGCGGCGGCAACGCGGTGGCCGGCGCCGTAGCTGCGGGCGCGTCGTCGCTGGCTGCGCCCAAGCTGCAAGCGCTAGGCAATGCTGTGTCAGAGAGCATTGATACGGGCAATGCCGGGTTGAATGAAGCGCTCGGCAATGTGGCGGCGAACATTGCAGCGGGTGGCATTGGCGCCGTCGTGGGTGGTGGATCGGGTGCGGCGACGGCGGCGAATGTGGATCGGTTCAATCGGCAGTTGCATCCGGATGAGCAGAAGTGGATCAAAGACAATGCCAAGGCTTTCGCAAAGCAACAAGGTATCGCCGAATCGGACGCAGAAATGCGCCTTGCACAGCAGGGATTCCGGCAAGTCCAAGCGGGCGTGGGTGGCCAAGAGGATACCGCAGCACGCGAATTCCTCAGGCAAGGCCGTGGACTTCTTCCTGCGGATGGGACTAACGAAACGGGATACATGTTCCATGCCACTGCCGCCCAGAAGAACGACTCGACGATGTATGGCAACACGCTGGGAGATTCCGCGGCGTTCTACCATATCAATGCGTTGAAGCAACCTGGCCAATACCAAGCAGCCGCAGCCGGGGCCGCAGGTGATGCACAACGCACGCGGGTGGCGGGGGCAGTTGTCGGCGCTGTAGGCGCTGCTGCGGTGCTTGCTGTAGGCCCTGCAGTTGCCACTGCGGCACCTGGCGTCGTGAGCGCGACTACAACCGCATGCAGCATAAACCCAGCCAGTTGCGCTGCCGCCGCTGGAATAGGCGGCGTTGTAAGTGGAGCAGCAGATATAGCTGGGCAAGCGATACTTACGGGGACAGTTCGGCCAGCGCAAACAACCATGGCAACGGTCGGCGGCGCATTACTGACACCGTTTGGGATGAACGCGGGTGTTTATGGAAATGCCGCTTTGGGTGCTTTAGGCGGAATGATGAATGCGCAGTTTCAGAACATCCTATATGGTGATCGGAACAGTCTAGTAGGTGCCGCAATAGCTGGTACAGCTTTTGGTTCTCTAGGGGCTGCTGCTGGTAGTCGTGCGCAAAACCAAGTCTCAACCATCTTTCCCACTTACGTGAACTCCGGCATTCCTGCATTGCTTCAACGGCCGAATTCGACCTCAAGCTTGATTGGGGTTGGAGCCGGCAACGTTACTCAAGGCGCAGGATCGCTGCTTCCGCCCACTCAGAAACACAAATGAAGAAATTAAAATTGTTTTGGATGGTAGCTAGTGCAGTAATGTCACCATGGATTTTGATGCTTGGTCTATTACTACTGAAATTAATTGGATTCTCCGTCACCGTTAAGCACGCATACCTCATGGCAGGTTGGTGCCTTCTATGGTCTTTTGTTAATGCAATTTGGTTTATATACGCCTGGATAAAAACCAGGAAAATGAAGCATCTTGATAGCAATAGCAGGCACGGAAATACATAGATGGCAGTCAGCGCGGGACCGCCGATCCCGCCTCACCCAGCCAACTAGCGCCGCCTTTGTTGCAGCTAACTAGCGAGCGCAGACGACTAACAATTTGATGGGAGCCGGTATGATCGCGGCACCGGTCAGGGCTGTGCTTGCCATTGGCGGCCCCATTGCGACAACCGTTGGTAGGGCATGGGGTTATTCGGTTATCGGCTTCGCTGCAGGCAGCGGTATGGATGCAGCCGGCACGTATGCCCAAAGCGGGACCATGACGCCGATGCAATCGCTCTTTGCGGGAACCGTCGCGGCGGTTGCTACCCCCAATTGCGGCTCCGATGAAGCTGATTGGAAATATGGTGATGGCTGGAACAGGCGGAGCTACGCCGTCGGCAAAGCAATTGAAGTCCCGGTTGGCCGTGCCCTTGACCCTCGTGGATGGTGGACTCCAGATTGGACCAGCATCGGTAGCGGAATCTCAAAATGGAATGCTCCTAGTTCAGCTCCGGGCATGATGGGCGGCATAGGTTCAAGCGTCGCGCAAGAACCGATTGAAAACACAACCAAAGATCAATCGCAAGGCATCAAGAAATGAAAAATGACATAATTTCAATAGTCCGAATCACTATCTACGTAGCCTTCATTATTTCGGCGATGATGATTATTCTGATATTCATAATGGACTTTCTAGTTTCACCAATCCCTCGAGAGTTACTGCTTGAACCATATCTACGAGATTGGTGTGGGATTCTCTCGCGTTGCGCCAGCAGGACGCAAGGATCATTTATTGAGCACATTCAATCAGGTGCACTTTGGAAGAACTGGGACCTAGCTGCGACGGAGAATCGACTCAAGAAGGCATCTCTTCTCGGTTCCGTTATCGGCGTCGGCTACGTGGCCATTGCAGCTTTTCGACGCCAAAGATGAGATGACGCCGGGGATACTGAACTGAAAAACAAGTACCTTGCCGACGCGAAGAACTGGGAGAAAGGTGGCGACTACCGCGCAGCGCTGCACGCTGTAGGCGGCGCTTTCGTTGCGGGTCCGGGTGGGTAAATGAAGAAAATATTACAGAGAATTTTGTTGGCAGCCCAAGGAATTACTGCTCCTTGGCTCATGCTACTACCGCTGGCAATTCTAAAGCTACTCGGGTTTAACGTTACAAAAAGACATTTTTATTCCGTTTCGACTCTGTGTCTGCTATGGATGCTAGCAATTTCAGCCTGGTATTTATATGCATGGATAAAAACACGGCAGATTGAAAGGGAAAATAAGATTGACAGACAAAAACATAGATGGCCTTCGTGAGTTCGCGAGCCGGCATGAAAATGTCCATCGCCGGTGTGTCGTACGGCCTGGCAACGGCAACGCCGGCTTCGGCGTATCGGCCTCCGCTTCCCAGGCAAAGCGCAACTCGGGCATCGAAGGCATTTCGCAAACCAACAGCCACATGGCCAGCCGGGAGTCCGTCACCTTTGTGTCGGGTATCCGGCAACTCCGTCTCCGGTTTTCGCAGAATAGACGCAATACCACTGGGGCCGCCGTCCCTCTTACCGCCACCAGGCGTGCAAACATCAACCTATCAAGGCTCTCGTGACAAAAAACCAGGTACCGTTCTCGGAAAAAACCCTCGCCCTAGCTGTGGTCGCCGCGCTGCTGACTACGGCCTGCACAATTCTCCCTCAACCCACACACAGCGTCACCGTCGCTACCCCAACGTACGATCCCACCGTTTCTGCACGCATCCGATTCCTTTCTGGCAATGGCACTGGCAGTGCGGCCTTCCGGCCCGGCGAGTCTTGCTACAAGGATATCTACCTGCAGGATGAAAAACGCGTCGATGTCAATGATGGCTTTCTGGCGTCGTGGAAGTACTCGTCCAACAGCGTAACGATCGGTATGCCGCAAAGCCCGCGCCCTTACATGCGCGTCGACGGCCTTGCCTTCAAGGATTTCATCAAGGAATACGTCGTCCCGGCAGCAAAGCCCGTCACGGTGAGACTGTCGCTCAACCCGCAGTCTTCCTCCTGTACGCCGCCTGCGGTTACGTTCGTTCCCGAGCCGGGCAGGGATTATGACGTCTTCATGCAAACCGCCGGCAACCGCTGTTGGGTTGCGGCCAGACGCATCGATGACCAAGGTGCGGATGAGTCCATTCGCCTGGAATTGGCGCAGAAGTGTCCGACTGCGCCCGCCCCCAACAATTGACGCCACAAAAACAAGAGTAATGATCACCATGAATCGCATGCGCACCTTGCACCTCGTCGCCGTCACCGTGCTGAGCCTCGCGGCAATTCCCGCCATGGCAGTGGAAAACTATCTACTCGCCGCTCACAAACAGCGCCTGGAGAAAGCACGCGTTGAAGAGTCAGCGGCCAAGTCGACCTGGGATAAGGCATTCGCCTTGCGCCAGCAAGCGGCGGGACTGGACTCGATAGGCAAATCGGCGGAAGCGCTTACCGTCATCGACCGGGCGCTGAGCTTGATCGAACCTGAAAAGGATAAGGACTTCATCGCTACCAAGGCCAGTATCCTGTTCAGCATGAATGACCCGCGCGGTGCCTTGGCATTGCTGGCGCCGCAACTGGAGGCGACACGGGAGTACGCCGCGAGCCAGGCTGCCGCCGGGCGAACCCTCGCGCTCGGAACATTCACGGAGGGCTTTGTGACAGCCACCTTTGCGCATATCCAACTTGAGCAGTGGCGTGACGCTATCGCAACGCTGGCCAATGCGGAGGCACCGCTTGAAGGGCCGAGCTTCTATGCCTACCGGAGCCTCGTCTATCGCTACATCATGAGCCGGGCCAAAGACAACACGCTGGCGAACCCTCAATTGGAAGAGATGGCGACGTACTACGCCCAGAATGACAAGGGCCACTACGGTGCGTTGCTGCGGATGTGGCAGGGAGAGGATACGCAGAAAGAAGCGGCTGCGCTGATCGGACAGATGTCAGGCTCCGAGCAGCAGGAAGCGTTTGCGGAAGCGTTGTTCCATGGCGCTGCCTACGCGAAGTTTGTCAAAGGCGATGCGGTAAGCGCACGAGCGATGCGGGACAACCTCAATCGTGTCGCTCCATACGGCAGTATCGAATGGATATATGGACAGCGGGTGCTGTAATCATCAACCCAGATCAGTCAGCCTTTACGTCGACTACGGACAAACCTACCGCGTGGATTGCCCACCCAATGCGTCAGCGGCAAGTGACTTGAGGCCATCCAGGACTATTTCTCCGCTCGACTGCTCGCCCAAGGCTACATGACCACGCGCGCGGTGGCCCCGAACCAGACTCTCTCCAGCGGTGAATTTCCGCCCGCGCTTCGTAGCCGGAGGCATCTCTGGTGGCAATGCCGAGGACACGCCCGGCTAGTGGCGCATGGCCTTGCCAGCGCCCAGGCGCACCCGCGAATCAGCGCGGCATTGAGCACGGAGAACATGCGCCGCCTGCAGGAGAAGCTCGCCTACCATCATTCCTCCCTCAACGACTGCAGAATTTTCAGAACCTGGTCAGATTAGGCTCTAATTTAATCAAATAGGAATTTTCCCACCTCATTTTCGGATTTGTCCGATTTCAATTTGGACGAAAACTCGGTATCGTCCGTCTGACTTTTGCTTAGTCCAGCCTCGCGCAAGCGGATACGCGTTTGCTTGATGGAGGCATTGGCAACAAGGCCAGCGGCGCTTGCGTCAGCAACGCCATCTGAAATCTGGAGTAGAGAAAATGATCTGGTTTATTTTTCACACCGACATCGCCTCTCGATGTTGCGAAGATTTTGTCTCTTTATTCTCGATCGCAAAGTATCAATGAGTGCTGTTTTCTGGGTGCTCGGTTGCACTCCGAATTAAAAGATGGAAGAGGCATTCGCACATCAAAAATATAGCCATCCAACCCGATCAGATCATCAACCTCCGAGTCGAATTGCCTGACATGTAGGCCGCGTCAATCCATGCCGATGAACTTCCGCAACGCGCGCCGCAAGGCGCGTGGCGTCCCTCCTTTTGTCCCGCTCATCCTGACGCTGCCCACACTCGCGCTTGCCCAGGCCCTGCCCGCCTTCCCGCCTGTCACCCCGAACGCCGCCATCGAGCGCCGCCAGGAACAGCAGCAGGAAGCTGCGCGCGAGCGCGCCTTGGCCCGTCCCGATGTACTCACGGCCTCCCCCGCCAAAGCCGGCATCGCGGGACCGCTGATCCTGCCTGCCGAGTCGCCCTGCTTCCGCATCAGGACGGTGCGCTGGGACGGTGCCGAGGACTTTGCATGGCTCCGGGCCGAGGCGGGCATCCTGCCCACCCAATGCGTTGGCGGCAAGGGGCTGGAGGCCATCCAGGACTATTTTTCGGCGCGGCTGCTCGCCCATGGCTACATCACCACGCGCGTGGTGATCCCGGACCAGAATCTCGCCAGCGGCGAATTGCGCCTGCGCATGGTGGCCGGACGCATCTCTGGTGTCAGGGCCGAGGGCTCGCCCGGCTGGTGGCGCATGGCCTTGCCCACAGGCCCCGGCGGACTGGTGAACCAGCGCGACCTTGACCAGGGCACGGAGAACATGCGCCGCCTGCAGGGGCAGGCCGATGCCGGCATCGACCTGGTGCCCGGCGAGAACCCCGGCGAAACGGAACTGATCGTCAGGCCGGGCACCGGCAAGCGCTGGCATGTCCTGGTGACGGGCGACAACGCCGGACTGGACAACACCGGACGCTACCAGATGGCCGGCACGCTGACGGTGGACTCGCCTCTGTTCCTCTACGACAGCCTCACCATCTCCGGCAGCAGCAATGCCAATGTCGGCAACGGCGCGGCGGGGACCCGCTCTTCGGCGATCAACTACAGCATTCCCTTCGGTTACTGGAACGTCTTCTTCAATGCCAACCAGTCGCGCTACCACCAGACGGTGGCGGGTTTCGAAAGCGACATCGTCTACGGCGGGCGCAGCACGCAGATCGAGGCGGGACTTGGCTATGTGCCGTTGCGCAACGCCTCGGGCAAGACGAGCCTGTACGCCAAGGTGTTCCGCAAGACCGCCAGTTCCACGCTCGACGGCATCGATATCGAAGTGCAGCACCGCGATTTCGTCGGCTTCGAGGCCGGCGCCGCGCACCGTCAGTACTTCGGCAGCACGGTGCTGGATGTCGGCGCGGCGTGGCGCGCGTCGCTGCCCGCGCACTCCAGGTCGCCCGGCTTTGTGATGGGCGAGCCCGGCTGGAATGGCAAGTCGGAGATCGTGCTGGCGAATGCCGGCCTGATGGTGCCATTCCAGGTCGCCGGGGAGCGCTTGCGCTACCAGGGCAACGTGCGCATGCAGTACGCCCGCACCCGCATCTTGCCGTCCGACTACTTCGTCATCGGCAACCGTTATTCGGTGCGCGGTTTCGATGAGCAACTGACCCTCGCCGCCGAGAACGGCATCACCTGGCGCAACGACCTGGCCTGGCAGCTTGGCAACACAGGACAAGAAGCCTTCGTGGGCTTCGACATGGGACATGTCGGCGGCCCGACCGCCGGTTTCCTGGTGGGCCAGTCGCTGATGGGTGCCGTGATAGGCGCGCGCGGGCGCTGGGCCATGTGTGGCCACGCGGCCCTGACTTACGAGGTGACGCTCGGCAGGCCGGTCAGGAAGCCAGAGTTCTTCCGCACACACACGCCCAATATCGCGGCGCAGATCGGTGTGGAATTTTAGGCCCCGCAGCCCGGGGGTAGCGCGCAGGCGATGCTCGCCCAAAGGGCGTGAATTGTTTGCATGTTTGCGTAACGAAACGGAGAAAACCGAATGAACAGACTGACAGCAGGATCGCTGTTTGCCGCGGCCGGGCTGCTCGCCCTGCTTGGCGGCTGCGCGACCGAATCATCGACGGCCTTGCCCGTGCAGAAGGTCGAGAGTGCCAGCCGCCCCTACGTGGGGGTGCGCACGCCGATCGCGGTCGGGAAGTTCGATAACCGTTCAAGCTATATGCGCGGCGTGTTCTCCGACGGCATCGACCGGCTGGGCGGCCAGGCCAAGACCGTCCTGATCACACACCTGCAACAGACCAATCGCTTCCTTGTTCTCGACCGCGACAACATGGACGAGATCAAACGCGAGGCGGGCATCAAGAGCCAGGCGCAACGCCTCAAGGGTGCCGATTACGTGATTACCGGCGACGTGACCGAGTTCGGGCGCAAGGAAGTGGGCGACCAGCAACTCTTCGGCATTCTCGGCCGGGGCAAGTCGCAGGTGGCCTATGCCAAGGTCGCATTGAATGTGGTCAATATCGCCACATCGGAAGTCGTGTTCGCCAGCCAGGGCGCGGGCGAGTACGCGCTGTCCAGCCGCGAGGTCATTGGATTTGGCGGCAGCTCCAGCTATGACTCGACGCTCAACGGCAAGGTGCTGGATCTCGCCATGCGCGAGGCCGTGACCAACCTGGTCAATGGTGTCGAGGCCGGCGCCTTGAAGCCGGGCAATCCCTGAGCGCCAACATCCAGAGGAAGAGGAGAAACCGTGAATACATTATTCCGGCCGTGCCGGCTGGCGACACTCGCGATCACGGCAAGCGCATTGCTGGCGGGTTGCGCCGCGCAAACCAAGCCCCTGTACCAGTGGGAAAGCTACCAGCCGCAGGTCTACCAGTACTTCAAGGGCGAATCGAAGCAAGCCCAGATTGAAGCGCTTGAACGCGATCTGCAGAAGATCATGGCGGCGGGCAATACGCCGCCGCCGGGCTACCACGCGCATCTTGGCATGCTGTACGGCGATGCCGGCAAGGACGATCAGATGGTCCGCGAGTTCCAGACGGAAAAGACGCTGTTTCCGGAGTCGTCCGCCTATGTGGATTTCCTGATTAAGAACATCCAGCAAGGGGGGAGCAAGAAATGAGAGATCTGATCAAACGCGCGCTCGTGTTCCTGGCCGTCGCGGCGCTGACCGCCGGGTGCGCGGCGCCATCCAGGAATGTCGATTACGCCGCCTTCAAGGAGAGCAAGCCACGCTCGATCGTGGTCCTGCCACCGCTGAATGAGTCGCCTGACGTCGCGGCGACCTACAGCATGCTGTCGCAGGTCAGCTATCCGCTTGCCGAGGCCGGGTACTACGTGCTGCCGGTGGCCCTGGTGGATGAGACCTTCCGCCAGAATGGCCTGACGACGCCGGGTGATATCCATGGTGTTCCGCCAGCAAAGCTCAGGGACATCTTCGGCGCGGATGCCGCCCTCTACATCACGGTGACGAACTATGGGACGAAGTATCAGGTGGTCAACAGCGCCACGGTCGTCAGCGCGAAGGCGACGCTCGTTGATCTGCGCACAGGGGGGACGCTTTGGACTGGCGCCGCTTCGGCATCCAACAGTCAATCGGGCAACGCCGGCGGAGGCCTGGTCGGGATGCTCGTGGCTGCGGCGATCGCGCAGGTGATCAATAGCGTGTCGGATGCGAGCTATTCGGTCGCGGGAACGGCGAGCCTGCAGCTGCTGTCGGCCGGCAGCCCGGGCAGCATCCTGTACGGTCCGCGCTCCGCCAGGTACGGTACAGACTGATTGTGCCGCGGCAGGCCGGGAAGCCCGAATTCTTCCGGGCGCGGAAGCCCGGCGATTTGCCGGCGGACAACCAGGCCACCGCTCAGATCTCCGCCCGCAGCCCCACAAAAAACCGCCGTCCCGGCGCCGGCTCGAAATACCGCCCGTTGCTCTCGTTCACAATTACCGAACCGATGTAACGCCGGTCGGCAATATTGTCGATCCGCCCGTACGCGTACCAGCGCATGCGCCCCACGCGGAAGTTGTAGCCGGCACGCAGGTTGAAGATGGCGTAGCCGGGCGCGTATTGCGTGTTGAGGTCGTCGGCGAAGACGCGCGCTTCCACGCGCATCTCCACACCCAGCGTGAGACCGGCCACCGGTTTGTACGTTGCCTCGGCGAACAGGCTGTGGCGGGCGGTGCCGGGCAGGCGGTTGCCGGAGGCCACGGTTGCCCCCTGCGCATTGCGAAAGGCGTCGCCAAAGTAGGCGTCGAGCCAGGTGTAGGCCAGCCCGGTGCCGTAGCGCTCGCCCGGACCGTAGGCGCCGCGCCATCCCAGTTCCAGCCCGCGCCGACGCACGCCGTTGACGTTCTGGTAGACGGAGCGGCCGTTGTCGTTGGACATCGGCACGATTTCGTCGTGGCTGTCGGCATCGAACAGCGCGGCCTCCAGCCGCTGTCCCTGGCCTTGCCATTTGACGCCGATCTCGCCCTGGCGGCTGGTGGACGGCTGCAGGCCAAGGTTGGTCCCGGCGCCGCCGGGGCCGTAGGCCACCTCGGTCAGCGTCGGTGTCTCGAAGCCGCGGCCCAGGTTGGCATAGACGTTGAGCGAGTCCAGCGCTTGCCAGACCACGCCGAGCACCGGGCTCACGTTGTTATACGTGGCCGTGCCGCTGTCGTCGGGGCTGGCCGCAGTGATGTAGTGATCGTCGATGCGCAGCCGGACCTTGCTGGCCCGCACGCCGCCCACTAGCCGCCAGGCGGGGTTCCAGGTCCAGTCGAACTGGGCAAAGGCACCCAGGCTACCCGCCTTGTCGGTCTCGTCGCGGCGCAGCGCGCCCTGCGTGCCGTTCTGGTTCACGAAGCCGGTGCGCGCGTCGCGCATGCCATCGGCATCGATGCCGGCGCTCCACAGCAGCGGCAGGCCGTTCAACGTGGTGTTGTGGTGCCACGAGAACGCGCCGCCGCCATAGCTGCGGTCGATATCCACGATGCCGCCCGCCGACGAGGGCGCGATGCCGCTGAAGCCCAGGTACTGGGTTAGCTGGCGCGTGCCGCCGTAGAGGCGGAACTCAAGATTGTCGCGCTCGCTCAGGCGCTGCTCCACCTGCACGCCGCCCTGATTCTGCCGGACAGTCTTGCCGGTATTGAACTGTGTGGCCAGCGCCACCGCCTGGCGCGGGTTGGCATCGGCCTGGGCGCGGGTAAGGCCGAGCGCGTCCTGCGCCTGCGGCTGGTCGAAGGCGTTGAACAACAGGGTGACGCGGGTGCCGGTGACAGGTTCCGCCACCACCTTGGCGTTGAGCTGGCGGCGCCGGGCCGCGCTGTGGTCGCGGTAGCCGTCGGTTTCAAAGGTCCATGCGTCCAGCACGCCGCCGATCTTGTCGTTGCCGCCACCGACGGCCACGCTGGTCATCCATTGCCCGTCGGAGCCGAAGCCGCTCCCCACCCGCGCCATCGGCGCCTTGGGCGGATCGGGCGTGAATATCTGCACGACGCCCCCCGATGCATTGCCGTAGAGCTGGGCGAAGGGGCCGCGCAGCACCTCGATGCGGCTGGCGTTGGTGAGATCGGCCGTGGATGCCTGTCCCTGCCCGTCCGGCATGGTGGCGGGAATGCCGTCGACATACAGCCGCACCCCGCGCACGCCGAACGTGGAGCGGCTGCCAAAGCCGCGCACCGCGAGCTGCAGGTCTTGCGAGTAGTTCTGGCGCTCGCGCGCGGCCACGCCGGGCACGAGCGTCAGCAGTTCCGAAAGGTTGATCAAGGGACTCGGGGTCGCCAGCGAATCGACCGGGACGTTGTCGATCGCGGCCGGCGCGTCAAAGCGCTTCTGCTCGGCGCGGCTGACGCTCACCACCACGTCGGGGAGCGTTTCCTCGGCAAAAGCCGCGCCCGGCGCGGCCGCGAGCATGGCGGCTGCCAGGCAGCACAGATGGTGGGAAGCCAGTCCGGAAACTGGTTTCCGGCTTCGCGCACCGCCCTTGCTGCCTGCCATCTTCCTGCCCTGGGTCCGTTGATCGCTCCCCTTCCTGCCGCGCGGGCGGCCCTGCGCGGCGATCAATTGGCCTTGGGCCGGATCGCGTCGGCGGTGCCCTGGATGAAAGCCTTGATCTTCTCGACATCCTCCATGCTCAGCTTGCCCGTGAAGTCCGGCATGCCGCGCGCCATGGCGGGGCCTTTGAAGATGAACTTGTCGAGGTTCTGGATATAGGCGGCGTTCAGATAGCCAAGGTTGGGAATATTGCCGCCGCGGTCCACGCCAGGCACGCCATGGCACAGCACGCAATTGCTGACATAGAGCGCGGTGCCTGCCGCGACATGGGCGGGGTCATATTTCACGCCCGCCAGCAATCCTTCCGCGCGGTACTGCACGAAGGCGGGCATCGGCGCCTTGCCGCCCACGGCGAAGGTGTAGACCGTGCCGGGCCCCTGCCGCTCGGTGGCGCGCTGGGCCTGCCCGTAGACGCCACCCCAGCCGACGGCGACGGACACGTACTGCTTGCCGTCGACCATGTAGCTCACGGGTGCCGCGATCACGCCGGTGCCCGTGGGGGATTCCCACAGCTTGGCGCCGGTGGCGGCGTTGTAGGCGATGAAGCGGCCATCGGCCGTGCCCTGGAACACCAGGTTGCCGGCGGTGGTCAGCGTGCCGCCGTTCCACGGCGAGACGTATTCCTGGGTCCACGCGGCTTTCTGCTGCACCGGATCCCAGGCAATCAGGCGGCCGAAGGGCTTGCTCGCGGGCGGCTCGGCGTTGAGGAACTTCGCCGTGTTCCAGCCCACGTTGCCATGCGGCTGGCCAGGCTGCTTGCCATTGAACGTCCAGTTTTTATCGTCCATCAGGTTCAGCGGCACATGCTGCGCCGGCAGGTAGACCAGTCCGGTCTGCGGGTTGAAGGACATCGAATGCCAGTTGTGCGCGCCATAGGGACCGGGAATGGCGTCATAAGGCTTGTCCGTGGCGCGCGCCTCGGGCAGCTCGATCGGGCGTCCGTTCTGGTCGTAGCCGCTGGCCCAGTTCACGTCGACGAAGTTCCTGGCCGAGATGAACTGGCCGTTGGTGCGGTCGATGACGAAGAAGAAGCCGTTCTTGGGCGCGTGCAGGATGACCTTGCGCGCCTTGCCGCCAATGTTGAGGTCGGCCAGGATCATGGGCTGGGTTGAGGTGTAGTCCCAGTTGTCGCCGGGCGTTTCCTGGTAGTGCCAGACATATTTGCCGGTATCGGGATCGAGCGCGACGATGGAGGCCAGGTAGAGGTTGTCGCCGCCGGCCGGGCTGCGCTTGCTGCGCGACCAGGGTGAGCCGTTGCCGGTGCCCACGTACATCAGGTTGAGCTCGGGGTCGAAGGCCAGCGTGTCCCATGCCGTGCCGCCGCCGCCGGCTTCCCACCACTTGCCGGCCGGGTCCCAGGTCTTGGCCGCCTTGGCCATCGACTCATCCTCGAACGGCTTGGCAGGGTCGCCCGGCACCGTGAACCAGCGCCATTTCTGCTCGCCCGTGCCTGCGTCGTAGGCGGTGATATAGCCGCGCACGCCGTATTCCGCGCCGCCGTTGCCGATGATGACCTTGCCCTTGAACACGCGCGGCGCACCGGTGATGGTGTAGGAGTGGCTGCGGTCGATGATGGTGTCTTTTTCCCAGACCTTGCGGCCGGTGCCGGCATCGAGCGCAATCAGCCGGCCATCGTAGGCGGCCACGAACACCTTGCCCTGGTAAAGCGCCACGCCGCGATTGACGACGTCGCAGCAGCCCTTATAGCCGATCGACCTGTCGACCTTCGGGTCGAAGGTCCAGATGCGCTTGCCGCTGCGGGTGTCGATGGCGTGCACCACGCTCCACGAGGCGCTGACGTACATGATGCCGTTCACCACCAGCGGCGTGGCTTCCACCCCGCGCGTGGATTCCAGGTCATAGGACCACGCCAGCCCCAGGTCCTTCACGTTGTCGGCATTGATCTGCGAGAGCCGGCTGAAGCGGGTTTCCGCGTAGTCCAGGCCGTAGCTGGGCCAGTCGGGGGTCTTGGCGGCGTTGGTCTCGATGAAGGCGCTATCCACGCCGCGGGTCACGGCGCGGATGTGGTCTGCGCTGGCAACCCTGGCGGGCGGCCTGGTCTGCGCGGCCGCGAGCGAGGCCGCGGCCAGCCCTGCCGCCAGCATGGCCAGCTTGCCGGTGCGCCGCGCAGCGCCCGGCCAGCAGGAAAAAGCCCGCTTGGATTCTTGGCTCATTGTGTCTCCTCTTCTTCTGTTTATTCTTGCTTCTTCTTGGGGGAAGCCAGGCTGGTTCTGTGCCAGCGGCTGGCCAATGGCGCGGCGGAAGTTGCCCGCCGCGCCACCGGATTGCAGCAAACCAAAGGATGGCGGCAGAGGCGCGTTATACGCACTCGGGATTACCCCGAGGATGACGCCAGGCACGCCCTGCCTGATGCGGGGGTGCCGCTTCGCTCAGTAAGCCATGCAGACCGACTTGATCTCGGTGTAGGCCTCGATCGCCGAGCGGCCATGTTCGCGCCCGACGCCGGACGCCTTGTAGCCGCCGAAAGGCATGTTCGGATCGACGATATTGTGCGTATTGACCCAGACCGTGCCGGCATCCAGGCCATCGACCAGGCGCTGCACCGCGCGCAGGTCGTTGCTCCAGATGCTGGCGCCCAGGCCGTACTCCGAGCGGTTGGCCTCGGCCAGCACGGCCTCGGGATCGTCGAACGGCATGGCCACCACCACCGGCCCGAAGACTTCCTCGCGCACCAGGGTCAGGTCTTTGCACGCGGCATTGGCCACCACCGTGGGCCGCACGAAATAGCCGGGACGGTCCAGCGCATCGCCGCCCGCGACGATCTCCGCGCCTTCGCTGCGCCCGGTGCCGATCAGGCCCATCACCTTGTCGCGATGGCGTGCCGAGACCAGCGGCCCCATCTGGCTGGCGGGATCGAGCCCGGAACCCAGCACGGTGGCATTGGCCACCTTGCCCAGCCCCTCGACCACCTGGTCATAGTGCCGGCGCGCCACGTACAGCCGCGAGCCGGCGGTGCAGACCTGGCCCTGGTTGAGGAAGATGGCGCCGGCGGCGCCCTGGATGGCGTGCGCGGGATCGCAATCGTCCAGCACGATTACCGGGCTCTTGCCGCCCAGCTCCAGCGACACGCGGCGGATATCCTGGCCGCAGCGCGCGCCGATCAGGCGCCCGACTTCCGTGGAGCCCGTGAAAGTAATCTTGTTGACGCCGGGATGCGCCACCAGCGCCGCGCCGGGCACGCCATCGCCGGTCACCACATTGAGCACGCCCGGCGGGAAGCCCGCTTCGAGCGCCAGCTCGGCCAGCCGCAGTGCGGTCAGCGGGGTTTCCTCCGCCGGCTTTAGCACCACCGTGCAACCGCAGGCCAGCGCCGGCGCGATCTTCCAGACGGCCATCAGCAAGGGGAAATTCCACGGCACGATGGCGCCCACCACGCCCACCGGCGAGCGCCGCGTCATGGCGCTGTAGCGCGTTCCCGGCGGGAACGGCACCGAGACATCCAGCGTGCTGCCTTCGATCTTGGTGGCCCAGCCGGCCATATAGCGCAGCCATTGCGCGCTGCCGCCCACCTCCAGGCCTTGCGAGAAGGCCAGCAGCTTGCCGTTGTTGAGCGTCTCCAGCCGGGCCAGTTCGTCGCCGTGCTGCTCGACCAGGTCGGCCAGCTTGAGCAGCAGGCGCTCGCGCTGGGCCGGCATCATGGCGCGCCATGTGCCGCCGGCAAAGGCGCGCCCGGCGGCCGCCACGGCGGCATCGATATCCGCCGCCCCGCCGGCGGGCACGCGCGCGATCTCCTCGCCGGTGGCGGGATCGAACACGGCAAAGGTCTCGCCGGACTCGGCCTGGCGCCACTCGCCGTCGATCAGCATGGCATTGCGGATGGCCTGGTTCAGGCCGCTGCGGGCTTCCACGGGTGCATTCATCTTCGTCTCCGGTTGGTCTTGGCTTGATGCCGCGTTATGGAGACCGAAGTTAGCACCGCGTCCTTGTCACGGCTTGTCTTGCCGTGCAGAAAGCTTGTCGATGCGTGCAAAGCGCCCGCCGGCGCGTTTAATGATGCAGCGCAATACGCGCCCCGCCCGCATTCTGCTGGCGCCATTGCGAAGGACTCATGCCAAAGCGCTCATGGAAGACACGGCTGAAGTGCGCCGCGTCGGCAAACCCCAGGGCAAAGGCAATCTCGGTAATGCTGCGTCCGGCGTCCGCGCTGCCGGACAGCCGCACAGCCGCCTGCCGCAGCCGGCGCGACAGGATATAGGCATGTGGGGTCTGGCCGGACTCGCGGAACAGGTTATACAAGGTGCGCCGCGAGACGTTCAGTACCGCGGCGAGCCGCTGCGCGGAGAGCTCCGGATCATGCAACTGGGCATCGATGAATTCAGCGAGGCGATGCATCCGCGCTTCGCCGAGATGCCGCGCCACGGCAGCGTCCGCGCCATCTCCAAGCGCCGGCGGCCGTGTGTCCGCGCCTTGCAGCGCGGTCTCCATCAGCGAAACGACAGAATCCTGCAGCACCGTCTGTCCCTGGTAATCCAGCAGGTGTCCCGAGCAGGTATCGTGCAGCATGGCACCCAGCGCCGACAACGCGATACGCGCCGCGCCCTCCCCCCGCAACGCCCGGCCGCCCAGGCTGGCCGCCGCCTGCCGCCAGCCGAAGGCACGCTCCTGCGGCACCAGCAGCACCAGCACCCGGCAGCGATCCGCCATCTCGATGCTATAGGGTTGCGCGGTATCGTAGATCGACCACATCCCGGGTTCGAGCGATGCCTCGTTACCCCGTTGCGCAACCCGGCTCTGCCCGCTGATCTGCCAGAAGATCTTGAAGAAACCCGCATCGGATGCCGCCGCGTGCCGGGGCTCCCGCGCCACCCGATGCGCATCGACATCCATGTCCGCCACCGCGCAGGCGCCGAAGCGGGCGTAGCTGACGTTGCTATGGAAGCACCCGCGCGTCTGGCGCGTATAGGCGAGCGGCAGGAAACTGGTATCGATGGCTTCGCACCATTGGTCGAACGTCACGATGGACATCCGTGCCGGTTTCTGCTGCAGGTTCTGCACAGCGGGCATCAGGGCATCTCCAGTAACCGGCGGTATGCGCAGGGACGCGGAGGAACGCGCCGGAAGTCCTCGAAGGTGGAGGCCAAGCCTAATGGAAAGCCCGCGGGCAGACAATGGGAACAATTACGCAGGCGGGGCGACGGCAGGAAGGGCGAAAACGCCGCATTGCTTGCCGCCTGCCCGCCGGACCACGCTAAGGGCGCGCTTCGTAGATCAGGTTGAACGGCGTTTCCGTGGCGCGGCGGAAGCGCCGGAAGCCGCCCCGCGTAACCACCTCCCGGATACGCTTCTCGCCAGCCTGCGCGCCCAGGCACATGGCGCCTTCCTGCGCGCGCGACGCTGGCGTGCAGATGAAGGTCGACGCCGAATAAAAGATCCGCCCCACCGGGTTGAGGTTCTGCTCCAGCCGGTCCTGCGCGAACGGCTCCACAATCATCCACATGCCGTCCGGCTTGAGGCTGTTCCACACGTGATGCGATGCGCCGGCCGGGTCGCCCATGTCGTGCAGGCAATCGAACATGGCAGCGAGATTGTAGTCGCTGCCCGGAAAGCTCTTGGCACTGGCGACCTCGAAGCGCACCCGGTCGGCACCCCCCGCGCGTTGCGCTGCCTCGGACGCATAGCGCACGGATGGCGCGTGATAGTCGAAGCCGTGGATTGGCATGACGGGCTCCCTGGATGGAAAAGTTGCCGCGCGCCGCGCGGCTTCACAGCACACCTCGCAACACGCCTCACGACACGCCTCACAAGACGCGATAGATCTCCCAGCGCGCGGTGCCGGAAACCACGAACGGCTCCAGGTCCTTGCTCCATTGCGCGTGCGCCGGTATCGATGCGAGCCGGCCCCATGCGCGGTCCAGTTCGCCGAGATCGTTCACTTCCCAGTCATGGACCACCGTCGCTTCGAGCGCGCCGATCGAGCCGGTGAGCAGGCGGCCGGTGACGAGGCCGGCTTGCGGGGCGATTTCGCGCGCCCATGCCTGCAGCCGGTCGATGACCTCTTGCTTGTGCCCGAAGCGGGCATCGATCTGCCATCTTGCGATCAGCATGATGTTTCTCCTTGAACGGTTGGTGGGGGATGGGACGGGCCGCGGGCGGCTGCTCGCATCGGCTGGCAACCGCCCGGCCCGTGTGCTACCTTTTTTGAACAGCGTCGCCAACGGTGCGGCGCGGCAGGCCGCGGTGCATCCGCAGCCCCGCCCTTCCAGTTCCACTATCGGCTGGCACCGTTGGAATCACGGTTGGAGAAAGCGTGGCAGCCAGAGATGCCGCTTCACCGCAGGCCACTGCCCGACTGGAAATCCGCCTGCTGGGTGATTTATGCGTGACCCGCAATGGCGAACCGCTACCGCTGCCAGCCTCAAAGCGCACTCGCGCCCTGCTCGGCTATCTGGTTTGCGCCGGCGCGGCCCAATCCCGGCAGTCGCTCTGCGACCTGCTCTGGGACGGGCCCGACGATCCACGCGCGGCGTTGCGCTGGAGCCTGACCAAGCTTCGGCCCTTGCTGGACGACACCGCCGCCGGGGCGATCAGGCTGGTCGCGGACCGGGAGCGGGTCGCCTTTGCCGCGCAAGGCGCCTCGGTGGATATCGCACGCATCCATGCCCTGCTTGGCGCCGGGACCGATGCCGCCTCGCTCGGTGCGCTGGAAGAAGCCGCTCGCCTGCTGCGCGGCGAGTTCCTCGCGGGCCTCGACCTGGCGCGCTGCTACCGTTTCTATCACTGGTGCACAGCGGAGCGGGAGCGCTACGACGGCCTGCGCCGCGCCGTGCTCTGTGCGCTGGTGACACGCCTGGAAGCCACGCCCGCACTGGCGCTGGCCTACGGACGAGCCATGGTGGCCGCCGATCCGCTCGCCGAATCCGCGCATGCCACGCTGGTCTCGCTGCTGGCGGCGGCCGGGCGCTATCCGGACGCCGAGCAGCACTACGCCTACGCACGGGACATGTTGCGGCGTGAGCTGTCCACGCCGCCAAATGGTCCGCTGGGCGCGGCGATCCACCGCGCGCGCCGGGAGATGCAGGCCGCAGGCGCGGCCGCCTGGGAGGACAGCAACGCGCAGGAAGCGCAAGGCAACGGCCTCCCGGCCGCAGCGGCCAACGGCGCCGAGCAGCCCGCCCTGCTGAGCCGGCCATTGATCGGACGCCTGTCCGAGCGCGACGCCATCGAGCGGCTGGTTGCAGGCGGCGGCAGCGAAAGCGGCGTACTGCTGCTCTTGCTCGGCGAGCCCGGCATCGGCAAGACCACGCTGCTCGACCATTTCGCCGGGCGCGCCGAGGCATCCGGTTTCCAGGTCCTGCGCGGCCGCTGCTATGAGGCCGAAATGGTGCGGCCCTACGGCCTCTGGCTCGACACGCTGCGCGGCATCGCGCAAGACGCCGTGCCGCCGGGCGAGGCGCGGCAGGCGGCACCGCTGCTGGCGGGCGGCGCACTGGCTGGCGAGTACCGCGAGGGCAGCCGTGAACAACTCTTCGGCGCGGTCGCCAGCCTGCTGCGCGGGCTCGCCGCCGGCCAACCGCTGGCGCTGGCCCTGGACGACCTCCAATGGCTCGACGAAGGCTCTGCCGCGCTGCTCCACTTCCTGTGCCGGACGCTCGAAACCGGCACGCGGATGATCTTCGCCGGCGGCGCGCGAGCCGGCGAGGTCGACGACAACCCATGGGCCAAGGGATTGCTCCATTCGCTCGCGCGCGAAGGCCGCCTGCTCCGGCTACCCCTGGCCCCGCTGGCCGTGCCCGAGGTCGCTGCCTTGCTCGGCCCGGCGCTGGCCGCGATGGATCCGCTCGCCGTAGCGCGCGACAGTGGCGGCAACCCGCTGTTCGTGCTTGCCCTGGCTAACGCCCGCGACAGGGCGCGCGGCGGCAACGGCTCGCACCGTACGCTTGACGCCCTGATCGCCGAGCGCCTGGATGCGCTGGAACCCGCCTCGCGCGAACTGCTGTTGCGCGCCTCGGCGATGGGCCGCGAACTGCAGCCCCGGCTGCTGGCCGAGGTGTCCGGCATTCCCCTCGTGCAATTGCTGACGACCCTGGAGCAACTGGAGCGGCGCGGACTCCTCAAGCCGACCGGCGAGGGCCACTTCGACTTCAGCCACGACGTGGTGCGCCAGGCGGCCTATCGCGCCATTTCGCCGCCCCGGCGCCGCATCATGCATCGCCTGATCGCACAGCAACTGGTGGCGGCATGCGCGGAAGACCCCAGGCTATATGGCGAACTGGTGCACCACGCGAGTCTCGCCGACGACGCGCTGATGACCGCGCAAGCGTGCCTGGCGGCGGGCGAGCATTGCCTGCGCGTCTATGCCAACGACGAAGCTGCCCTGGTTGCCGGGCGCGGCCTGGCCCAGCTTGAGCGGCTGCCGCAGGGCACCGAGCGCGTGCGGCTGGCGATCGGCTTGCTCAAGCTGCGCGCGGTTGCCGCCACCGGCGCCGGCGCGCGGCGCCTGCCCACGCTCATCGGCGAAATGGAAAGCGAGATCCGCGCCGCGGAAGCGCTCTCGCTGCACGAGGAAGCCGCCACCGGCCTGCACATCCTGTCGTGGTTGCGGCAGCAAGGCAACGATACCGAGGGCGCGCGGCGCGCCATCCTGGAGGCCGAGCGCATGACGCGCAAGGCCGATGCCGCCACGCGCTGCCAGCAGCTCGCCAATACCGCACGCTGCCTGCTGGAAGTGGAAACGGATCTGCCCAGGGCGCGCGCCATGATCGCCGAGGCAGACACGCTTGCCGAATCGCTCGACCTGCAGACGATCGAGCTGATGTGGGGCCACGGTCTGCTGGCGCGTGTCGACGGCGACCTGGCGAGCGGCCACGGACAAGTGGCGCGCGCGGTGGCCCTTGCCAGGCAGCGGCAGGATCACTGGCGGGAGTACGAGTGCCTCGTCTGGCAGGCCACCATCGCGTTCGAGCTTGGCCGCTTCGACGAGGTCCTCGGGCACAGCGCGGAGATCGAGCAGGCTGCGCGGCGCATGCGCGAGACGGGCAAGGCGGGCCAGACAACCGAAACTGTGCAAGCCGTGGATGCCATGGAAGCCGTGGAACCCGCCGCCCCGTTCGCTGGCGCGCTGGGAGCCCTTGCCAGGCTGCGTCTCGGCCAGCCCGCCGCGCAGGACGAACTGGCGGCATCGCTGGCGTCCCTGCGCAGCGTGGACGACAAGGCGCACCTCGCTTATGCGCTCAACGCCGCCGCCGCGATGGCCCTGGACCGGGGGCAATGCGAGGTTGCCGGCACCTGCGCGAGCGAAGCCCTGGACGCAGCCCGGGCCGTTCGCAGGCTGACCGAAATGACGGTGGCAGCCGCCTGCCTGGTGCAGGCCGCCGCCAGCGCGGGCGACGCGGCCCGCGCGGCCGGGTGGCTCGCGGAACTACGCTGGCTGGTGGCCGGCCACCAGCCGAGCGCGCGGGCGGCGGCGGCGCTGGAGCGCGCGGTGCTGGCATGCCGTGCCATTCCAACGCTTGCGCCAACGCCAGGGCGCTAGCCTACCTGCATGCACTTCCGCACCCCGACAGGAGGCCCGCCATGTCACGCATCATCGTTGAGCGCAGTTTCGCCACCCCGCAATCCGACGAGGACATGAAGATCGTCGCCGACCGCGAGCGCCCTTGCCTCGCCCTCTACAACGTCACCTGGAAACGCAGCCTGATCGCGGCCGACCGCAAGCGCATGGTCTGCGAGTACGAGGCTGCCGATGCCGAGACAGTACGCAAGATCCAGCACGAAGCGGCAGCGAGCTTCGATCGCGTCTGGGTAGGCGATGTCATCGAGTGAGGGCGATCCGCGCCAGGCGGCTAAGCGGCTAAGCGGCTATGCAGCCACTGCCCGGCGCACCTTCGCCAGCGCGTCTTCCAGGGCTTCATGCGAGATGGAGCCAATGGCGAGCCGCAGCGCATGCGGTACGTTGGGCGTGACGGCGAAAGGCTCCGCGGTCGTCACCAGGACGCCTTCGCCCTCCAGCGCGGCGGCAACGCGGTCGGCGCGCAGGTCCTCGGGCAAGGTCAGCCAGAGATAGTAGGACGAGCGGTGCGCCACGATATCGCTGCCGCGCAGCACGCGGCGCGCCAGGCTCTGGCGCAGCCGCGCGTCCTTGCGTTTCCGGTCTTCCAGATCGTCGACCAGGCCGGTTTCGATCCAATGGCAGCCGAGCGCCACGGTGAGTGACGGGGTGTTCCATGTCGAGACGCGGATGGCACGCTCGATCGCCGGCACCAGCACGGCGGGGGCTGCGACAAATCCCACGCGCAGGCCGGATGCCACGCTCTTCGACAGGCCCGATACATAGACCGTCCGCATAGGGGCATAGGTAAAGACCGGCTTTGGCGCCGGCTCGGCAAGGAAGGCATACGCACCGTCCTCGATGATCAGGAAATCGTGCCGCTCGGCCAGTCCGGCCAGGCGGGTGCGTTCCGCCTCCGCCATCACCGTGCCCAGCGGATTGTGCATCGTGGGCATGGCGTAGACCGCGCGTACCGGACGCCGCTTGCAAAGCGCGGCCAGCCTGTCCAGGTCCATGCCGCCAACCGCGTGCGGCACCGGCTCCAGATCGAGGCGATGCGCCTGGGCCAGCATCTTCATGCCGGGATAGGTCAACGCATCGACGGCTAGTACATCGCCCGGCTTGAGCAGCGCCATCACCGCCACGGCCAGTCCCTGCTGCGCGCCGTTGACGATCAGCACCTGATCGCCGCCCACCCGGATACCCCGGTTGCGCAGGTGCCGGGCCGCCGTCTGCCGCTCGTGCGGCCGCCCGCCCTGCGGCGCCGAGTGAAGCAGCGCGTCGAGATCGCCCGAGGCCGCGATAGTGCGCAGGCCATCCCGGAGCATATCGTCCTGGCCCGGCAAGGACGGATAGTTGAAGGTGAGATCCACGGCGCCGAAGCGCGCGGGATGTTGCTCCATGCCCAGGCCGCGCGGCAGCGACGTGTCCCGCACGAACGTGCCCCGGCCCGTCTCGCCGACGACGAGTCCGATCGATTCCAGTTCCTTGTAGATGCGCGAGGCCGTGGCCAGGGCGATGCCATGCTGCTTCATCAGGGCACGAACGGTCGGCAACTGCGTGCCTGGCGGCAACACCCCCTCGCGGATGCGGCCGGCGATCTCGTCCATGATGGTTTTGTACCGGGTCGGTGCGGGGATCATCCTCTGCCTTCTGCGTTCTGCCTTGTCTTTGTATCTAGAACAATTTTTTGTTTGTACCAGACACAAAGATTACGCTACCAGCCTCATCAACGTAAAGGGCTCCAACGGGCTTCCACGAGCACCGGGGAGTTGCAGGCATGATCGAACTCGCAACCTTGTCCGTATTCGCCGCGGCAGTGATGGTCCTGCTGCTGTCACCCGGGCCAAACATGGCCTTTGTCATGGCGCACGGCATCACCTACGGACCAGGCGGCGGCACCGCCGCGGCGCTGGGCATCGCGGCGGCGGACCTTGTGCTGACGGTCCTGACCGCCACCGGCATCACTGCCGTCATCGCCGCGTGGCCGCCCGCCTTCGACCTCATCCGCTACGCCGGCGCCTTATACCTGCTGTGGATGGCCTGCAAGGCGCTGCGGCGCCCCCTTGCGCCGCTGGGCACGGTGGCACAGCAAGCCTCGTTGATATCCGTGTTTTTCCGGTCCACGCTGAACAGCCTGTTGAACCCGAAAGCCCTGCTGTTCTTCATGGTCTTCCTGCCGCAGTTCGTCGACCCGGCCAAGGGGAGCGTAGCCCGGCAACTGGTTGTCCTTGGCTGCGTGCTGACGCTGATCAGCACCGTCTTTCACGCGCTGCTGGGCGCAGCCGGCGGCTCGGCGCGCCGTTTCCTCAGCCGCAATCCGCGCGCCGCCATCTTCCAGAAGTACGGGCTGGCGGTGGTGCTGGCGCTGCTGGCGCTAAGGCTGATCGCCATGCCGAGGGCATCCTAGGCCGGCAGCCCCATCCCCAAGCAAACCAGCAACGGAGAGCATGAGATGTACATCGCAGCCTTTATCTACAAGCCTGGCGAGACCGACGAGGAGTTCAGGCGATTGAGCGCGGCCATCGACGAAGTGGCGGCCGCCAGCCCCGGGTTTCTGGGCGCCGAGTCATGGCGCTCGCCGGACGGCAAGCTGGCCAACGCCAGCTACTACTGGCGGGACCAGGAAGCCCTGCGGGCCTTCTCCACCGACCCGAGGCACCTGGACGCGAAGCGCCAGTACCGCAAATGGTATGACGGCTATCACGTCGTGGTGTCCAGGGTGGAGCGCGTCTACGGCGACGGCAGCCTTCAGCACTTCACCCGATTCGGCGAAGCAGAGAAAAAAGGCCGGTCGATCAACCGGCCCAACGATCCTCGCGGCAAGGCAAGGCCGATATGATGATTGGCGGCTTCCTCCCCAGGAAGGAGCCGCCGGTCAGCGCGGCGCCCCCGGCAACCGCGAATGCGCTCCGCTCAGAAGCGGTGACGCATGCCGACGGTGGCGCCGGTCTGGTTCGCGCCCGGCAATGCCGTGCCGCTGCCGTTCAGGCCCAGCGTGGAGCCGGACTTGTTCTTCACATAACCCACGTTCAGGTAGGCATCGGTGCGCTTCGAAAGCGAGTAGTCGGCCGACAGCACGAACATCCATGGATCCGCGTCGCTGTCCTTCATGTCGGTGTAGTAGGCCGCGCCCGTCAGCTGCAAGGCGGGGGTGAATTTGTACTGCGCGCCGGTCCAGTACACATTGCTGCGGGTGACGGCGGCCGTGGCGCTTGCCGTGCCATCGTCACGCAGCCAGCGATAGCCGGCAAACACCTTGGCATCGCCAAAGGCATAAGCCGCGCCAATGGCGGCGCGCTTGGCGCTGCGATCCTTCAATGCGACGGAAGAACCCTGGAACTGGTCATAGGCGGCGCCGACCGAGAAGCCACCCGCCGCGTAGGCCAGGCCGGCACCGTAGTTGCGGCCGACCTTGCTTTCGCCCGGCACTTCGCTGCCGTTGGCCACGGTGGCATCGCGCCCGGTGCTGTAGAAGCCGGTAGCGGTCAGGCCGCCGAACTTGCCGGTGTACTTGATGGCGTTGTCGGCACGGCCGTTGAACTGCGAATCGACGCTGTTGAGCGAGTAACGCGGGCCGACGGCCATCGGATCATAGGCACCGAACAGGTCATACAGCGAGTTCTGCTGGCGGCCCAGCGTGACGGCGCCGAAATTGCCCTGCAGGCCGACATAAGACTGGCGGCCAAACAGGCGGTTGCCCTGGCCGGACGTGCCGGAGTCGATATCGAAGCCGCTTTCCAGCACGAAGATACCCTTCAGGCCGCCGCCCAGGTCTTCGGTGCCGCGCAGGCCCCAGCGCGAGCCGGACAAGTTGCCGGAGTTCATGCGCGTGACCGTGCCGCCCGCGGAGCCGGCGGCAGGCATGTGGTTGATGACTTCAATGCCGACGTCGGCGATGCCGTACAGCGTGACGCCGGACGCGGTTTGGGCGAACGCTGCGCCGGAAGCTGCAGCAGCTGCTGCGGCAGTCATTGCAAGGAGAGCTTTCTTCACTGGATTTTCTCTGTCTTATGGATGGATGAGGCGGTCTGCCACCGGCCGCGGGCAACCATGCGGGAAACGCCATGAACCGCACCCGTGGCGGTGAGACGCATTGTCCATGTCTTATATGAAATCCATATGTCTCATTGCTGAATGTCTTGTATTGATGTCATTCAGGCGAGAGCGAGAGCGGGCGCAGACAGGCGCAAGCACGCAACCGGCCGGGTATGGCACGCCATGATGTAAGTGGCTGCGCGCCCGTTGCGCGCGAAGCGTGTCGCCGCGGGCTAGGCAGGGAAGGGGTAATCGGCGTCGAACGCGGCGAAGCGGGCCTGCAGGAACTCGATCAGGCGGCGCTGCCGGTAAGACGGAAACCGGCTTTGCAGGAACACCAGTTGCAGCGGCACGCTGTCCTGGTACCAGTCGGGAAACAGGAGCACCAGGCGGCCGGCACTGACATCGGCCGCCACATCGAACCAGCTTTTGAACGCGATGCCGTGGCCTGCCAGGGCCCAGTCGCGCACCACGGCGCCATCATCGCTGGTGCGCCGCCCGTTGGCTTCCACCTCCACCCTCGTCTGACGCGAACGGAACGGCCAGCGCATGGGCGCCTGGCCGCCCGGTGCCAGGCACAGCATCTGGTGCTGCGCCAGCGCGTCGGGCGAAGCCGGTGTACCGCAGCGCTTGAGATACGCAGGCGCGGCCACCGCAACGCGCCGCGTCAAGGCAAGCTGCCGGCGCACCAGCCCCGAATCCTCCAGCCAGCCCACCCGCACGGCCAGGTCGACGTTGCTGCGATAAAGATCGGCGAGCGTATCGCCGATGGACAACGCAAGCGAAAGCTGCGGATGCGCCAGCAGGAAATCGTCGAGCCAGCCTCGCAGCAAGGTGCGCCCGAGGTCCGCCGGCGCCGACAATCGCAGCGGCCCGGCGAGTTCCTCCCGCTGTTCCGCCAGCGCGCCCTCGCCCTCCTCCAACGCCGCCAGTGCCTTGCGTGCTGCCTCCAGGAACACGCGCCCCTCCTCGGTCAGGCGCATGCGGCGGGTGGTGCGGGCAAACAAGCGCGCGCTCAGGCGCTGCTCAAGCCGGATCAACGCCGCACTGGCCGTGGCTGCGGTACGGCCCAGCTCGCGGGCGGCGGCGGAGAGGTTTTCAAGTTCGGCGGTGCGGACGAAAAGTCGCAGGTCGTCTAGGGAGTACATTCAAAACCGGTTTGATGAAATTGCCTGGGCAGGCGAAATTATCAAACGAGCAACGCAGTGCCGCAAGACGGCCGTTTGCCGAAGGGCTATTTTCGGGAGCGGCTTGAACTGGCCGCGCAGGCGTCAACCCGGCGCTCCACCGCGCCACGCACACAGGGCCGCGGCGACCGGTTCGACCGGCAAGAACTCCTGCTCGGGGCGCCCTCGCTCCTGTCTATGCAAATACCGGTACATATCCCCCTCAGCGACGCTCGGTCCCTCGGGGGTCTCGATACTGGCAGGCACAGGCTCCGCCACCGCTAAAGCACTGCTAAAGCACCGTCTAGTCATCCCGCCCGGCAGCCGCCTGAATAAATTCCGCCGTCTGCCAGTAGTGCCGCGTCAGCAATGACGCTGCCAGCTCAACATCCCCAGCCAATACCGCCTCAGCCACAGCCGCATGCTCCGCATGCACATCCCGCACGCCATAGGCATTGCGGATCGAGCATTGCCTGTATCGATAGGCCTGGTCGGCAAGCTCCTCGCTGAACTGCCGGAGCCAGCGGGAGCGGCAATTCGCGATCAGGCTGCGATGGAACTCGCGGTGCAGCCGCTCCCACTCCCGGTTGGGCACGTAGGTATCGTCCTGTGCCGAGCGCGGGGTTCGCGAGAGCCGGTGCAAGGCCAGCACGATCTGCTCTTCCCATTGCGTGGACGGATGCGCCATCGCGTCTTTCAGCGCCATCTGGTCGATGTCGGCGCGGGTGCGCGTGAGCGCTTCGAGCTCGTCGAGGTCCACCGGAGCGGCCGTGAAGCCGCGCTGGTCGTGGCGCACTACCAGCCCTTCCGCGGCCAGCCGGCTCAGCGCTTCGCGCACTGGCGTGTTGCCGGCGGCGTAGCGCTCGCAGATGGTTTCGATACGCAGCTTGACACCCGGCTCGATGCCGCCCGTGAGGAGGTCATCCCGCAGTCGTTCATAGACGGAGCTGGCAACCGTGACGGCCGGCGTCCTGGCTGCGGTGGCTGCGGTTTCGGGAAGTGACGGTGGCATGGTGCGCATCGGGAGATTTTATCGATTTTCGTCACGCGCTGGTATGTGCGGCCTTGATGTAAACCCTAATCTCAAAAAATATCGATATTAAATAGCATACTACTAAATATCGATATTTTACGATGTTCGAAACCTGGATGGAGTGTGCGATGCGGCTGGCAAGATATGAATTCGAGGGGAAGATCTGCCTCGGGGTGGTGGACGGCGCGGAGATCGTCGAGACCGTGGCGGGTGTCGCGGACTGGAGCGAGTGGTTCGAGCTGCCCGATGCGGCGCGAGGCCGCCTGTCCGAATCCCTGGCGGGAGCAAGGCGCCTGCCGCTTGCCGCGGTGCGGCTGCTGACCCCGCTGGCAAGGCCGGGCAAGATCATCTGCCTTGGCCTGAATTACTACGATCACGCCGCGGAAGGCGGGAATGCGAAACCGGAATACCCGGCCTTTTTCTTCCGCGGCGCCACGTCCCTGCTGGCGGCGGAAGCCCCGATCCAGCGCCCGCGCTGCTCGGACAAACTCGACTATGAAGCGGAACTCGCGGTCGTCATCGGCAAGCGGGTGCGGCATGCCAGCCGCGCCGATGCGCTGAACTGCGTGGCCGGATACGCCTGCTTCAACGATGCGTCCCTGCGCGATTACCAGCGCAAGACGGCGCAGTGGACGATCGGCAAGAATTTCGATGCCACCGGGGCGTTCGGGCCGTGGATCGTGACACCGGACGCATTGCCGGCGGGCGCCGCCGGCCTGCGCATCCAGTCCCGCCTGAACGGGCAGGTCATGCAGGATTCCAACACCGGGCACATGATCTGGGACGTGGCGGAAACCATTGCCCTGCTGACGGAATGCCTGACCCTGGAGCCGGGCGACGTGATCGCCATGGGCACGCCGGCCGGCGTGGGCTATCCGCGCACGCCGCCAGTGTTCATGAAGCCCGGCGACAAGATCGAGATTGAGATCGATGGCATCGGCGTGCTTTCCAACCCTGTCGTGGACGAGCCCTGACGCGCGCGCCGGCGACTCGCGTTCGGCGCCCTGCAGCGGGCCCCGCGCTGAAGGCCGCCCCCGCCATCGCCGGGCGGGGCTATCCGAACGTCGCGGCCTGCACCTGGGTCCAGCGATCAAGGCCCGGCGCCATCACAAGCGCCCGGCCAGTTCCGCCGCCGCCTCCTCGTCGGTGCGCTCGAAGCGCAGCGGCGTGACCGAGATGCCGCCCCGGCCGATCACGACGGCCTCGCTGTCGTCGGCGTCCGGGCGGGGGGCACGGGAGAACTGCAGCCAGTGATACGGGATCCCGCGCGGATCGACATGCGCCCTGACGGCGAGATCCTTGACCAGGCCGACGCCCTGGCGCGTCACCGTCAGCGGGCCGGCCGACTCGGGTGCCACATCGGGGAAGTTGACGTTCAGGCAGGCCTGCTGGTTCCAGCCTGCCGCAAGCAGGCGGCGGATCACCCCGGGGGCCAGCTCGCCCGCCGTTTCCCAGCGCACCGCGTTGCGATCGGTAAAGGCCTGGCTCAGCGCGATCGCCGGGATGCCCAGCAATACGCCGGTCATGGCGGCGCCTACGGTGCCTGAGAACACGGTTTCGAGCCCAAGGTTGGCGCCGCGGTTGATGCCCGACAGGACCAGGCTCGGCGGGGCATCGGCCATCAGGTGCCGCGCGGCCATGACGACACAGTCGCCCGGCGTGCCGGACACGCCGAAGCGGCGTTCGCCCTGCTGGCTGATGCGCAACGGCGAGTGCAGGCTCAGCGAGTGCGAGGTCCCGCTCTGGTCGTGCTCGGGCGCGACCACCCAGACCTCGCGCGCCAGCGTGGCGGCCACGGCCTCGAGCACGGCCAGGCCGGGGGCGTCGATGCCGTCATCGTTCGTAAGGAGTACGCGTTCCAGCAAGAGTTCGGACATGGATAAAGGGGGCTGTAGATTGACGAATCCCGGGCTGCCTTGCGCGGGAAACAGCGTCAGTCGCAGCGCAAGGCGTTGCAACGGCCATGATGTGGCCGGCCGGGGCGAAGACCAACTATAAACCGAAGCCGAGGCCGGTCGGCCGCACAGCGGCGCGCGTTGCCGGATTCGCCAAGACAGCACGGTGTCCGGCTACTAACCTGCAGCCCATTGTTGTCCGCCCTGCCCGCGCCGCGCACGCGCAAACCCCCAATACGCCATGCCGTCACCCCGTCACACCGTTCCCCCCAGCGCCATATGGCTGTCCAGCCTCGCCTTCGTGCTGATCTGGTCGACCGGCTTCATCGTGGGCCGTGCGATCGTGCCGGTGGCGCAGCCCAGCCTCTTCCTGCTGGCCCGCTTCTCGCTGGCGGCCCTGCTGTTCGCCGGCGTAGCCCTGGCCGGCGGCGCGCGCTGGCCGGCACTGCGCGAGGTGCCGAAACACTTGCTGGCCGGCGGCCTGTTGCACGGCAGCTACCTGAGTGGCGGTTACTGGGCCATTGCGCATGGCCTGGCGCCATCGGCCATGGCCTTGCTCGGCGCCTTGCAGCCGCTGCTGACGGCGCTGCTGGCGATCCCGCTGCTGGGAGAATTCCCGTCCCGCCGGGGCTGGGGCGGACTTGCGCTGGGCTCGCTGGGCGTAGTATTGGTAGTGGCCCCGGCCACCCTGGCCAGCGCGCCCAGCCCGGTTTCGCCGTGGGTGGTGCTGGTGGCGGTGCTTTCCATCCTCTCCATCACCATGGGCACGATCCTGCAAAAAACCTCGATTGCCGCCGCCGACCTGCGTGCCAGCTCGGCGTGGCAGAACGTGGGCGGCGCACTGGTGGCCGGCGCGCTGGCCTGGATGCTGGGCGAGACGCACTGGCAGCCGGGCCTGGCGCTGTGGTCTGCGCTGGCGTGGGCCACCCTGGTGCTGTCGGGCCTGGGCACCTACCTGTTGCTGCGCATCGTCAGGCGCGGCCAGGCCGCCAAGGCGGCCTCGCTGATGTTCCTCGCTCCGCCGCTGGCCGCGTTGCAGGCCTGGGGGCTGTTTGGCGACCGGCTCGGACCCCTGCAATTGCTGGGCCTGATCGTTGCCGGACTTGGGGTCTGGCTGTGCCAGACCGGCCAGGGCGGCAAGCGCGGCGACGCCATTGGGAAAACCGGCCATGTCGCCGCCCGATAAGCGCGCCTTGCCGGCGATACCGGCGAGCCTGCCAGCTCCGCTGGTGGAGACCCGCGTCTACCAGCCGGAGCCGGAGCGGCATCGCCATGACTATTACCAGGTACTGTTCGGCCTGGACGGTGCCTGCGAGCTGGAAATCGGCGGGCACCTGCACCGGCTCGATCCCCGTAGCGGGCTGATCGTACCTGCCGGCGAGTGCCACGATTTCCTCGGGCTGGGGGACAACCGGCAACTGGTGCTCGACGTTCCGCCCGGTTCGCTCGCGTTGCCGGCGGCACTGACGGACCGTGTGAGGGCGTTTGCCGTCACCGGCGCCTGGAGCGCCGGCGTGCGGCGCGTGGCCATGCAGCAGCAAGGCAGGAGCCAGGCCGGCTCGCGCCAGCATCACTGGCAGCTGGCGGCCACGCTTGCCTCCGACCTCGCGCAAGCGCTCGGCGTGGATGGCCGTGCCCGGCCGGCGCGTTTCCCCCTGGCGGAAATCGACGCCTACCTGCGCCAGCATCTGGAGGCACCTGTGCGCGCCAGCCAGCTTGCGGCACATTTCGGCTGGAGCGTAAGGCGCTTCCACACCCTGTTCTGCGACGCCTTCGGCGATACGCCGCATCGTTACCAGACACGCATGCGGCTGGACCAGGCCACGCGCCTGCTGGCCGACCGGAGCCAGGCGCTGGCGGATATCTCGCTGACGCTCGGTTTTCCCGACCAGACCACCTTTACCCGCAGCTTCACCCAGCGCTTTGGCATGCCGCCGGGCGCATGGCGCGCCGGCCTCGGGCCCGAGCGTATCGCCGCCCGCGCATCGCGCCGCCACTAGCCGCTCCGCCGCCGCTCGACCCCACAAGATGTGTCCCGGCCGCGCCGCACTTCCACCCCGCCGGCGCTATTGCAGCATTTTTTCCCGCTATTCATATAAATTTCAAAAACAAATGCTGGTCGATTGTCTTTAATCTGCTCGCCACTTCCGCCCAATAGCACCCCATCGGACTGCTTGCTTTCCGGCCAACCTTTGTCTTTAAAGACAAACAATTGCGCCAGAAGGCCAGTTTTCAGTAGGACATGCCCACCAGGCATGCCCTATAAAGATGCGGTGCCGGCCTTGTCCGCATCATCTGCGCGACTTGTCCACGGAAGCCAGGAGGAGCACCCGGACCGCCCCCAAAAGGGGCGATTCCGGACAATTACCGATCGGAGACAACAGATGAGTGAAAACGGAGAAGCGCTGCACCGCGGCCTTGGCGAACGCCAGATCCGGCTGATGGCGCTGGGCTCGGCCATTGGCGTGGGCCTGTTCCTGGGCTCGGCGAGCGCCATCAAGATGGCCGGGCCGGCCATCATGCTGGCCTATATCATCGGCGGCGCCATGATCTTCCTGATCATGCGCGCGCTCGGCGAAATGGCCGTGCACAACCCGGTGGCTGGTTCCTTCTGCCGCTACGCGCAGGACTATATGGGGCCGATGGCCGGCTACCTGACGGGCTGGAACTACTGGTTCCTGTGGCTGGTGACCTGCATCGCCGAAATCACCGCTGTCGCCATCTACATGGGCATCTGGTTCCCCGACATGCCCCGCTGGATCTGGGCGCTGGCGGCGCTGGCCGCAATGGGCTCGGTCAACCTGCTGGCGGTCAAGGCCTACGGCGAATTCGAGTTCTGGTTCGCCATGATCAAGATCGTCACCATCGTGCTGATGCTGATCGGCGGCACCGGCATGATCGTGGCTGGCTTTGGCAATGGCGGCGTGGCGATCGGCATTTCCAGCCTGTGGACCCATGGCGGCTTCATGCCGAACGGCGCTTCCGGCGTGCTGATGTCGCTGCAGATGGTGATGTTCGCCTACCTCGGCGTGGAGATGATCGGCCTGACCGCCGGTGAGGCGAAAAACCCGCGGAAATCGATCCCAGGCGCCATCAACTCGGTGTTTTGGCGCATCCTGATCTTCTACGTCGGCGCGCTGTTCGTGATCCTCGCCATCTACCCCTGGAATGAAATCGGCACGCAGGGCAGCCCCTTCGTGATGACGTTCGAACGCCTCGGCATCAAGACCGCCGCCGGCATCATCAACTTCGTGGTGCTGACCGCCGCGCTGTCCTCCTGCAACGGCGGCATCTTCAGCACGGGCCGCATGCTCTACAACCTGGCACAGCAAGGCCAGGCGCCGCGCGCCTTTGCCGTGACGGACCGCAACGGCGTGCCGCGCCGCGCCCTGCTCGTTTCGATTGCCGCATTGTTGTGCGGCGTGCTGCTGAACTACCTGGTCCCCGAGAAGGTGTTCGTCTGGGTCACCTCGATCTCCACCTTCGGCGCCATCTGGACCTGGGCCGTGATCCTGGTCACGCAGATGAACTTCCGCCGCGGCCTGTCCACGGCGGAACGCAGCAAGCTCGCCTTCCGCATGCCGTTCTGGCCCTATGGCTCCTGGGTGGCGCTGGCCTTCCTGGGGCTGGTGGTCGCGCTGATGGCGTACTTCCCGGATACGCGCATCGCGCTGTACGTGGGCCCGGCCTGGCTGATCCTGCTGACCTTGCTGTATTACCGGCTGGGCATGCAGTCCCGTTCGGCGGTGCAGTACCAGGGCTAGGGCCTGCCCTGTCCCCGCCCGCCGCGCCGTGATGCTAGTCCGGCACGCGCGGGCGCGTCGGCCAAGCTAGAATGACCCCCAAACCATCCACAGCCAGGGGGGAGCAGGATGTCAGACGCACTTGCGGCGCCCAGCAGATCCGAAGAGCCGAGCGCCGAAGCGCGCGCAACCGCCGTCGCAGCGACCATCGCGAAGGCCGCGATCGACCAGGCCGACCATGCCATGCGCAACTGGACCGATCCCGAACCCGGGCCGGTCCGCATCGGCTCACCCCAGCACTTGCGCATGTTCTGCAACATGCTGCTGCAAACCCACAACCCCTATAAACCGGCCGTCATCGACTGGCCGAGCCTCGACCCCGACGCCTTGCACCGGGTGACGTCCCTGCCGATCTGGGATATCGCGGTACAGACCGAGGGACGCGCGTCCATCCGTGTGCAGTCCTTCGCCAATACCGTGGCCGAGCCGCTGCTGCGCAGCGCGCTTGAGATGGACGGCGCCGAGGAGGCGCGGCACAAGGTGGTGCTGTCGAAGCTGGTCGAAGCGTATGGCATCGCGCTGGCGCCCGAACCCGAGTACCTGCCCCCCGCCGACGCCGAATGGGGCTGGCTGGTGACCGGCTACAGCGAGTGTATCGACAGCTTTGCCGCGTTCGGGCTGTTCGCCGCGGCCAGGCGCTCGGGCTTCTTTCCCGCCGAACTGGTTGAAACCTTCGAACCCGTCATCCAGGAGGAAGGCCGGCACATCCTGTTTTTCGTCAACTGGGCCGCCTGGTACCGCCGCAACCTGCCCTGGTGGCGGCGCCCGCTGTATGCGCTCAAGGTGATGCGGGTGTGGGCCTTCCTGATCTGGGAGCGCGTTGGCATTGCGCGCGGCATCGATGCCGATGGCGTGGCCAAGGACGCCAATTTCCCGATGAACAGTACGGCAGCGATCGCCGAGACCTTGTCCGCGCGCGAGATGATCGATCTTTGCCTGGCCGAGAACGAACGCCGCATGGCGGGTTACGATCCGCGCCTGTTGCGGCCGGAGATCGTTCCCAAGCTGGCCCGGCTTGCCCGCCGCTTTCTGCGCTGAGCGCACCTTGACCCACCTGAAGCTGTTCTGGAGCCTTTTGAGATGTTCCTGTTGTCCCTGATCCCGCTCGCCATCTGGTGCGTGCTGCTGGCTGGCCGCGCCGGCTTCTGGCGGGTGCGCAAGCCCGGCCCCGCGCCCGCCCCGGCGCAATGGCCGGAAGTGGTCGCCATCATCCCGGCACGCAACGAGGCGGCCGTCATCGGCGGCGCGGTGACCAGCGTGCTGGGTCAGTCCTATCCCGCGCCCCTGCGGCTGGTGGTGGTGGACGACCATAGCACCGACGGTACCGCGGACATTGCACGCAGCGCCGCGGCTGCGCTGGGCAAGGCGGAATCGCTTGCGGTGATCACGGCGCGCGAGCTGCCACCCGGCTGGAGCGGCAAGGTATGGGCGCAGTCGGAAGGCCTGGAAGCCGCTGACAGGCTGGCCCCCGCGGCCACCTGGGTGTGGCTGACGGATGCCGACATCCATCACGGCAACGGTGTGCTGGCGCAGCAGGTGGCGCGCGCGGAATGCGAGCAGCGGGACCTGGTTTCGTTGATGGTGCGGCTGCGCTGCGCATCCTGGTGGGAGCGCATGATCGTCCCGGCCTTTGTGTTCTTTTTTGCCAAGCTCTACCCGTTTGCGCGCGTCAACAACCCGCGCAGCGGCGTGGCCGCGGCCGCCGGCGGCTGCATGCTGGCGCGGCGCAGCGCGCTGGCCCGCATCGGCGGATTTGCCGCGATCCGCGGCGAACTGATCGACGACTGCAGCCTGGCAGCCTGTATCAAGCAAGGCGGCTCGATCCGTCTGGACCTCGCCGACGACAGCATCTCGGTGCGCCCCTACGATGACTGGCGCAGCCTGTGGGACATGATCGCGCGCAGCGCCTACACCCAGTTGCGCTACTCGCCGCTGTTGCTGGCCGGCGCGGTGGCTGGCATGGTGCTGACCTACCTGGCGCCGCCCCTGCTGGCGCTTGGCGGCGGCTTGCGGCTATGGCCGGCATGGGCGGCCTGGCTGGCCATGACGCTGGCCTACATGCCCATGCTGCGCGAATACCGCCAGCCCCTGTGGCTGGCGCCGCTGCTGCCGCTGACGGCCTTGTTCTACCTTGGCGCCACCATTGATTCCGCGCGCCGCTACTGGCTGCGCAAGGGCGGGCAGTGGAAAGGCCGTGCGCAGGCGCCGCAGCGCGGCTGACGGCAGCGGGCCGGTGACGGCCGGCGCGCCATGCGCCGCCGGCCAGTGTCAGCGCAGGTAGCCGGCGGTACGGAACCAGTCGAGCGCCTCGCCCAGGCCTTGCTGGTAGGGCCGTGCCTGGTAGCCAAGCACCTGGCGGGCTTTTTCCGAACTGAAGAACATCCGGTATTTCGACATCGACAGGCCGTCGGCCGTCAGGAAGGGCTCTTTGCCCGTCATGCGCGCCACCGCCTCCGCCGCGAAAGCCAGCGGGTAAAGCGGCCAGCGCGGCAGGCTGATGGTGGGCGGGCGCCGCCCGGTCATGGCGGCAATGTCGGCCAGCATCTGCTGCAGGGAGACGTCCTGCCCGCCAAGAATGTACCGCTCGCCGGTCACGCCGCGCTCCAGCGCCAGCATATGCCCGGCCGCCACGTCGTCCACATGCACCAGATTGAGGCCAGTATCGACAAAGGCGGGGATCTTGCCGCTGGCGGCTTCGACAATGATGCGGCCGGTAGGCGTCGGCCGCACGTCGCGCGGGCCGATCGGTGTGGAGGGATTGACGATCACCGCCTCGAGGCCGTCGCGGGCCACCATGCGCTCCACCACGCGCTCGGCCAGTACCTTGCTGCGCTTGTAGGCACCGATCGCCTCATGGTCGCCCATGGCGGCGTCCTCCGCCACCGGCGCCGTGGCGCCCGCTACCCGCAACGTCGCCACGCTGCTTGTATACACCACGCGTTCGACGCCGCAGGCGAGTGCCGCGCCCATCACGGTTTCGGTCCCGGCCACATTGGTACGTACGATTTCCTCGGGATCCGGAGCCCACAGGCGGTAATCCGCCGCCACATGAAACAGATAGCGCACGCCTTTCAACGCGCTTTCCATGGCGCGTGCATCGCGCATATCGCCCTCGGCGATCTCAACCGGCAGGTCCTCCAGGTTGCGGCGCGGGCTGCCCGCGCGTACCATCGCGCGCACCCGGAACCCGCGCTCCAGCGCCTGCCGCGCTACCGCCGAACCGAGAAAACCCGATGCGCCCGTTACCAGGACATAGTCTCCTGACGTCATGTTCCCCACAGGAATAACCCTCAAAGTGTTGCAGGCGTTTGCCAGGTGCCAGACAAAGGTTGCGGCACGGGTATATAGTAACCACCGTATGACGGGAAAGTGATTCCGGAATATCAACTAATGCTGAACCCGTTGACTGGGTCGGGGGGCCTATTTTTATGCAGGTGATTCTTGCTCAACCCCGCGGTTTTTGTGCCGGCGTGGTGCGCGCGATCGAGATTGTAGATCGTGCCCTACTCAAGCATGGAGCCCCGGTGTTCGTGCGACACGAAATCGTGCACAACAAGCACGTGGTGGAAGGGCTGAGGCAAAAGGGTGCGCGCTTCGTGGAAGAATTGCATGAAGTGCCGACCGGCGCCGTCACGATTTTCAGCGCGCATGGCGTTTCCAGGGACGTCGAGAGCGATGCGCGGACCCGCCAGCTGCACTCGATCGACGCGACCTGCCCTCTCGTGATCAAGGTACATACGCAGGGCCGGCAATATGCCGCCAGCGGCCGCACGGTGATCCTGATCGGCCATGCCGGCCATCCGGAGGTCGAAGGCACCATGGGACAGATCCCGGGCAAGGTCATCCTGGTGCAAAGCGAGGCGGAGGTCGCGCAACTCGACCTGCCTGCGGATACCCCCGTGGCCTACGTCACGCAGACCACGCTGAGCGTGGACGATACACGTAATATAATTGCCGCCCTGATCCGGCGCTTTCCCAACCTGGTGGGGCCGGATACGCGCGATATCTGCTACGCCACGCAAAACCGGCAGAGCGCAGTCCGCGAGCTGTCCAAGCAGGTGGAGGTGATCCTTGTGATCGGCGCCACCAATAGCTCCAACTCCAACCGCCTGCGCGAGATCGGTACGGAAAGTGGCGTGCCGAGCTATCTGATTGCCGACGGCAGCGAGCTGAACCCCGAATGGGTGCGCGGCGTCGAAGTCGTGGGTATCACGGCAGGTGCGTCCGCGCCCGAGGAAATGGTCAAGGACGTGATCGCCGCGCTGCGCAGGCTCGGACCGGTGGAGGTGTCCACCATGGATGGCCGCGAGGAGCACGCCGAATTCCGCTTGCCCGCCGAGCTGGCCGATCCGTCGCCGCGCAGGCAGGCAGCCGGCACGGCGGCAACCGAGGCCGTGCCGCAGCCGGACCCGCAAACCGCCGCTGGCTGACCCCGGCCGCCCCCAATAACAAGGAAGTACATTTTGGCCATTCCCTTTTTGCAGGTTGCCCGCGTGGGCGCCTATGTCGTCAAGCAGCATCTCTCCGGCAACAAGCGCTATCCGCTGGCACTGATGCTGGAACCGCTGTTCCGCTGCAACCTGGCCTGTAACGGCTGCGGCAAGATCGACTATCCGGACCCCATCCTGAACCAGCGCCTGTCCATCGAGCAGTGCCTGGGCGCGGTCGACGAATGCGGCGCCCCGGTGGTCTCCATCGCCGGCGGCGAACCGCTGCTGCACAAGGACATGCCCACCATCGTCAAGGGCATCATTGCGCGCCGCAAGTTCGTCTACCTGTGCACCAATGCGCTGCTGATGGAAAAGAAGCTGGACCAGTACGAGCCCAGCCCTTACTTCGTCTGGTCGGTGCACCTGGATGGCGACCGCGAGATGCATGACCGTTCGGTGAGCCAGGAAGGCGTGTACGACCGTTGCGTCGAGGCGATTGCCGCGGCCAAGAAGCGCGGCTTCCGCGTCAACATCAACTGCACGCT